>Ga0172375_10002306_pt1 | contig 29875 bp, 28 predicted proteins | sample LakKiv1m_FD_114537 | JGI IMG/M metagenome (GOLD analysis project Ga0172375, IMG submission 114537) | Freshwater microbial communities from Kabuno Bay, South-Kivu, Congo - kab_092012_11.1m | ecosystem: Environmental > Aquatic > Freshwater > Lake | place: Democratic Republic of the Congo... | reverse complement strand
TGAAGCTAAGAGGCGCCTTTAGAAACGCCTTCCTGAGCGATTTTCCATCTTCGCCGTAATAATGAGCTTCCCCGTTATATTCAAATCTGTATGCGAGATATGTTGCGCCGTCATTTATAAATTCGGCGGAAAGTATATCCCCGTATTTTTTAAATTCCCCGTTCAGATACAGGCCCTCCACAACAATCTTAAACCCGTCGTCGTTTCTAAGGTCTGACGTAAAATCAATATCCCATGCAAAGATATCGGACAGATTAAGAGCCAGCATCAGGTTTTCTCTGCCTTCTCCGATTGAAGATATTAAATTATCCCTTATCAGTCCTCCTATCTGTTGGATCCTTTTTTCATACTCAATTGCTATCTTTTCGGCGCTGAATCCCGCTTCATTCCTTGTAATATTTAAGATGGAATCGTCATCTATCCAATAGTCAAATGAATTTATCCGGTTCATTTCTCCAAGCGCTATTTTGTATCGGTGGTCAGGATGCACCTCGCCCAACTTATAAACATCCGCGCAGGCCTCCTTCATCTCGAAAAGGATTCCCGTGTCAAGATTGTGCTTTTTGAAAATATCAAAAAGCGTCTCGCCCTTTTGGACCGTATCGCGTATGTCCCTGTAATTTTGCTGTGTATTTATATCAACCGGCGCAACCGGCGCGCCTTTAAGATTAAAGTTATTGCCGGCCTGTAAAAATATAATAATGACAATGCAGAAAATAATTAATAAAAAATTATTCTTCACCATTTGCCTCCTTAATGAATTAATCCCGCATTAGTAAATTTTTTATCGAATACTACTCCTCCCTTGGAAGCGCCGGTGCCGGATAGTCCCGGCGCTGTGTTGTTAATTTTTACGCTAACTTATTACAAAATGCGCTCTCCTGTTTTTTTGCCAGCAATCTTCTGTTTGTTCCGAGCATACGGGCTTTTCTTCGCCATAGCTTATGACTTCCATCCGCGAAGAAGCAACGCCAAGCGAAAGAAGAAACTTCTTTGTTGCCTGAGCCCTTCTCTCGCCAAGAGCGAGATTGTATTCATTTGTGCCTCTTTCATCGCAATGGCCTTCAATAAGTAATTTTTCTGAGCCATTTTTGATAAGATAGCCTGCCAAAGCTCTCAAGGCCGGCTTGACGTCATCTCTGACATCATAGCTGTCAAAATCAAAATAGACGTCCTTGAGTATTTCGGACATCTCTTTGCTTCTTAGAGGGATATCTCTTGATTCAATCCCTGGTTTGGCCATCATAGGTTTTTGTCCTGTTTTTGTAGAATCTTCGCCGGACTTCTTTGCTTCATCCGATGTCGGCTGCGTCTGCGATGCGCCGGATTGTTTGTCGGCTCCTTCAGGAGCAAGCGCTATTTTTTTTGAGCTGCAGCCAAAACCGATTAAGCCTAACATTAATATTATGATTGCAATCTTTTTCATGCCAAATCCTCCCTTTTTTTCAAAGAAAATAAAAATTACTGGAATTTATAAACAAATCCAGAACTTAAAAATAAAAATGGAAATGTCTGTTCGGAATTATGCGGATGGAGGAGAAAGGCCTGAATGTAAGGAGTGCGCTCCGTCAAGCGGCTTTGGTATCTCCCGCTCAAAAAATTTAGCAGGAGCGCCGCCTGTCAACGCAAAATACTTTTCAGTTGGAGACAAATCTTCGAGATAGGCGTATATTGGAGTGATGTTTCTGGGAACAATCGCCCGTTTCTTTTTAAGAAGGACTCTTTCCGTAGAGCCGGAATCCGCCGTATCCCCTGCGGAAACGAATTGATTGCAGATCAGCTCCCAAAGGCAAATAGAAATCTTTTCAGAGATAGAACGCGTTTCATCCGGCTGGCTGATTTTTTCTTCTATATTCTGTGAGGCGTAGGCGTAAGAAATAGGCGATATAGTGTAAAAGGCAAACAATACAAAAAACAACAGACGCGTAATAAAGCGCTTAACTCTCATGACAGAAGTTAATATATCATAAGCTATTCATTAATCGCAAACCCAGCGGCCAATCATCTTCGGCGAAAACAAGGAAGCGTCTATAATGTAAACAAATATTGATACAGGAACCCGTTTTTCTCCAATCACGGCCGCGCAGATTATAAATCCACAAGCCATAGAAGCATATGATGTATTATAATTAGAGAATGGAATCTTTGCCATTAAGAACATTGTTTTGCTGCCTATTCCTGACTCTCTTATTTACTGTCTCCACATATGCTGCTGATATCGGTTATCAGGGAACGCATATTCTTACGCACGGAGCACTTGAAAGTCTTGCAAAGGCCTTTGAGAAAAAATACGGCGTTAAAGTTTTTGTGAAGGGCGGCGGCTGTTCGGACGGAATCGCTGTTGTCGTAAGCGGGAGGCACGCAATGGGAGGCGCCTGCTGTCCCTTAACACCGGATAAGGCAAAAAAATACAATCTGATTCAGCATAAGGTTGCCGTTGATATTAAGGCTGTTATTGTTAATCCAAAGAATAAGATAAACAACTTAACCCTCAAGCAGATATCTGACATTCATAATGGACTCATCACCAACTGGAAACAGGTCGGCGGAATAGATAAACCGATTGCATTGATTTTTAGGGACCATTGCAGGGATATGGATGAGCCTGTAAGAAAGGGGCTCGGCATTAAGGGTGCTGTTCCAAAAAAAGCAATCATAGTCAAAACAGACAAGGGGCTTGTTGAATACGTGCAGCGTTTCCCTGACTCCATAGCAGTTGTAAGCAGGATATTTGCACAGGAGGCAAAGGTAAGGATGATTAATATAGATGGCATTGCCCCAACGCCCGATAACACGGAAAGGGGACTTTACCCGCTGAAAGGCGACTTGTATATAATCACTAAAGAAATACCCGATGATTTTACAAAGAAGTTTCTTGAATTTGCTTTAAGCGATGAAGGGCAGGCAATAATCGGAAGAGGATTTGCAAGGGTAAGATGAAAGTTCTCTGGAAAAAGCTTCCGATAAGGCATAAGATTATCTCAATCATTATTCTGACCATAATACTTGTTATAATTATAATAATCCCTGCCATCTCATACCTTATTCAAGATGCGCTTTTAAGACAGCAGCAAAACCATCTGGAGAGCGTAAGAAACCTAGCAATAAAGCTTTTTGAAGATTATCAGAGCAAGGTCACTAATTACACAAAACTTTTCAGCAACGACAGGGAGATAAAAGACACGCTTTTTTATCATACCGAACTTGCTGGCGAAAGAGAACACCCCTTAAGAGCAGTAACACGCCTCCATAAATCTTTTGATGTCAGTTCAATAGAACTTGGAGATACCAGCGGGCATGTAGTTGCCATAGCTGAAGAGCCCGATAAATATGAAGAAAACAGGTCAGCAGATCCCCTAATAAAGAGTGCCCTTCAAGGCAAGGTAGTGTCAGGGATTTCGCTCACGGAAAAAGGATTTATTATAAAGGCATCGGCGCCTATCTATTATAATGAGAACCAGATAATAGGGACTATAACATCGGGGATACTGCTTGACAACGACCTCCTTTCAAAGATTAAGAAACTGAGCGATACGGACCTGATGATTGCAGATAATACAAACCGAACCATCTCATCTACGATACAAAAAAACGACTTAGATAATCTCGTCATAAAATTTCCATTGAAAGATGCGGCTGGTTCTGTTATAGGCAACGTAATAATCCTTCAGGAGGACATATTGCCGAAGATCATCGGTAAAACCCGTCTCACGTTTCTGATACTCCTCTTTGCCACATTTGCGATATCAATATCTATCCTGTTTATTCTCATGAAGAAACTGATGCTGCCGGTTATCAGATTAAAGGAAGGGGCCGAGAGAATAGGAAAGGGCGACTTCGCATATAGGATTGACGTAACATCAAAGGATGAAATAGGAGAGCTTGCAGAGGGCTTCAATAAGATGGCTCAGGATCTCGGAAGCCTGCAAAGCATGGAAGAAAAACTAAGTCAAGCAGAAAGGCTTGCAGCTATCGGTAAATTCGCCGCAGGGATAGCGCACGAGATAAACAATCCCATAGGGAATATGATAGGCATCGCAAAATTAATGCAGAGAGATATACAGGATAAGAAATTGAGTGAGGATATTGAATCAATAATAAAAGATGCGGACAGGTGCGCCAGAATAACAAAAGACTTGCTTGCATATTCACGCCAGTCGCCGCCACGAAAAGAAATGACTTCCTTAAACACTATTGTTGATGATACGGTTAATGCCATTAAGCACAATCTTGATTCTAAGAGCATTGAGATACGGAAAGAACTATACGCTGATTTACCTGAAATACATGTTGACGCCCTTCAGATAAGCCAGGTTGTAAATAATATCCTGTTGAATGCTGTGCAGTCTATCGAATCATCCGGCAGCATAACGATTAAAACCGTGCATTTAGACAATATGGCAGAGATTTCAATTGCAGACACTGGCTGCGGCATTGATAACGACATTAAAGACAAAATATTTTATCCCTTTTTCACAACTAAGGCTGTTGGTGAGGGAACTGGCCTGGGTCTTGCAATAAGTTACGGTATTATACAGAATCACGATGGAGAAATAATTGCAGAAAGCAGAAAAGGCTATGGAAGCGCCTTCAGGATCAGGCTTCCGGTGGGAGAGGCCAATGGATAGGCAGGTAAGAATTATTGCTGTAGATGATGAAGAGACAATGCTTCGCATCATTAAACGGTCTCTGGAGCCCGAAGACTACTTTATTGAGACATTCGGCAACGCAGAAGACGCTATTAAAAGGCTCGGCAGCGGAGAGCCTGTTGATATTGTGATAACCGACCTCATGCTCCCTGATGCCGATGGGTTGCAGATAACAGAGAGGGCGCTTTCTGTTGACAGGGATATCATGGTCATTGTTATCACCGCGTATTCAACTATCGAGTCCGCCGTAAAGGCAATAAAGACCGGGGCTTATGACTTCATACCGAAACCCTTTGATCCCGAGCATATGTTGATCGTTGTCAAAAGGGCGGTCGAAACAAGAAATCTAAAACTCGAAAATATCGGCCTGAAGAAACAACTAGCATTTTCGCCATATGCCGAAGAGATCATAGGTTCGAGTCAGGGAATGAGGCAGGTCTTCAGCCTGATAGAAAAGGTAAAAGATACTGACGGCACAGTGCTTGTCATTGGCGAAAGCGGAGTGGGGAAAGAACTCGTTGCAAGGGCAATCCATTTCAGAAGCAAGAGGGCAAACAATCCTTTTATCGCAATAAACTGCGGCGCGCTTCCTGACGAGCTTTTAGAATCCGAGTTGTTCGGTTATGAAAAAGGCGCATTCACAGGCGCCATAAACAGGAAGACAGGCTTGTTTGAGGCAGCAGAAGGAGGCACGGTTTTTCTTGACGAAGTAAGCAGCATAAGCCCGATGATGCAGGTAAAACTTCTCAGATTTTTGCAGGAGCGGAGTTTCATGAAGCTTGGGGGGAAAAAGAGCATTACCGTTGATGTAAGGCTGATTGCGGCAACAAATGAAGACCTGAAAGAAGCTGTTGAGAAAGACTTATTCAGAAAAGACCTTTATTACCGCCTGAATGTAATCCCGGTTGAGATACCGCCTTTAAGAGAAAGAAGAGATGATATCCCGCTTCTTGTAAGACATTTCATCAAAAGATTCTCTTTAAAACTGGATAAAAAAATTGCAGGGATAAGCAGAGAAGCCGAAGAACTGCTCGTCAGGTATAAATGGGAAGGAAATGTAAGGGAACTGGAAAATATCATTGAGAGAGCCATTACCTTAGCAGACAATGATAGCATTGGCATGGATAACATTCCCGATGAGATTAAGGCCAACATCAAAAATACAGAGCAAACCGCATCTCCATATCCTTCGGGCCTTACTCTTTTTGATATTGAAAAACTCCACATAGAGAGTGTCCTTAAGTCGGCAAACGGCAATAAAAGCAAGGCCGCAAGGATACTCGGGATTGATTACAGTACGCTCAGGAGAAAACTAAATTCTATTGGAATGCCGATAGAGTAAATTGCGCAATGATGAACTATAAAAATCTTCTAATCATAGGTATATTTTTTATCATTCTTCAGTATGCTCAGGTTTCTGCGGAAGAGACAAAGCATCTGACTTTCGGCATCTATCCCTATGATACACCTACACAAATATATCAAGGTTTTAAACCTTTAATGAAGCATCTTTCGAAGGAACTCGGGATACCGGTAAAGATTGTCATTGCGCCAAATTACATGTCCCATATCATAAATATAGGCGAAGGCAGGGTAGATCTCGGTTTTATGGGACCCTCTCCCTATATAAGAGCAAAGGATAAGTATGGGGCCGTTGAACTTATGGTGCGGCTCAAAATGAAGGATAATAAAAATGACAGGTTTGTTGTCGTAGCTCATAGAGACAGCGGCATCAAGGGGCTGAATGACCTAAAGGGTAAAACATTTGCCTTTGGGGATTATCAGTCCTACGGAAGCCATTTCTATCCCCGCTATCTGTTGAACAAGGCCGGCGTGAAACTGAAAGACCTAAAATCTTATGATTTCCTCGGAAGTCACTCGAAAGTAATTCTTGCAGTATCTCATAGGGACTTTGATGCGGGAGGGGCAAGGGAGGACATTTACGATAAATACAGCGACAGGCCATTAAAGATAATCGCCGGGCCTTTTTCGATTCCGCCCCATGTTATCGTGGGCAGAAACGGATTGCCTAAAAATATAAAAGCGAAGGTTAAAGCAATATTGCTTAATGTCCATAACAAAGACATCCTACAGAGCATAGATCCCGCCCTTGAGGAATTTGGACCCGTAAAGGATGCTGACTTCAGACAGGGGCGTGAAGTGATAGATTTTGTTGAGGACCGGTAAAAACATGAGTTTAAAAAAAGACTTCTATACACGCATGAGCATTATCCTGACGCTTTCGGCCATCGTCATAATAACAATAGTTATAATAATAGAGCGAAATATTCTCCTTGAGGACATGGAGGACAAAGGGGAATCGATTGCAAGGGTTTTGTCCACAGTTACTAAGGACTCAATGCTTACCTATGATTATGGAACCATGGAGCGTTATGTGCGGCAAGTTGTGCAGAATAAAGATATTGTTTCTCTTAGAATTGTCCGCTCTGACGGCGAAGTTCTCGCCGAGGCAAGAGGCGCAAAGGATGAAAAAGACGCCATACAAGTGACGTATCCCGTAGAGGTAGGCGGGTCGGCGCTCGGGACTGTTGAGGTATCGTTCTCCATGGAGAGGGTAAATGCGATTTCCCGTAATATAATTATCTCTGCAATCGCATTTATTCTGGCAGTCCATGCCATTGGGTTGCTCATTAACAATGCGATTATCAATTCTTTAATAATACGCCCAATCAGTGCTCTTATAGCGGCCACCCGGCGTATAAAAGAAGGCGAAATGAAGGAACGGGCAGAAGTGAAAACGGGCAATGAATTCAGCGAGCTTGCATCCGCGCTGAATGACATGGCCGCTTCCCTCGATAATAATTTTGAGGCCCTTGTCAGTAGCAAAAAAGAAATACAGACAGAAAAAAACAAACTGGAGGCGACCGTGCAGAGCATAGCCGACGGCGTCTTTGTCAGCAATGCAGACGGCCTTATAGTATCGTTCAACCATGCGGCTGAAGATATATCGGGGTATAAAGAAAGTGAAGCTATAGGCATGCATTGTGAGGATATCTTCAAAACAAAGCTCTGTCAGGACGCCTGCGCCCTCCAGAATGAAGACAAGACCATACGGAATAAAGAGACTGAGATAATGACAAAGGACGGCAGAAGGCGTATTGTATCGGTCAGTTCATCAATTATCAGCGACAGCGACGGAAAGGTCATGGGCGGCATTCAGACATTCAGGGACATCACGGACGAAAAGGAGCGGCAGGTGATGCTCTGCCAGGCTGAAAAGCTTGCTGCGATAGGCCAGATGTCTGCCGGCCTTGCCCATGAAATAAATAATCCCCTTGGCAATATCATCGGATACGCAAAGCTATTGCTGAAAGACAGCAGCCTTAATGGAATCCAGAGGGAAAAACTGGAGATAATAACAGAGCAGGCGCAAAAGGGCAGCGGCGTTGTTCAAGGGCTGCTTAACTATTCGAGACAGACCGGCTCACGGATAGAGGCAATCTCGATAAATAAACTAATTGAAGACGTCGCAAAACTTCTTTCTCCTCAGGCCGAAAAGAGCAAGATTGCAATAATCCCGGTTCTTTCGGATATCCCCGATATAACTGCCGACCCGAGGCAGATTGAACAGGTATTTTTCAATCTTGTTGTGAATGCTATGCAGGCGATTGGCGCATCCGGCACGATATGGGTCGAAACTGCAATGCAAGGCCAAGACTATATAGAAATAAGGGTAAGAGATACCGGCCCCAGCATTCCGGAGAATATTCAGTGCAGGATATTTGACCCGTTTTTTACTACCAAACCTGTTGGAAAGGGGACAGGATTGGGCCTATCAATATGTGCTGGAATTATCAAGGACCACAACGGCTCAATAGATGTGGAAAGCAGTGCTGGCAAAGGAGCAACTTTTATAATCAGACTGCCGGTTAAAGAGGAAGAAAATGTTTAAGATATTCGTTGTTGATGATGATTTAAGAATGAGACAACTCATCGAAGAGCTGCTGAAAAACGAGGGCTATAGCGTAGCCGTAACGGGCGACAGCCGTGAGGCGTTACTGATGTTGAAAGAGAGCGTTTACGGCATCATAATCACCGACCTCAAGATGCCGTATGTAGACGGTATGGATATCCTATCCTACGCAAAGGATGCAAATCCGCAAACCCGGGTGATCATGATTACGGCGCACGGCACTGTAGAATCGGCGATAGAGGCGATCAAAAAAGGGGCTTATGATTATATACAAAAACCCTTTGACCCGGACCATCTCCTGCTTCTCGTAAAAAGAGCTGTGGAGCATTACCGCTTACTTCAGGAGAATAAAAGGCTCGAGGCCGAGGTCAGGAGCTTTAAAGATGATGAGTTTATAGGCTCAAGCTCCGGTGTCATTGATTTAAAAAATCTGGTAAAAAAAGTCGCGCCACTTGATGCAACTGTTTTGATACAGGGCGAAACAGGCACTGGAAAAGAGCTTATTGCTAGGCTTATCCATGGAAAAAGTTCGCGGGCGGACGATATGTTTTTGCCTGTTAATTGCGGCTCGCTTTCCGAGACGCTTCTTGAGTCTGAGCTCTTCGGCCACGAAAAGGGTTCTTTTACGGGAGCCTTAAACGGCAAGAAGGGTATTTTTGAAACTGCCGCAGGCGGCACAATCTTCCTCGATGAAATAAATAACACTTCTCATGCCATGCAGATAAAACTCCTGCGTGTGATTCAGGAGAATACCATTATGCGGGTCGGCTCTGCCAAGCCGCAGGAGATAAATATCCGCGTAATCGCTGCATCAAATCTTAATCTCGCAGACGAGGTCTCTGCCGGACGTTTCAGAAAAGACCTCTTTTACAGGCTGAACGTTGTTATGGTAAACATCCCGCCCCTCAGAGAAAGGAGAGAGGACATCCCGCTTTTGTCCTATCATTTTCTGAACAAATATTCAAAAAAATTCAATAAGGAAATTAAGGCATTTGATCCCGGAGCGATAGAGATATTCCTTTCCTATGCTTGGCCCGGAAATGTAAGAGAGCTTGAGAACGTAATTGAACGCGCCGTAATAATGGAGTCGTCATCGCAAATTTCTCCGCAGTCTCTGCCCGGAGAAATAAAAAAAGAGCCTTTGGATCCATTTCCCTATGTAGGGATTATGAAGCTGGAAGAGATGGAAAGGTTTCTTATACAAAGGACGCTGAGACTGCTTGAAGGTCAGAAAAACAAGGCGGCAGAGGCCCTTGGCATTGATGTCACAACACTCTGGAGAAAAATTAAAAAGTATAATCTCGAATAATTCTTGACCCGCATTGCATTTTACAAGGCCATTGCATTCTGCAATCATTTATGAAACTCCACCTTTTATTTTCGTCTCTCGCCAGTTGATTTTTATAACCTTTTTGTCTTTCTTCCTGATGGCATGAAACTTGTTAAGTCTTCTTCAAAAATAAGGAGGAGCTAACATGAAACGTAAAAGCTTTATCAGTGTCTTAGTGGCGATGCTTGCCGTTCTTACGATGACCGGCCTTGCAACTGCCAAGGAAACGATTACCCCAATCTGCGCGAGTTGCCATCAGTCTGATAGCAAAACTATTTGGGGAACGCTGGTGCCTGGATCGCAGACAGACGATTCGTTCAAAGTGCAGTCCGGCAAAGATGTTTGGTCAGTGCGCTATGACAAGAATTCTAAGCTAAGCAAAATGGCATCGGCAAAAGATCTGGCTGATGAAAAGGCGGTCAAAGTCAGGTTTAGAAATGAAGGAAACGGCCAAGTCTACGCCGAGGAGATGAGCTACAAATCTAATTACAAATTTAAGAACCCCGATGATATCATCACTATCAGCGAGGTAGCCCAGCTTCTGAAAAAAGATCCCAAAAAGGAGAATTACGTTATCTTCGATTCCCGTGGGTATGATAATTACATCGAAGGCCATTTGCCTAATGCAGTCCTGCTGCCGCATTATCGGTTTCAGGCATTTAAAGACCGTATGCCTGCGGACAAAGACACCATGATAGTAGCATACTGCAGGGGAGGCGGCTGAGGCATGAGCCCCCACTTTGCCAGGCTGGCAAAGGAAGTGTACGGGTATAAGAACGTGAAATACATGGTCTCCGGGCATCTGGCATGGCAGCGCGACATACTGCCTTATTATACCGAGCCAGAATTTCTAAAGATGGCGATTGATGAGAAGATATCTTACATTCTGATTGACCTGAGGAGCCCTGAAAAGGCCAAAGAATCGCACATCAAGGGTGCGGTCAACTATCCCATGGGAAAAGACCCGCTTGCCGCAATGAAGAAACTGAACAAGGCGCTGCCCGGCAAACAGAAAAAGACTGCGCGGCTCATATTCTATTCTGACAACATGGATGAAGCGATATTGGCGCATAAAATAATGCGCACAAACGGATGGGAAAACGGGTATATCCTGAACGGAGGCCTTGACGCATGGAAAGCCAAGGGATATCAAATGGAGAGCAATAACTTGCAAACCAAAATCGCATATGAGTGGACACCGCTGCCCGGCGCTATCTCTATCCCGGAGTATGAGTACCTAATAGCAAATAAGCCTGCGGATACCATAATTGTAGATGTCAGAAGCCCGGGTGAATACATGAAAAGCATGGTGCCCGGCGCATTGACGATTCCTGTTGATACAATGGACAAACGCTGGACTGAACTGCCAAAGGATAAAAAAATTGTCCTGCAATGCGAGGCCGGCAATAGGGCGCTAATGGCGTGGAGGATACTCAAGAACAACGGATTCAAGAACATCAGTTGGGTTGACGGCCACATAAGCAAATTCAGCAAAGGCGTTTTGAAAGAAGGAGCGTATAAAAAATAGATACTGTGGTAGGGCAATGCGGGATATATTTCTGCCTTGCCCTACCAGCCCTATGTGAAATATTCTTCACCAAAAATGCAGATTTGAAAACATATTTTCAATTGTAATTAATAGTTCTCCTTGATTATATTTTGAAGTGGTATTCCACGAAGGGTAGACCGCGCGGGAATTTTTTTGTAATAATTTACCCATATCGGCCTTCTCTTTCTCATTTTGGCATTAATTTTGCTAAATATATGGTTATGTGTGCTTATTCTATAAATACGGGGAAAATCTATCTATCTATCTATCTATCTATCTATCCTTTAGTTGTTCTTTTATTTATAAATATTTATAGCCCTGAGGAATTACAATTTCATTTTTATAAGAGGTATTGATATGTCGGATAAGAAAGCTCATGAGAAAAAAATAAATATCCTTTTAGAAAGACTTAATCGCGACATTGAAGAGTTTATCAGAGACTCTATCGAGTCGTCCTTTGACATTCAAAAAGTGAGCTTCTTATCCAACGGATGTGAACCGGTAAGGTGCTGGGAGATTAAGGGCTGCGAAAAAGAGAAATGTCCCGCACATTCCAGCGAAGATCATCGCTGCTGGCTTCAAGTCGGTACATTATGCGGAGGCAAGGTTCAGGGAGAATTCGCAAAGAAATATAAGACATGTTTTGAGTGTGATGTCCTAAAGATCATCTCAGGGGATCCTGTAAGGATGCTTTGTGAAAATATAAACACGCTTATCTTCCATCTTAAGGATAAAACTATCAAATTTCATGAACTTGCTATAAAAGATCCGCTGACAGGACTTTATAACCGGCACTTCTTTAACGAGATCATAGAGAGGGAAATGGCGAGCATAGAGAGAAAAAGTGAAACCCTGTCATTTATTATGATAGATATAGATCATTTTAAGGAGATTAACGATACCCTCGGACATCTTGCGGGTGATAAAGTTCTCATTGAGGCTGCAACCCTTATTAAGAATACAGCCCGCAAAGCAGACCTTGCATTCCGTTTCGGCGGTGATGAATTTCTTGTGCTTCTGACTAACGCAGACTGCGATAAAACAACCAATATGGTCGGAAGGCTTGGAGATGCAATTGAATTATGGAATAAAGATAATGCGAACGCCTATGGGTGCAGGCTTTCATTCAGCATCGGGTGTTCTACCTGTGGAAAGGAGTGCGATATTCATTCAGCATTGAAGGATGCCGATGAAAAGATGTATCAGAATAAAAAAGAAAAGAAGAATGGCGTGAAATGAAACTATCGGTGAAGACAAAACTTAAAGAGGCAGAAAATAAAATTGCCCGCTCTAAACACGACTGGGAAGATACATTCGATGCAATCCCTGAGATAATTACGGTCCATGACAGGGATTTCAATATCATACGGGCAAATAAGGCCGCCAGAGAAATACTTAACCTGCCCTTGTTAAAGGCGGATTTAAACGCTAAATGTTTTAAATATTATCATGGAGCAGAATGCCCGCCTGAAGATTGTCCGAGCTGCGCCTCCCGTAAAACAGGGATGCCTGCTGTCTTTGAAATGTATGAGCCTCATTTAAATATGTTTCTTGAAATTATGGCAATTCCGAGGATGGACAGCAACAATAATTTTTTAGGAGTGATACATGTGGGCAGAGACATCACGGAGAAAAAGAAACTTGAAGCGCAACTACTTCATTCTCACAAAATGGAAGCCATCGGCATTCTTGCAGGAGGCGTAGCGCATGATTTTAATAATATTCTAACCGCAATAACCGGCTACGGGCATCTCATGAAGATGAAGACAAAAGAGGGCGACCCTTTAAGGGTTTATGCAGACCAGATAATTGCCTCATCGGAGCGGGCGGCTAATCTTACGCAAAGCCTTCTCGCGTTCAGCAGGAAGCAGATAATAAACCCTAAACCCGTTGAGTTGAACTATGCGCTAAGGAAAGTAGAAAATCTTCTGCAAAGGATTATAGGTGAGGAAATAGAACTAAGGACGATACTTGCGGATAGGGATATAACAGTGGTGGCTGATATCAATCAGATAGAACAGGTGATAATGAACCTTGCCGCAAACGCGCGGGATGCGATGCCTAAGGGAGGGGTTCTTGAGATCAAATCCGATGTTACGGAAATAGGCGAAGAATTCATAAGGGAATATGGGTATGGAGAGCAGGGCACGTATGCTTTCATCTCCGTTACAGATACAGGCACTGGCATGGATGAAAAGACAAGAGAAAGGATATTTGAGCCGTTCTTTACAACTAAAGAAGTAGGCAAAGGCACAGGGCTCGGGCTTTCGATGGCATACGGAATAATAAAACAGCACAATGGCTATATCAACTGTGATAGCGAGGCAACTAAAGGCACAACATTCAGGATATATCTTCCTTTGATTAAATCAAAAGCAGAAAAAACAAAACCTGCCGCCGCTTTTACTTTTACAGCAGGCACAGAAACTATACTATTGGCAGAAGACGAAATCTCTGTAAGAAAACTCATGAAAGAAGTGCTTGAAGAGTTCGGGTATAAGGTAATAGAGGCAGAAGATGGAGAAGATGCTGTAATTAAATTCAAAGAGAACAAAGACAATATCCATCTGCTTTTATTTGATGTAGTAATGCCAAAGATGAACGGCAAAGAAGCGCATGAGAAGATAAGAGAGATAAAACCTGACATAAAGGCTTTGTTCGTAAGCGGTTATGCAGCAGAGATAATACACAAAAATGGCATTCTTGAGGAAGGAACTAACTTTATGTTCAAGCCTGTTTCTCCAGAGGATATTCTGAAGAATGTGAGAGAGGCTATAGATAGGTAAAGGTTGGATTTAATATAGGCATATTTATTGCTGATCCAAAATGGAACTATGAACTTGAAAGGACACATACAATTGCTGCTATCTGTTTTGCTTCTATCGGCGCTCATTGCCTGCAGTGAAGGACATGCCAACAGGGAACCGCAGCGCAATATTATAAGATTTACAAATTCTGATGGCACCATTCCTGTCTCAGACAGCATTGTGCTGGATAATTTCACAGGGCTGATGTGGCTAAGAGACAGCAATTGTATAAGAACTAATTATCCTTATGTTGACAACCATAAAACCGCTCGTGACGGACTGGTTACATATAAAGATGCTCTTGATTTCGTGTCGGGGTTAAATAAAGGGCAATACCCTGAATGCAGTTCCGGGTATAATGATTGGCGCCTGCCAACCAAAGAAGAACTGAGGAGTATTCTAAATAGCGCTGCTTCTGGGAACAACATATGGGTGAACAGGCATACCATTGCCAATATTAGGATTGGCCGCTATTGGTTTTCTTTTGATGAAAATAAAGACACTATCGTAGGACGGTCATTATCCATCTGGTATTACAACAATGTATATCCTTATTTGAAGGGTGAGGGCTGTTATGTCTGGCCTGTGCGCTCTGAGAATAGCAAATCAACAGAAGCTTTGAAAGCAGATAATAAAAAACAATAATAAAAGGAGGAACAAAATGGATAAGAATAAGGACACACGGATTAACAAGCTGATTATCGGGTTGATCGCAGTAACAGCGGTTCTATTTATCGGCATTCTCGTTGTATTTCTGAAGTTTGTATAAAATCACTGATGAACCACTTCCAACAAGCGAAAGACAAAGCGTCTATCCCATATTCTCTATCCCGTTGTATATAGCAGGCCTGTAGCTTTCAACTTAATCAAATATTATTTAGAGCAAACCTCTCATATCTGTTTCTGTTTTTCCATAATGAAACACCAGAATGTTTCATTATGGAAAATTTGGAATGCCTTTATCATAAGATTGTCAGATATAGCCTTAATATTACCGGTATTAAGCCCTGGCATGCAGTTTGCGATACACAAAGATAATCCGGCGTGAATCCATGCCCGAGAACAATCACAGAAGGAGGTGAACAAGGCGGTTAGTGGTTTGGGGGTTCAGATAAAAACAGTAACAAAGCATAATGAAAGGGAGGTATGAAATGAGTGTTTCGAGACGTAATTTATTCAAGGCTGCAGTTGCAGGAGTTGCTGCAGCAGGTTTGGCTAAGGCCGGCCTTGGCAAGTTAGGCGGCAGTTCCTCAGGGACTGCTGAGGCAGCTATGTTTAGCGACCCCACATTATTTGATGTCTACAAACAGTTCGGCAAGTATATTCATCTGGTTCCGGGCAAATACGGCGGCGGAGTCGGCGCATATGATATGTCAACAGGCCATTGTCTTGCATGGCTGAATATGAGCATATGGGCCGGGAATAAAACTCCCATTGTTCATCACATAGCCGCATTTGCCTCGCCGGACCCCTACAAGAAATTTGAATATGTTGTAGATTCACAGGGGGGGAAAAATCTTTACATCTACGGCGTCACAACCCCGGTTAAAGACCCTTCCGAAGGGTTTAATATCTGGAGAATCAATTATGACGGCACTAAGATGAATTTGCTGGAGGACGTTGCAGAAACGACAGGTATAGGGCTTGGCGTGCATGTCACAGTCGCGCCTGATAATGAACGTTTTGCGGTTGCTGACGGACAAAAAGACATTTTTGCTGTATTCAAAAAGGGGCACGGCACCCAGCCGTCTTCGGTTGAATCGGTAATATTGTTTGATTGGCAATACAAGAACTCAGAACTCGCCCGCGCCTGGTCTGACGGCGGAACGCTCACAGTCAAGAAATTAAAAGCGCCGTATAACCTCAAAGGAACAAAGGGCATTAAAATAGACTGGGAGCTGGTGCCAGGAGGAGAGCTCTTTGCAGAACAGGGCAAAGTGCCGGGCCCGCGTCTAAAGAACCTCTGCGCCCTTGATTCTCTGTGCTGGAACCCGACTCATGACCTTGGTGCAGCCGCGCTCAGGCTTCTCGGCTGCGCGGTTATATTCAACACAAAGACTTGGGATCCTGTCGCAGTTTGTGTCGGGGCCGAAAAACACGCGGCTCAGGGAAAATTCAATGTTCCGTTGCATAAGGTGGGAGACGGTGAATGGGAGGCAAAATTTGACGACGTGCCAACTCCTGCTCATCAGGCCGGTTTTAATCCAACCGGAGACCGTATGGTGCTGATGAACAATGCCAAGGAAAATGTAATGGCGGTATTTGACTGCAGCAACCATTCCGATCCGACAACGTGGAAAAGGATAGCGGGATTAACTGATCCAAGCTGGAGAGGTGTATATCCTAATCCGTTCCATATGGCATTTACGCCGGACGGCAGGAAATTGTTCGTCACCATGTGGTGGCCTGCGCCAACCTCAAACGGCGTAGCTGTTGTAGACACAAAAACATGGAAAGTTGTCAAGACGATAGACAACATCGGCCCTGACATACACACACTGGCTGTAACAGACGACGGGAAATGGCTGTTTGGAGTTTACAGCGGGTATCAAAAGACAAAATCAGGGACCTTTGTTATACGGGTTAAGGATAATAAGCTCTACGGCTATCTCCCGAGCCCTTATGGACATCACGATTCTGTCATTGTCCCGAAGACAGTCAAGGGGCTTGCAATTTCGCGGTCCACAACCACGTAACAAAATTTTAAAAACTCCCCTGTCTCTGTCAATTGGAGACAGGGGAGCCCATATGCCCGGGAAGGGGAATTGAATTGAAAGTTTCATCAGGCTTTAGAGGTAAATAAAAAATATGATAGTATCCTTGTTCAAACTGGCATATCAGAACCTGCAGGTGAAACACCTGCGGTTTTATATAATCCTGATAAGCGTAAGTATTGTCATAGCAGCCTTATTTGCGTCGTCAATACTTATTTCAGGCATTCATCACAGCCTGGACAAAGGGCTTTCAAAGCTGGGCGCTGATCTCCTGGTAATTCCAAAAGACTCCCTCGTGAATATGAAATCAGCCCTTCTAACAGGGGAGCCGTCCGCCTTTTATATGGACTCGGCAGTGCTTGATAAGATACGTGCTCTAAACGGAGTCAAAAGAGTGTCCGGGCAGATTTTCCTTACCAGCGCAACAGGCGAGTGCTGCGTTCTGGGCAATTCTTTTCTGATAGGTTTTGACCCTTCCGATGATTTTACCGTCATGCCGTGGGTTGACAAGAAGATGAGCAGTGCCTTCCCTGCTGACGGAGCAATTATCGGCGCGATGACGCCCTGGGAATTAGGAGATAATGTGAAGTTCTACGGCATCCCGCTTACTGTATGGGGGAAACTGGAAAGAACAGGAATCGGGCTATACGACAATGCAATATTTTTTAATATTAAAAAAGCGCATGAAATGTCGGATTATTCACAAGCGGACAAATCAATTAAACCCCTTGCGCCGCTGAAAGGAAAAATATCCGGCGGTTTGGTGCAGCTGGCAGTCGGAGCAAAGACGCCCTTTATCACCTTTTCCATCTTAAAGGAAAACCCGGACCTCAAGGTTGTTACCACAGGAAATATTGCGACATCCGCGCGCCAGACGACAGTGGCGGTTTTTTCCGGCATTATCGCATTGATTGTCATTCTGGTCCTCTCCAACGTTCTCATGATTAACGCCATTTTCTCGGCGGTAGTTAACGAACGAAAACGAGAGATAGGAATAATCAGGGCCATCGGCGCTACACGGCCCGAAATATTCAAACTTATTATCTATGAATCCGTGCTGATCAGTGTTATGAGCGGAGTCGTAGGCATGTTACTCGGAGGCGGCCTTCTGAAAATTTTTCAAAGGTCCATAGTCTTCTATCTCCGGCTCCTTAATATACCCTTTATGCTGCCTCCCGTTGAGTTTATCGGCTTAACGGCAGGGGCGGCGATACTGGTAGCATTGCTGATGGGAATCAGCGGGTCTGCATATCCGGCGATTGTCGCGGTAAGAATTGATCCGCACGAAACTATGAAACAGGGGTTATAACATGAGCGAATTTATTGAGACAAGGGGCTTAAAAAAAATCTACTGTGTGGGTGAGCAGTCTGTAGAGGCATTGAAGGGCGTAGATCTGGAAATAGCGCAAGGCGATTTTGTTGTTTTTATGGGGCACTCAGGCTCAGGCAAGACAACGCTTGTAAGCACGATTGGCGGTTTAACGAGGCCTACCGAAGGGACGGTCCTGATAGAAGGCAATGACATATGGAAACTCAACGATAAACAACTTTCTAATTTCAGGAACAGAAAAATAGGTTTTATGTTTCAGGCCTTCAGCCTGTTGCCGACACTTAACGTTCTGAATAATGTCGTTATGCCTTTAATATTCAGCAATGCTTCACAAAAAAAAGATACCGACAGGCTGAGGTCCAAGGCCATATCGCTATTGGCCGACCTTGAAATGGAAAAGAAGATTAATTCATTTCCCTCAGAACTTTCCGGAGGTGAACAGCGGAGGGTTGCTATAGCCCGGGCGCTTATAAACGACCCGGAGATTATCCTTGCCGATGAACCGACCGGAGAGCTTGATATAAGGACCGAACGGGAGGTCATGGATATATTCAGTCATATAAATGATACATATCAGAAAACTCTTATCGTTGTCAGCCATAGCCTTACTTGGCTGGAAAAAGCGAAAACAATAATTGTCATGAAGGAGGGGCTCCTGTTTAAAGACGTGGACGATCCTGTGGAGGCGATTATGGAAGGAGTCTGTAAGCGATGAGTATACTGAAGCTCTCTATCTTGGAACTGACAAGAAGGCCCAAAAAAAATATGGTAATCGCTTCAGCCATCGTTATATCAGTGGCCCTTCTTACCTCTTTGTCAATTGTCAGCGATTCGGCAAATTTGGCGATTATGGAAATTATTGCCAAGACAGGCCATACGCTCACAGTCCGGCCCGCTGTAAGTTCTGCGAGCGCCGATGCTAAAGAGGGAAGCAGCGAATTCAAATTAACAACGTCCGAGGTTGTCCTTGGCTCATATATACCGGAAACTGCTGTTCCTGAAATCATGAAGTATTATGAAAAAGCCATAAAGGAGGGTTGGGAAAAAAAAGGCGGGTTGGTCTCAAACCCCGGAATTCCGGGCATATACCTAGAACCGGCTACCTGGGCGCCAAGGCTCTTTGAAAAAGCCGAAGTTGACGGCAGTGAAGCGATTGTTACAGGCATTGATATACACAAAGAGTATTTTGTCAGATTCTGGTGGAGCTTAACTTGCGGCAACTGGCCCTCAAACGTAACTACTATGAATGTAAATACTAATATTTCTGCCATATATACCATGAGTTCCGACGGCAAAGTCGCTGTAGACAAGGCAGAGTATGGGGTTGATTCCAGCAGCGGAAGGGTAATCGCTGTTGAGAAGAAGGCTGCTAAAACTGAAATGCACGGGAAGACCCATAAGGCCGCGCCGATGAGGCCGATGGAAACGATGGAAGGCTGGGATGACGCTTATCTCGGGGGCGCTTATGCAAAGGCAAGAGACCTGAAGCTGGGAGACAAACTTGCTGTTAATAAAACCGCGTTTACTGTCAGGGGGATTCTGGAAGAAACAAACTCGGCGGATGATTATATGGTATTTATCCCCCTTCGCACCGCGCAAAGGCTTTTTCACAAAGAGGGGTTTATATCATTGGTGAGCGTCCGGGCTATGTGCCCTAACTGCCCTGTAGGCGACGCAATGGTAGAGCTGAATAAAAACGTAACCGGAATTACCGCTGTTTCACAGCTTGATGTTGCAGGAGTGCAATTTGATTTTTTTAACATGCTCTACAAATTTCTGCTTGCGGTTGTTGTGTCTACGATTGCAGTCGGCATCTTTTCCATATTCAATATAGTCACAGGCTCCCTCTATGCGCGCATCAGAGAGATAGGCATGTTAAAGGCTATCGGCGCATCCAGATTTCAACTGTTCAGCATCTTTATATTTGAACATTTCATCCTCGGCCTGGCAGCCGGCATAGGCGGCTACTTGCTGGGATTGGGGATGGCCTATATTCTGAATACCCTCCTTGATATAGGCGCAGTAATCCAGATAGCGCCTAATTTTATATGGAGAGCGCTCTTGCTGGGGATAGTGTGCAGCATAGTTGCGATTATATATCCGGCGTATAAGCTGTCCAAACTCAAGATAACCGAAACCTTCAGAACGCAATGGGAGACCTGACATGGAACTTATTGTATTAGCGATAAAAGATATATTACGCAGGAAAGGGAAAAGCCTCTACCTGCTGCTTGCAATCGTGATACCTGTTGCCATTCTCAGCACGATACTGCTGACATTTGATAATGCAGACAGCTCTCTGTCGGACCTGGCGTCCAAGTTCGGCTTTACCCTGATTGTGCAGCCCAAGAATGTCCGTGTAGATAAAATCAATCAGATAGGCGTAAATACCAGCGAATACATCCCTGAAGGAGTAATCGGTGAGGTTGAAAAAGTCATACGCGAGATTATTACCAACCCTCAGGACAAGATTATTACCATAGTACGCTTTTACAAAGAAGACGATATCCTGACAGGAAAATCTAATATCAGTTCGGTTGTCGCAGGCGTTGATTTCAAAACTGAATTAGAAGCAAAGCCTTCATGGGCGCTGACCAGCGGGAGATGGCCTAAAAGCGAGCGGGAAGCCGTTCTCGGAGGGACCTATGCCGGCTCACGAAAAATATCTTTAGATAATACGATTACAATCGGCGGTTCTGAGTTTACGGTTGTCGGAATCCTGCAGAACTATAACTCCTCGGAGGATTATATGATCTTTGCCCCCTTTGCCGAAGTGCAAAAACTCTTTAATAAAGCAGGCTTCGTGTCCGTTATCAACATCCAGAATGTTTCCCTTGATAAAGACAAAAAATTGCTCCGGACGGCAATAGAAAACATCAATAAAAATATCCCGAACATAACAGCGCTTTCACCTCAGCAGTTCAGCACGATGAAATATGCGCTGCTGAAAAAAGCCCTTAAATTCCTGATAGCCATTGTCACGGCAACCATAGCGGTGAGTATATTTTCTATCTTCAATATTGTGACAAGCGTGCTGTATTCCCGGGTAAAGGAAATCGGCCTGCTGAAGTCTGTAGGAGCGTCAAGGTCACAGCTTCTGTTAATCTTTCTCTCCGAATATCTGACTATCGGATTGATCGGCGGAATAATAGGATATTCAGCGGGCCTGCTCATGACATATCTGCTGGATTTCTTCCTGCTTAATCTCGGAGCCGGGATAAGGATAAATCTCCTATATTTTCTGTCTGCTTTACTGGTCGGCATCTTCTGCAGCTTTATTGCCAGTTTTTATCCGACTCACCGGTTATCCAAAATAAAAATCACTGAAAGTTTCAGGACACAATGGGGGGGATGATTATGGACAAAACCGACAGCATCTTTTTTTTAGAACTGCGCCAGGTTAACAAAACTTTTAATTTACCGTCAGGCGAAGTTACAGCTCTGGACCATATTTCCCTGACTATTAATAAGGGCGAACTGGTTGCACTGGTGGGCCCGAGCGGTTCGGGCAAAACGACTTTATTGAATATCATAGGGGCTCTGGACCGGCCGAGCAAGGGAGAAGTCATCCTTGAAGGGAAGAGAATTGACATGCTTTCAGAAGAAGCTCTTGTAATCTTTCGGAGGGAGAAATTCAGCTTTATCTTTCAGGATGCAAAACCGCTCCGGATGCTGAATGTTTTGGAAAATACCCTATTGCCTTTTAATTTTTTCAAACCGAAAAATAGAAACGGGAATATAAAAAGTGAAGGGATCGATATCATAAAGTCTCTGGGATTGGGTCACAGGCTGTATCATATGCCGAGTCAATTGAGCGGAGGTGAAATACAGAGGGTTGCCATTGCGCGGGCGCTCATAACACACCCTGCGATGATTTTGGCTGATGAACCCACAGCAAACCTTGACAGAAATAACCGGCTGTTCGTGATTGATACGTTCCGTAAACTCTCAAAGGAAAAGGGTATCGCTATCGTATTTTCTACGCATGACCTTGAAATAGCAAATAAGGCCGACAGGATTGTGCACCTGAAAGACGGGGTATTCCTGAAAGATGAAGCCGTATGCTGCATTCCCTGCCCGGAGTAATTCATGGAACCAAAGACAAACAGTTATATAAGAAAGATGCTTTCGTTGCTCAGAAGCCGGAAGGTTCTGATTCTGCTGTCCGGAGCGGTGATTATTGTTCTGATAGTTGATTACTATGTGGCCGAACGGCAGGAAGCCGCTATAAAAGCCAGGGAGGCAAAGATAAAACTGCTTGAACAACAGGCCTTTTATATGCTTTCTGTTGATGTGCGGGATATAAAGGAAACCGGAGATATTTGGAAAAGCTGGAAATATGCCGCTACTGTCAGAATAGATAATGTCGCTGAGGAACCCGTGTATATAGACTATCCCGAGGTCCGGGCTTTCATACAGGTCGGCGCCATTTCATGGATGGAAATCCCGGTTTCAGACGCCGGATTGGGGAAAAAAGAGCAGATGTATAAGCTTGATACCGGGCCGCATCGTTTTCACAGAATATTGACCGTAAATCCAAAAATACCCTATAACCGTTATCTTATCCCGAAATATATGCATATCAGATTCATTATCAGGATGTCGGTGCTGCCGGAGAGCGGTTTCAAGGAAGGAGAGGTAGTTGAGAGGAAGAGCGATACTTATGTTTACCTCAAACCTTTCTGGATATCGGAAAAAGAAATAGCAGAGGCGATTGACTGGGGCGACACTAAAATCCCTGTTTATATGCCCATAACAAGCTTCAGAAATTGGAAGAATTAACAGGAGGATATGTTTATAAAAAGCAAACCTCTCATACAAGAAATAAAATAGTCTGGAGAATTTCCCATGAAATTTTTTTCGGGGCTAAAAAGAAAAAGAAAACCGATTATTGCGCTTCTGTGCATAATCGCAATCTTTTTTCTTGCAGATTACTTAATAGGCCAAAGACAGGAATCAATCATCAGGGAGCGGGACGCCAAAAAACAGCAGTTGGAAAGATTGGCATTCTTCATGGTCTTCCCGGACGTGCAGGATGCGGGGGCGGTCGCTGGAGTCCCTGAGGAATACGAGGCCGTTTTAAAAATAGACGCCCTTGCTGATGAGCCGATTTATGCCACTTATCCAGAGGTCAGGGCTTATGTTCAAACCGGGACCTTCTGGACCGAGGTGCCGATTCGCGATAAGGAAAAAGGAAAACATGAGCAGATTATAAAACTTGATAAAGGGCAGCATCTCTACAAAAAAATAATAACCATAAAGCGGGACATAAAATACACCTTCTACCAGATGTTCGGTTATATGCATGTGCGGCTTCATATCTCTATGTTCGTGGTGCCGCAGAGTGTTTTTAAGGAGGAGGAGGTGATTGACCGGGCTAATGACGTATATATGTACCTGAAACCGTATTTTCTCAGTGATAGGGAAATTCTGAAGCAGGTAAAATTTCCGAATAATAAAGTCCCTACAATGATTCCGATGCCGCCGCATTAAAAATTAAAAGGAGGCAGCTTATGATTACTAAGGTATTTAATCGTAAACTTCTTTGGGCATCTTTTATACTCCTCTTGGGGTTCTTTCTGCCCGGCTTTACGGTGCAACAAAATACAACCGAGCAGGGGTTGTATTTTGCCTCGCTTGAATTCCCGGGAACACAGGTAAAGGTTGGGAAGACCAGCATGAAACTATTCATCGGGGACCGCAGGACCAAGGCGCCCTTAAAAGAGAAACTGGATATTGAGATAGTGCCCTGGATGCCGGCGCATGAACATGGGACCAGCGGGCAGACTATTATCAAGGAAATCGGCAAAGGAGTATATTCTGTTGAAGGGGTCCATCTCAGCATGCCGGGGCTATGGGAAATATATGTCAGGATAAATAAAGGGAAAAAAGGTGAGGATACTGCTGTGTTCAATATCAATGTCAAATGAAGGGCATCTCTTAGTACATGGATATTATGAAACTGGTTAAGCATACAGATATGCTTCAGGCAATAATCGGGTGCTTTGTGTTTATAACAATCGTGAGTATGGGGACCGGCAAGTGTTTTGCAGTCAATCCTTCGCCTGTAGAACTTAATGTCACAGTTGAGAATATCGCTTATCAGGGCCATAACCGTTATATGGTAGATATAGCGATATATAACCGGTCAGATAAACCCATATTATTAAAAGAATGCAGAGAGACCTTTTACGTCCAGACAGATGTGCTTGGACGGTGGGAGGAACTGAGCGCTTTAGCCTCCTCCAAAGCCGGAAGCGCTTTGCTTCCTCCCCATAAAAGGTTGCAGGTAGTATACATCTTGAATATCCCGCTTACCATTCAAAGCCTTTATAGAAACAGCGAAGGAGATATTAATATGATGTTCAAATATCTGATACGGTATGTCTTTGGTTCTAGGGCTGATGTGCATAGTCATTACGGTGAAAGCTCTTACTGGATAACCCCAAAAACCAACAATTGGATCCTGAGGGAGGGAATGTAACATTCGAGATTTTTTCATTGAGATACTGCATAATAAAATTATATTACGGAGGTTCCCATGAAAATAAATTGTTGGGAATTTATGAATTGTGGAAGAGAAGTTGGAGGAGTTAATACTAAAGAGTTTGGAGTCTGTCCGGCTGCAACCTATACGAAGCTTGATTCTGCTCATGGGGGCAAAAATGCCGGCAGGGTTTGCTGGATAGTTGCCGGAACTATGTGCGGAGGCGAAGTGCAGGGCAGTTTTGCAAGGAAATACAAAGACTGTAGAAAATGTGAGTTTTATCAGAGAGTAAAGGAAGAGGAGGGCCAGAATTTTCTGCTTACTGTAGATCTAATCAGGTGGCTCAAGTAACAGGGCTTATTACTGAATATTATACTTCTTCATTTTTCTCCAAAGTGTGGTCCTGCCTATTCTCAATTCACTGCATACCTTGCCAAAATTGCCTGCATTTTTCTTGAGGCTTTCAACGATAAGCTCCTTTTCCCATTCTTCAAGGCTGGTCGGCTGCGTCTCTTTCTCCGAAGAGCCAGCGGCCGGCAATTCAAAAAGGGTCTTTGTGAGGCTAAGAGCCAAATCCTGAGCAGAAATGGTATTGCCCTCTGAGATAGCCACCGTACCCGAGATTGCGTTGGCAAGCTCTCTTACATTTCCCGGAAAATCGTAATGCACCAGGAATTCAAGCGCCTCGTGTGAGAACTGCATGCCGGTCTTGTTAAGTTCTTTTTCAGCAGACTCCAAAAAATGCCCGGCAAGGACGGAAATGTCTTCAGGATGATTCCGAAGCGGAGGCACATGAATATGCGAAACTTTTATCCGATAATAGAGGTCTCTGCGAAACAAGCCATCATTAATACCTTTTGCAAGGTCCGTATTTGTAGCGGCGATAACCCTTACATTTATCGTCTTGCTTGTGTTGCTGCCGATTCTCCGTATAGTCCTTTCCTGAAGGACGTCCAGCAGTTTCGCCTGTAATGAAAGCGGCATGCTTCCTATTTCATCCAGAAGCACCGAGCCGCCGTCAGCCGCTTCAAAAAGCCCCTTCCTTTCAAGAAGCGCTCCTGTGAATGCGCCCTTTTCGTGACCGAAAAGTTCGCTTTCAAGCAGATTTTCGGGGACCGAAGCGCAATTAATTGATATAAACGGCTTACCGGCCCTGGAGCTTAATCCATGGATTGTCTTAGCAATAAGGCTTTTCCCCGTCCCGGTTTCTCCTGTGATTAATACCGATATATCTGTTTTGGCGACTTTTTGCACTATATCCGTGATTTCTTTCATTGCCGCACTTGTGCCTAAAAGAGGAGTCTTATTGTTTTCTGACACCACGCTTTTTTGTAAAGAAGATAAATCTCTTACTGCTTCCAGATGATTCATGGATTTTCTGACCCTGTGCAGTATTTCCTCATTCTTGAATGGCTTCAAAATGTAATCAAAGGCTCCTATCTTCATGGCCAGGACTGCAGAGTCTACCGTGCCGTAGCCGGTCATTATTATTACGTCCGTCTGGGGATACCGCTCCTTGACATAGTAAAGGACATCCAACCCTGTTCCCGGAGACATTTTCATATCCGTGATGACAAGCTCGTAAGAATCTTTTTCAAGGTATGCAATGGCCTGCTCCCCATTCTCAGCCTCTTCTACATGAAAACCCTCTTTTCTCAGCAAAATACCGAGGCTTTTTCGCATGCCAATCTGGTCATCAAGAACAAGTATTTTCATAATTTTATTCATTTTAAACGCCGGTATCAGGTATTACAGTATGAATAGTTATAGGGTTTACAGGAAAGCGCAACTTGATTTCTGTGCCTTTGCCTTCCTTGCTTGATATGGCAATGTATCCTCCGTGTTCCTTAACAATTTTGTGAATAATATTTAGTCCCAGCCCCAAACCCTTATCCTTAGTTGTAAAAAAGGGTTGAAATACCTGAGAAAGCACCTCCTCAGGCATTCCGGCCCCTGTATCGGCAAATGTAATTTCAACCTCATCCTCTGTTTTTTTGTAGTTCGTCTGAATCGTAAGCACTCCGCCTTTAGGCATGGCCTGTATGGAGTTCATCAGAATATTGATGAAAACCTGTTTGATATGATTTCTGTCAATCATAAGAAATGGGATATCGGGAGAAAACGCTTCCTGAAAGCTAATCCCGGAATATTTTGTTTTGTCATTATTTAAAAGAGCTAGCGTTTCTGAAAGCAATGCGTTTAGGTCCGTCTTGTCTCTTCTAAGCTGCGAAGGCCTGGCGAAGCTGAGAAAATCATCGGTCAGCTTGTTTAATCTCTCCATCTCGCCTTCCACGAGGTTGAGAATCTCGGTATTCTCTTCTGGCCGTAAGCTATATTTCTTTAAAACACCGACTGAATTTGAGATAGCGCCAAGCGGATTTCTTATTTCATGGGCCATTATTGCCGCCATTTTCCCGATTGACGCCAGTTTTTCCGATTCACATAGATATTTCTGGGTTTCTTTCAAGGCCGCATAAGCCTTCTCAATCTCAATATTTTTTCCCTTGATTTTTTCAAGCAGATTTGACAATTGCATCTTGGACGTATAGAGCCTGTAAAAGACTTTTGTAAAGCCATAGGCAAGCCCAAGAAGAAGGCCTGCAAAAATAACTATTTTTATGATATGCCAGTACCACCATACAGGGTCCCATAAATGCGAGAAGGCAAAAAAAAGCTCGCTCATAAAAAAAAGGAGCATGGCCGTTCCAAAAATAAGGTAGATGACATCATTGGTTTTAAGAAAACCTCTGACCCTAAGAATCCCTGCACACAGATAAAATATACTTGATAGTAGATTTACAGCATAGATTAAATAACTGAATTTGCCTTTTGCCATAGAAACATGGGTATGATGCGGCAACGATACGGAGAGGACATGGGGAATATATGAATAAAATGTCTCGAATAAAACCGCAACCAGGATGATTACAAAGATTCCGGCAAAGATTGAGAACCCTTTTACCCATACCAACGGGCCGGTATAGGTTTCATCATTACGATAAACAAACATTGAAACAAGAAAGAAAAAAGAACCCAACAGGGCGCCTGATGAATGATACCAAACAAATAAGTCAATACAGTAATTAGAGAAAACATGGAAAAAATCAAAAATGCCGACTACAAAAAAACCATAGACGAGGAAAAGGATATTTTTTTTATTTGATGTGAAATATTCCCACGATAATATAATGCCGATTATTACTGAAATCAGCCCGCTGAAACTTTCAAGAAGGGTATGAGTTAATTCGTTTATCCAATATGTATCGTTTGGAAGAAAGATTTTTCTGGCTAAAAGTAAGGCCAGCGATATTGCCGCTACAAAAAACAGAATACCTCTTGTGTAAAATAAGATCTTTTTCCTTGCCTCTGATAACGAAAAATTATCTGAGTCTTCAAGCCGGTAAACAATATATTTTAGTAAGGATTGCCCATTTTGCGGCGGCAGCAGGCTCCATAGCTTTCGAAGCCGAGGAAAGAATTTTTTTATATTTAAGGGTGGTTCACCGGCTTGTGTATAGCTGTTATGCTGAAGGGTTTTGGTATTGAATTTATTCAAGAAAAGTTCTCCTCAACTATGCAAAACAGAACTTTTATTTTTCTTTATTTTATCAATAACCTCTCTTATCTGTCAAAGTCTAATTTAGGGTTGACATCGAAAGCCTATAGAGTAAACACCGTTAGAAAATCAATGTTAAACCCTCGTTGGCAATTGCCAGCTAAATAGCACGTTTTTTCTAATGGCGTAAAATGCATCAACTAAGGCATTTTGCCTTAGCGATTTGCCCCAATACTCAAGTCAAAGCTATCAGATTTTTTTAATTATTGCACTAATTCTAACAAACTACTGTGTCCCAACGTCTCAGACATTAAGGCATAGTTATTGCTACTTATGCTTATAAGCTTATTCTATAGATAGGGAGGTGAAAAAAATAGACATATTAGTTTTGGTCGGCAACAAAAAAATATATAACAGGTGAGGGAGGAAACAGATGAGATTATTGAAGATGAAAAGTTTTAAGATCGCAGCGGTTTTAGCTGTAGTGTTTGTCTTTGCGGTTTCTTCGTATCTTTTCCTTATGCCTGAGCGGGTTACTGCACAGGGCTCTGGAAAGGTTTATAAAGGCACCGTCTATTCCGCAACTCGCGGCGGTCATATGGTCTTTACCACAATCACCATTGATGGTAACAGGGATATGATTTCAGGCACGGTTGCAGGCAGACTTCCGCTTCCGAACAATACCGGCGCAGACGCTATAGAGATGAGCAAAGACCAAAAAACAATCTATTATCCGACATGGGACAGCACGCTTTACACGATTGATATAAGCGCAAAAGAGCCTAAGATAATCGCGGAAAAGAAGTTCTTTGAGAAAGAAACAAAGATGTGCGGCAGCCATATAGGCCCTGATGGTAAACTTTATCTAAGTTCAATGTCTTTCGGAGATATACATAAGCTTGATGTTTCGGATCCGAAAGACCCGAAGCTTATGGACAGGCTCTATAAGACAACCTACCTTTGCGGCGTTCAGGTTCTAAATGACGGGAAATATATTTTTACGACGGATATGAAAGACCACAAGATATACGTTTATGACGCAAAGACGCATGAAAAGATAAAGGAGATCACCCCGGGCGGCAAAGAGTTTTTGCATAGGGCCAGATTAAGCCCTGACGGAAAGCTTCTTTATCAGGCGTCAACAGGCTCTACTACTCCTGATGCAAACGGCAGGTTTTATATCGTAGATACAAAAAAGATGAAAGTAAAAGATACAGTCGTTCTCGGCGCCAATTATGACGCGCATGATGTGGCGACAACTCCGGACGGCAAGTATGCGATAGCGGCAGTTAGAAGGGTTCCCGCGAAGGAATACAAGGATTCGGAGTACATAGTAGTGAACCTTCAGAACAAGAGGGTAATAGGAAGTATTTCTATGTGCAAATCGTGCCATAACGCAATGGGCGTGGACCCTGAAGTAAAATCCGGCAGAGAGGTATTTATCTGCGGAATTCAGATTGCATGGGAAAAGTAAGATAATACCGTCCTCCCTATGCATAAGCCCGCCCGAAAGGGCGGG
>Ga0172375_10002305_pt1 | contig 29886 bp, 22 predicted proteins | sample LakKiv1m_FD_114537 | JGI IMG/M metagenome (GOLD analysis project Ga0172375, IMG submission 114537) | Freshwater microbial communities from Kabuno Bay, South-Kivu, Congo - kab_092012_11.1m | ecosystem: Environmental > Aquatic > Freshwater > Lake | place: Democratic Republic of the Congo... | reverse complement strand
CGTTGGGTTACAGACCACCAGCACCAGAGACAGTCCAAACCAATCTGCTGGGCACACCGATACTAGCTACATTGTCTGCAAGACTAACTTAACATGTGGTACATAGATCGGGGGCAGGTCACAATCGCTGTATCAATTAAGTTGTCTGAAAGTAAATAATTATTATTGATATCTTTAGAAATATTTATAGCTTTTTGGAAATTCAAAATTGCAGTTTCAAAGTCCAATACTTGTCTATACAAACATCCAATCTCATTATATAATCTCGCACCTTTTTCTGCCCATATCTCCGATATTAGATGATTTACTTTTGCCAGTAATCACGGATTTGTTTATTAATTCTAAACAGTTTGTTTATTAATTCTAAACAGTTTGTTTAGATTTATCGATCGCAGCGGATCCACAGGGAATTCAACCTCCCACAAAAAAGACAGGATGAGCATGAAACTCATCCTGTCTAAGTCGCTAGTTATGCCGGGATTAGTATTCCGGCGGAGGCATCGGAGCTGGTTTATCCTTTTCCGGAACATCGGTGATCAATGCTTCGGTGGTCAGGATCATGGCCGCGATAGAGGCGGCATTTTCTAATGCGCCGCGGGTGACTTTGGCTGGGTCGATCACGCCGGCTTTAACCAGATCCAGGTATTCTTCTTTGAGGACATCATACCCGGTATGCAGGTTCTTAGTTTTCTTCTGAGCCTGGCGAACGTTCTCAACGACCACAGAGCCATCTTTACCGGCGTTCTCAGCGATCTTGCGCATGGGAACTTCGAGTGACTTGCGGACGATGGCGACACCAATGCGGGCATCTTCATTCTCTACCTTGAGGGCATCCAGGCCGGCAATGGCATTGATGAGCGCCACACCGCCGCCCGGGACGATACCTTCTTCAACGGCAGCGCGGGTGGCTGAAAGGGCGTCTTCTACGCGGTGCTTCTTCTCTTTCAATTCGGTCTCAGTGGCAGCACCAACGCGGATGATGGCGACACCGCCAGATAGCTTGGCAAGCCTTTCCTGAAGTTTTTCGCGGTCATAATCGCTGGTGGTGTTATCGATTTCCACGCGGATCTGGTCGATTCGGCCTTTAATGGCCTTGCCATCGCCTTTACCGCCGATCAGGGTGGTGTTATCTTTATCGACTTCCACTTTCTCGGCGTGACCCAGGTCAGCCAGAACAGCGGTTTCGATCTTGCGGCCAGTTTCTTCTGAGATGACGGTAGCGCCAGTGAGGATGGCAATATCTTGCAACATTGCCTTGCGGCGGTCACCAAACCCGGGAGCTTTGACTGCGACGACATTAAGCATACCGCGCAGCTTGTTCAGTACCAGGGTGGCCAGTGCTTCGCCGTCAATGTCCTCAGCGATGATGAGCAGTTCGCGTTTGCCGATCTGAACCAACTTCTCGAGCAGGGGGACGATGTCGGTGGCAGCAGAGATCTTCTTGTCGTAGATCAACACGTACGGGTCTGCAATCACAGCTTCCATGTGCTCAGGATCGGTGACGAAGTAAGCGGAGATGTAGCCGCGGTCAAACTGCATGCCTTCCACGTATTCAGTCTCGAACTCAAGACCTTTGGATTCTTCAACAGTAATGACGCCATCTTTACCAACCTTGTCCATCACATCCGCAATCAGGGAACCAATATTGCGATCCTGGGCAGAAATGGTGGCCACATTGGCGATCTCATCTTTGGTGGTAATCTCGATGGCCTGTTCCTTGATTTTGGCGGCGACTGCCCTGGCAGCAGCTTCAATACCACCCTTAAGCAACATCGGGTTCGCACCAGCGGCCAGATTCTTTAAGCCTTCGGTGACGATGGCATGCGCTAACACGGTGGAGGTAGTGGTACCATCACCGGCAATGTCATTGGTCTTGGTGGCAGCTTCTTTTAAGAGCTGAGCACCCATATTCTCAAACGGATCTTCCAGTTCGATTTCTTTGGCAACAGTCACACCGTCATGTGTGATGGTAGGTGAACCAAATTTGCGATCCAGCGCTACATTACGGCCTTTCGGGCCAAGGGTGGTCGCAACAGCGTTCGCCACCATATCCACACCGCTTTTCAAACGGCGGCGGGCATCTTCACCAAATACAAGTTGTTTTGCTCCCATAATATATCTCCTTCGTTCTTTCTGGTATTAACTAGCCTTCCACGATCGCAAGCAGGTCCGATTCGCGCAGGATGAGCAGCTTCTTGCCATCCAGCTTGATCTCGGTCCCGCTATACTTGGCATACAGAACTACGTCGTTCACTTTTACATCCATAGCGATACGTTTTCCCTCATCATCACGATCACCAGGACCGACAGAAAGAACAGTACCTTTTTGCGGTTTTTCTTTTGCGGTTTCAGGAAGTACCAGACCGCTTGGAAGAACTTCTTCCTGCTCGATGGGTTCGACAACCACACGGCTGCCCAGGGGTTTCATATTCACTGCCATACATTCCTCCGATATAGAATCACTATTTTCGCAAGTTTAGCACTCATAATATGAGAGTGCTAACACGCTCTATGATACCTTCATTGATGGTCAGAGTCAAGACTGCCTGTTGGATTCTTACACAACTCTTATATTCCGCACTATTCACTACATTATTACGGTGATCGCGGCGTTGGTGTAGCATACAGCGATTCACAGATTTGCTCACCAGCTTCCACGATACTCATAATATCCTTGTCCCGATGATATTGTGCCCGCACTTCAGAGAAAACACGGGTCGATTCAGTGCAATAATCGTTCGTTTCTCGCGCCAGACCGGCTAGAACCGAACCGTATGTATAGTAATATACCACCGTGGTATTTGAAAGGGGTAAACCGGTGATTACGATCTCCGGGTCTGTCTCGGGATTACACTGACGGGCGGCACAACTCTCCACCGCATTGCAGCCGTAGACCGCGCACTTCAATGCCGGTATAGAGCCTTCATAATTCTTCGCTTTGAAATAGACGATCCCAAGCTGTCCATAAACATCCGCATTGGAAGGGTCAAAAGCCAATGCTTTTTGCACATTACGTGATGCGATGAAAAATTCCCCCATCTGTGAATAGGTTTTTGAGATCGACAGGTAGGGTATGGGATCCTGAATCCCGATTTGTTCATTGATATCCGCCGCCCTGGCAAAATACTCCAGCGAACTGACATAATAGGGAGAAGCCGGGTCATTTGCAGCCATACGGCGATAATTGGCGCCGATGTATATATACAGGAAGGTCATATTCGGCATGACCTCCACTGCCTTTTTATACTCTTCAATCGCGGATGGGTAATCCCCCATGGATTCCCACAACTGTCCGTAGATGCGGTGGACATCCATTAAAGATGGATCTTGCGCTAGAGCCTGCTCGATATATTGTTGTGCCTGGGGCCATTTCAATGAGTCGATCAGAATCTCAGCATAAAAGGCCAGTGCCAGACTGTTGCGGTTATCCAGCTGCAGCGCGCGAACGGCTTCCTGTTCGGCTTCGGTCAGGTATTCCTGCGTCTTCTCTCCCGCCACGATCGGGTTGGCACTCCAATCCAGCACAAAAGCGCGGATGGCGTGTACCTGCGAGCTGTCAGGTGAAAGGTCGCGTGCTGTATTGATAGATTCCAGCGCCTGCACCAGACGTTCCTTGCGGGCCGCATCAGTCGTCATCCCTGCAGAAGAATACACTTGAATACGCGCAAGTTCCGCATACAACGAACCATCATCGGGTGCCAGTTCTATCGCTTTTTGGTATGCTGCAATCGCCGCGTTCAGGTTGCCGGCTTGGAACTGCGTTTCGGCCTCCAGTACATAAGAGCGGTTCGTACGGGTGGGGGTGAGTGTGGCAGAGAATAATGGCTTCACTTCTCCGCGGTCAATTGCACGTAGCAGGTATACCCCACCGAGGATGATCACAACCAGAAACAACAGCCTGTACGGGTTGAACAGCCTTTTCCGGGTGTGAAAAGACATCTGCTTGCCGGTGAGGTTCATATTATGGTTGTGGAGTCTCGGTGGGTACCGCCGTGGGAAGCTCTTCCACAGTCGGTGTAATTTTAAGGTTCGCCTGACAGATATTCACGATCTCATCTGCATTATAAAATGCGGTTTCGTCATTCGGAACGCCCTGCTTGAGCAATGCGGAGACCTGAACGGCTTCATTGCACTGGTTTAGTTTTGCCAGGGTTAATCCGTAGAGGTAATAATACTCCGCGATGCGCCCGTAATCTAGCGGTAAGCCAATGACCACCTGGTCGCTATCGGGCACGTTGCCCCCTCTTACCGCTAATTGGAATGGCAGTACAGCATCCTCATACTGTAAATTGCGGTAGTACATGGTTCCCAGGTTGCCCCACATGTAGGGGTCGGTTGGGGCATCATTCTTCGCCTGCTCGGCATATTGAATGGCCTTGGCATATTCACCAATGGTGACATAGGTTCTGGCTATGTACGTATCAGGCAGCGGATCCGCCGGGTTGAGTGCGTTCGCTTTTGTAAACTCCTCCACAGCTTGATCATACTGAGGTGGATCCAGCGAGCGGTAAGCTAGCCCAAGGGATAGATGCAGGTCCGGCAGATTGGGGTTCAAATTGATCGCAGTCAGATATTCTTGAATCGCCAATTCATAATTCGCCGTATTATGTAAAACAATACCGCGGACTCGGTGGGTCTCCATCATGGCTGGTTCCAATGCCAGTGCCAACCGGGACTCATCCGTTGCTTTCTCGATCGCGTTGATGGGGGCTTGATCGGCTTCCAACATGCGCACCATCAGCTCCGCATAGACGGCATGAGCCAGCGCGTTATTCGCATCCAGCTCGAGCGCCCGTTTCACAGCGGTTTCAGCCGGCAGATATTCAGCCTGAGCAGTCAACGCCCAGGCACGCATGGCATACGCCTGTGGATTACTGGGATTAAGCAATAATGCATTCTCCGCGGAAGTTTGCGCCTCTTTATACTGCTGTGAATAGATCTGGACTTTCGCCAGGTTGACATAATTCGCGGCGTTCTGCGGATCTACTGTAATGGCCTGCTGGTAAGCATCGATTGCTTGCAGGTATTTTCCATCCTTGGTCAAGGCATCTGCGTCCGCGATGTAAGCTTCCGGAGGACGTGTTGGAGTTAGAGTCGGGATGAAGAGCGGTGGTGTTACTGGGACGATCACACGGTCAAAATACACTGCTCCGCCTATTAAAACCAGTAAAAAGAAGATGCGCCCCAATTTCAAGGGTTTGCGCTTCTTCAGCATGCTCCACTTACTACCTTTTAAGTACATGCTAGGATATTACCTTTATCCACGGGTTGCGTCAAGCAGCGTTCTGGTGCGTTATCTGCGCGCCGTCCGCTGAATTGCTACGGGTAATCCATTACTTCATATCTTTTCGGACGGGATTGATCACCAGATATACCAGAACCAGCGGGAAAAGGTGAATGACCGCGGGTATATATTGACCTGTTGCCAGGAAAAAGAGTGAAGGAAGCAGAATTATCCCCACATAGAGATAGACGAGATTCAAGTCCCTTTTTAACTTCAACACCATGACTACTACAGCCGCAATGACGCTCAAGCCGGCATCGATCCATAAGATCCAGGATCCATTTTTTAGTGCGCTGGAGGTAGATACAAAAGCAGAATACATATTGCCGATCGCTGCCAGGTCTAGCAAGATGCCGGTGGCTTTCCACTGCCTGGCTACCCGTTGATTGGCTTTTTCTTCCTGCTGTTTATTGTGGGTGACCCTGGCAGGTGGTGTCAGCTCAGCCAGTTCTTTCTTCTGTTTGTTGATAGCCTTAATGGTGAAGATCACCACAAGAATCAGGATACCGACTGCCAATGCAATTTTCCAGATATCCATCTGTCACCTCTTTCTACCAAATCAAATTGCCCATTCAACATTCAGGCATCCGAGAAATTTCCTCGGATGCCTGTTGTTATACCAGCCATTCGGGTCTACATCAACCCGTCAAAGTTATGTATTTTCTTGTTCTTCTACTTTGATCTTTCTGAAAGCATCCTTGATCGGAAGGAAGCCCAGATTGAGTTTAAAGTTCGGATCCAGCGGCTCACCGTTGTAGTCGGTCAGTTCACGTGGCGGAGAGATTTTCTGGCTGCAGAGGGAGACAACAATCATCAGCAGCATGGATGCGAAGAAGGCTACGAAAGAGCCAATGTATACAGCATCCCAGAAGGCGCACCACCAGGCTTCACTGTAGATGCCGGGATCGGCAGCCAGTTCACATACTGCCGCAGTGGATTGCCCCCCCAAACCGAAATTGAAGAAGAACCATATTGCCACACCCCAGGTTACAAAACCGCCCACGAAGGCAGAGACTGCGCCCCAGCTATTGGCTTTCTTCCAGTACATTCCAAAGGCGAATGGCACGAACAAGCCAACCAGCAGCAAAGACCATGCCATCACGGATAATTCGTAGATCGTTTGTGCCCACAGCGCAATGGAGATACCCACCAATCCATTGAAGATCACCATACCGCGAGTCCACCAGAGGGCAGTCTTGCCTTCGAGTTTCTTACCGGTAATCACCGGGATGAGGTTCTCGGTGACGGCGGATGCACCCGCCAGCAGTGAACTATCGGATGTGCTCATCAGTGCTGAAGTCAGAGCAGCAATAAATATTGCCGTCAAAATCGGAGAGAGATGATCCATTGCGGCTTTTACCAGCAAGTAGCTGGTATCTTCCATACCTGGGCTGAGTTTATACATCATGATACCGATCAACGGGGACATGACGCCAAACACCAGGTACAGGACCCCCGCACCATATGAGCCGTAGACAGATGTTGCCTGGTTACGGGCAGCCATGGAGCGCTGCATCAAGTCTTGCGTAGCGACAGAGCCTAAGCCAATCGCCATCCACGCAGCCAGCCAGTACATCCAGCCGGTCGCACCGGTATAGCCGAGGTAACCCTCCCCTGCCATCGGCAGCAGAGTGAAGGGATTTGAAACATACGTTGAGCCGGCATTGGTAACCAATCCCTGCCATCCACCCACAGCGCCGAGCATACTAATGAAAACTAGCGTAATACCACCCGCCGTGAAGAACATTTGCATGAAATCCAGGAGGGTATCAGCCAACATGCCGCCCATAGAAGTGTAAGCGGCTACAATGGTAATGATGACCACACTGCCGATCGTCGAGTCGATCCCAAAAAGGCCCTGGGCAATAGCGCCACCTGCTACGATCTGCGCGGCCGTCCAGGAGAAGTAGGTTAACATTTGCGCAATGACCGAAAGCACGATCATCGGCTTGTTGTAACGGCGTTCAAAGAAATCTACGACCGTCATGTATTTCGCGCGGCGCATCAACCTTACAAAGAAAATACCTGAGAGGAACAGACAGAATGCCGCGCCAAACGGGTCGAAAACGACGCCCTGAAAACCATAGTCATAGGCTGTCTGAGAAGCGCCCATCAGCGTTTCAGCGGCAAACCAGGTAGCCATGATCGATGCGGCTGCCATGTAGATCGGCAGGCGGTGGCCGGCAACTACATAATCTTCATTACTTTTTACGGTAGTACCTGCCCAGATGCCAACCCCCAGCCGGACGGCGAAGAAGATGACAATGAAAACCAGTACCAACCACCAGTGCTCATAAGTAGTAAGCAACCCTTCCATCTTATACATCCTCCTTCTATTTTATATATGAGTAAAAGTTGGCAATTACAGAGTCTGGTTGACTTCTGTAAGTACTTCCTCTAATTTAGCCAACACGGTATCCAGCTGCTCATAGGTGATGACCAGTGGCGGTTCAATACGGATCGTATGAGCACTGGTAAGCGTACCGGCTACCAGAACACCCCGCTTGAAAAGTCCACTGGCGATTTGGAATCCGATCTCAGGGCTTTTGAAATGTTGGCCGATGAGCAAGCCTTTCCCACTGACATAATCATAAATCTTGGGGAAGCGCTCAACGAGTTTTTGTAACTTGGGCATGAGATAATCGCCCTTTTCTTTTGCCATCTTCGGGAAGTCATCACGGATGGCGACATGAATGGCAGCAATAGCAGCCGAGCACGCTAATGCGCCGCCGCCGGTAGTGGTCGTATGGATAAACGGGTTCGGGTCCATCATGACCTGCCAGATCTCTTCGGTAGAGCAGAAAGCGGAAATCGGCATGACACCACCCCCAAGGGATTTGGCAACAGCCAGGATATCCGGGACAACTCCCCAGTGCTCCACGCCCCACATTTTGCCAGTACGTCCGAGGCCGGTCTGTACTTCATCAGCAATCAGCAAGACACCATGCTTCTTTGTGGCTGCACGAATGCGCGGCCAGAAATCATCGGGTGGTACCATCGCGCCAGCTTCACCCTGAATGGGCTCCATTAATACTGCCGCAATACCAATGCCAACTGTGTCGCAGATTTCTAGTTGTTTTTCAACAGCAGCAGCGTCACCGTATGGAACATGATACACCGGTCCGCCGTACATGATACCCGGGGGTACGCGGTAATCGGCTTTGCCCATCATCGAGAGAGAACCCATAGTCTTGCCATGGAATGCCTTGGTGGCAACAATAAAGCCTGCCTTCTTTGTGTACATCTTGGCAAGCTTTATGGCACCTTCGATCGCTTCAGTTCCACTGGCGCAGAAGAATGAGTACTTCAGGTCGCCCGGAGTGATGGAAGCCATCAAGTGCGCCAGGACACCGCGCAAGGGATCGATCAGTTCCTGGCTGGGCATAGGCGTACGCTGTAATTGCGCAGATACCGCTTTGACCACATCGGGGTGGCTCCAGCCGTGATCCATCATGCCGTATCCGCCCAGACAGTCGATATATTCTCTGCCCAGAACATCCTGGAAGATGGCTCCACGGCCCGTCCATTCGGTCGCTGCCCAGTCACCCGCTTCAGTTACGGATTTCCGATATTCCAGCCAACCTTTATTGAAGTAATCTGCAAAGTTTACTTTGCATTCATCGATAATGGCTTTGCCTTCTTCCATACTTACAGATGGCTTTTGAATAATCTCCAGCCACTTCTCGGAATACGCCAAAGCTTCCTTCAAGTTTTGCGGCATATCAACGCCTCCTGGGGAAATAAATAAGGTCTGCGCGGTGGATAAACAGGGATACAAACGGTCGCGCATCCGTATGCACTGATTATGAAGTTTCCTGCGACAATGTCAATTCCTATCGCAAATCATTCGTCATAATCCATCCCGCTGAAAGTCATTTTAACATATTTTTAATGAAAAATAGCAGCAATACGGCTGCTATTTTATCGAAATTCAACAATATACTGAATATTTATTTCCGTTTTGAACAAAAAGTGTCAAAATCTCTGGCTACAATAGTGTTCGGGAAAACAGCTTGAGCTTCCGCTAGAACATCCTTTTCCCGGTATCGGCGGGATATGTGTGTTAGTAAAAGCTGACCAACATTGCAATTGGATGCCAGTTCAGCTGCCCGCCTTGCCGTCAGATGGGCAAACTGACGCGCCATATCAGCTTCTTCTTCCAGATAGGTAGCTTCGATCACCAGGGTGTCGGCGTCCATACACTCTGTTACCAGATTATCCGTAGAGCCTACATCCCCAACATGCACGAACCTTGTTCCAGCTTTCATAGAACCCAGGACATCATCAGGTTGGATCGTTCTGCCATCAGGCAAAGTTACAGGGCGCCCTCCCGCAAGATCTTTGCGCAGTGGCCCAGGTTCAACGCCCAGTTGTTCAGCTTTTTCCACCAGAAATGGACGCTTACCTTTTTCTTCAAAACGGTAGCCAAAACAATCCTGCCCGCGATGGAAGACAGGGAATGCTGTCACTGTAAAATCATCTTCATCCACAATCATACCGGGCTGGATCTGAATCAGATGGATAGGCATCGGAGCAGGAGTATTGCGCAGAACCACCCCATAAAGCAGGTCGTGTATCCGCTCAATGGATGCCTTACCGGCAAAAATATCCAGATACTCGATCGCTTCCCAGCGCATGAATGTGGATAAGAGGCCTGCCAACCCCAGGATGTGGTCCAGGTGACTATGGGTGATCAGAATGCGGTTCAGATTCTTGAAGCCAATTCCAGATTGTAATATCTGGCGCTGAGTACCTTCACCACAATCCACGAGGAAGCGGTATTCATTGTGCTTGATCACCTGTGCGGAAAGGCCGCGGTGAACGGATGGCGCGGAGGCGGATGTCCCCAGGAAAACGATCTCAAACAATGGAAAGCCTTTCTAATGCAGATTAAACCTAATTTTACCTTATACGGGGTCAGATTGCTTGTGCAGCGAATTTTTGTAGCAGGAAAATAAAAAAAAAGCAGGCGGACGCCTGCTTTTCGGGATTTGGTATTTACTCTAGAGCCTGTTCAGGCACCAGGCCCTCCAAAATGATCTCCAGCGCCATGGTATGGCTGCAGCGCGAGCGAGTCTGAAAGAAATCACAGTCGCATTTCCAGGACCCATCCTTGAAATTGACTACATGGTCATTATTCTCGCCTTCGAAGGTAACGGTTAAACTATTTACATGGATCCGCTTCCGTTCTTCGGCATACCTTTTTGCCTTGTCGATCTTACCGATCATTCCATAGTCCATTAGGCGCTCCTTGGTTTTTTTGAAAAAAAGCAGCATGCGAATCTGCTCGCATGCTGCTAAATGCCTGTCACCGGTTGTTCAACCAATCCTCGCATAGTGTGTACCGTAACCTATTACCCAGTATAGTGTATTCTGATCGTCAAGTCAAATAACAACCTGTCCCCTTAATCCAACGGGGTCGTGTGGATAGAAAAAGAACAGGCTGTATTCCCGGCAGTAAGACAGCTGGTTTCTTCTACGAGGAAATGTCGCCCTCCCCCGCACCAAGACATAAATTCTTTTAAAAATCCAACCAGAATGGGACAGGGCAGCGGGCATGACTGATGCGAATCTCTAGAAACAGGCAGAATCAACTGAAACCGCGCGGCCTGTTCTTTTATCTGGATATCCACTCCAGTCAATCGCTCATATTCCGCACAGATCAGTCTTAATCCGATGAGCGCTTTTTTTCGTACAGGTTGGTACAGTATTTCCGGTTTGAAGAAGCCCAGGGGCTCTGCAGCTTTACGTAAAAATCCACGAAACAGAGCTTGACCGATTCGATCTTCAAATCCACGACATGCGAGGCTTCCAGCTACTTTTTCCAGCTCAAGGTGAGACCCGGCGAGATCCAGCGGTACTCCCGGTTTCAATGAAACACTGCTAAAATCGCACGGACCGAGGATCTCCAGAACAGCCTGCATGGCCAAGTCTAACCAATTGATCTCAAAGGATGAATTATTAATAGAGAGTTCGATGGTAAATCCTCCGATATTTTTGCCTATTATACTTTGTATCGTACATCTTTCCCTTCAACGGGTAAATACGCAAGTTGTTGATGTTCTCACCGCCGTTAGCCAGAAAAGTCCGTTCAACCTCTCTGGTATAATCTTTCTATGCGTAGCAATCGAACTCTGATGCCGCTTCTTATTACCATTGTTTGGTTTGCATCCGCCTGTACCCAACCTTCCGGGAACGGTACCGCAGTTTCATTTGCCCGTTTGACACCCTATCTCTCCTCCTCCACTGCAGCCGCGCCCATAGCCACGAACGCTACCACTCCAGCACTTATTCATGACCCAACACCCACACCGATTGTTCACATCATTCAACCCGATGAACTAGTTTCCTCCATCGCGTTGAGATACGGCGTTACGCTGGCACAAATCCAGGCAGCCAACCCGGGGCTGGACTTGAATTTCCCCGGTGAGAACACCCCGCTCATCATCCCCGCACCGCAATCCACGCCTGGTGCCGTTCCACAGCCAACCCCTGTTCCACTGATCATCAGCGACCCAACATGTTATTCAGCTGCCAATGGAGCCGCACTCTGCCTGGCGCTGGCAACGAATCTTAATCCATTCCCGGTGAGCTTTATCACTGGAGAGTTCATTGTTCAGGCCGGCAATGAGCAAACCGTTCAATCATTTTCAGGAATGCTAGACACACTGCCAGCCGGCGCATCCCTCCCGCTCTATACATATTTCCCGGCACCCTTCCCGTATCCTTTTAGCGTAAATGTTGTCATCCATTCCGCCCTTGCGAACACCAATTTTAAAGACCGCGAATTAACAACCCTTATCGAGAAGGTAGAGATCTCTTCCGATGGGATCGGCGCCCGTGTATCAGGGCGAGTCACATCGGCATCCGCCCTGCCAGCCCAGATCGCACTGGTGGTGGCTGGATATTCTGCGTACGATCCTGCGGGTATCCGCCGGATCGAATTGACACCAGCCAACGGAATGGCAGAGCTGCCATTCACAATCTGGATATACAGCGCCGGCCCTGCACTGGATAGGGTGGATGTTTTTGCAGAACCTTATTGACATTCTTCATCCAAAACAAAAAAGATCCCAGAAGTGCTCCTTCCGGGATCTGTTGTAATTATTTACCAGACTACGGCTTTACATAAACGGCATAATGATAGGTGAATACACCTTTCGGGTATTCTCCCATGCCGTCATTGATCTTACTCTTAAACGTGACCTGCAACTGCAAATGGTGTTCACCCGCCGGCCATTGATCCAGATTATATGCAATCACCCGGCAAGCCTGGCCCTGATTAGGGAAGTCCTCGCTAAACAGGTTATCTGGGGTCTGTTTGATACCGTTCAGAGTGAAATCCAGTTTAATGTTCTGGAAGTTCTGCTCAAGTACCGCCTGATTAGCGGCACACCAGAAGTACCCCCAGAGGATCTGCTGACTTTCCTTCATCGGTACCGTATAGGTATAGGTCTCTCCCGGGATACTTAGATCGTCATAGGTTTCCTGCGCCAGATCCTCAAGAATCAGCGCTTCGCCACTGTACAGGAAAGACCGGGCTTCTTCAGCTGATGTGACGATCGGGTTCCCGGATGGAACCAAACCAGCGCCTTCCGGTTTAAGGATGGCATTCACCGCTGCTTCGAGAATGTAATCTCCACCGGATAAAACATTTACTGCATTGACAGGAACCGGGTTCGTCAGCTGCACTCCCTGGCCTTCCAGAAAAATGCTACCATCTGGCAGGGTGAAACGACCGGTAGGTGCCTGCAGGCTGATGCCATCGGGCAAACTGAATTGACCTCGTCCGACCTCAGCTTCAACACCCGCGCTGGGTGTCTCACCAAAGACCATCATGCCTGGCACCTGGCTAAAGCCGTAAGCTTCAATTTCGCATGCACTGGCACATGCCTGCCCTACCAGAACGGCCATCTTATCGAACTGATATTGCTCCTGGCTCGGGAGAACCTTCTCAGCGGTTCCTTCTGGTTCGAACTTCCCTGACTTGTCTGAGTAATACTCCAGCTGCCCCAGCGGGATCTCTTTATTGTAGAGGTAGCCAGCCAGGCCCAGTGGGCTCCCGCCGCCATTCTGTCTCAGGTCAATGATGACCCCGATCACTTCATTGGCTTCAAAGGTTTTTAATGCGCGCGTGAATAACCGGATAATCAGATTCAAGTCATCATAATTACTGTTGATCTTGATATATCCCACCCCGCTGTCCAGAATTCTATATTCCACCGGCAATGCATTGGGGTCTGAGCCATTATAAATGGAAGTAACGCTGTAACTATCCCATTCAGGTACCGCGGTGATGGAGATGGTTCTTTCTTTGCCTGTGGAAGTAACGAATTTAAATTCCGCTTGGGTACCCTGCAATGCCCTCAACAAATAGCGCGACTGCTGATATTCCAGCGCAAAATCAGTGGAGAAAGGTGCCGACAGAGGTTTGACTGCCGCCAGGGATTTTTGGACCGGAATCCCATTCATCGAAACCAGCACATCCCCCGGTTTGACACCTGCCTGGTCGGCAGGGCCGCCCTGTGTCACGAATGTCGTGATGACACTACCGCCATCCAATCTGCGGATGGCAAAACCATATCCGCTGTTCACCGCATCCTGGTAGATCTGGTTTTCAAGATCACCACCGCTTAGTCCCACATGGCCGTCATGGAAGGCCCAGGTAAAATCACGTATGGCTAAATAGAATGCTGTCGCGTCTTTGGAATCTTCAGCAGCTTGAACCTTCGGCATCAGATCCGCATACAATGCATCCCAATCCGGAGATTTTCCTTCAATACCGTTGAATGCGTATTCCTTCTTCAGGATATCGAACATCTTTTGGAAGGACACAGTGTATGAGTCCCCCGAAAAATCTTTGATGGCTACATCAGTCGGTTCATACAGTATGAATTCCGGCTTCGCTTCCCGGCTGAATTTGAAAGGGGATGCATCCAGGTCCACCACGGTATAACCTGCCGATACAGGGGCAACCGGGTCATCCGCAGTAAACAGCATAGCATCTGCTCCAAAACCACTGGGGAAATTCTGCTTGTCATCTGGTGACCAGATGATCAACTTACCTCCAGTTACTTCGTCTTTGTTCTCCGTATCGGTATGAACTGATGCCAGGTAGGTTGGCCATCCATACGAGGGATCATCCCCTTCAGAGTATGGCCCACCCGCCAAGTTTGGCCAGTAAGCTACTGAGAAGACTTGCACACCCTGATTCGATTCCCCGGTAGGGTCCACAATATTGAGTTCTCCCCTGGGTTGAAGAGGTAGCTGGATCCAGAAAGTTGCTGCGTTGTTCTCATAATCGGGCTGCATATAACCGAGAGTTTGAGATTCTGTGGTCGTCAGGTATTCGCGGTCTCTGCGGATAAAACCGGTCATATCCGCCAGTGCGACCGCTTGTTCCACCATATAAGTTTCTACAACAAAATCATTGGAATAGGTGAAACTGCCCGTGATTTCGACAGGACCAGTCGTTGAAATATCTGTGAGATCAGTCTCTGCCCCAGAGGTCACTCCCTGCTCCGGGAGAGCAGATTTGCCCTGACAACCTGACATTAAAAGTATGAGGGCCAGACCGATGAGTAGAATTAAACGCTTCTTCATAGCACGCTCCTTTAATATGTAAGAACTATGATTGATTATAGTAGAAACTCTTGTGAGGTGGTTCATTGCATGGAGAGTAATTATCCCTTGACGCGCTCCCCGTTTAATGGATAATTACATCAGAATAGCAAAGACAGAGGAAAGTAATCTGACACTCCCTGCCAGGGAAGCAGCGGGCACAGACTGAAACCCGCGCCCAGGTGATGCCAGACGAAGTTCCCTCTCGAGCTGCCCGGGTGAACTGGTTGATGTAGTCCGGGCCGTATGTCCTGCGTTACAAGGGCAGCAGGCTGGATTTTTATAGCCTGACTGAGTGGGCTGATAGCAGCCAATTTGGGTGGTACCGCGGAAAATTCCGTCCCAATCCGGGACGCTTTATTTTTTAATGTGAGGAGCAAGAATGACTGAACCTGTTTTACCAGATCTGGAAAGCGCCCGGGTGGGTGGCTTGAACGCACTTGCCGATATCCATACCTCCGAAAATCTGGCTTTATGGAAGATCACGCACCTTGGAAAGAATTCTCCCGTCATGCTGGCACTATCCGGACTGGGGAAATTACCGGCGGATCTCCGACCCAGTGCGGGTCAACTAGCAAACCAGGCCAGGCAGACTCTGGAAGCAGCTTACGAAGAGAAGGTAATAGCGATTCGCCAGGAAAACTTGCTGAGATCGCTGGAGGACGACCGCGTGGATATTACTTTACCGGGCCGTCCCGTGCGGCGAGGTAGGCTTCACCCCGCCATGCAAAACCTGCGGGATATTTACCATGTCTTCGCCGAGATGGGGTTTCAGGTTTTTCGCTCGCCGGATGTGGAAACCGATGAATACAATTTTGAATTGCTGAATATTCCTGCTCACCACCCGGCAAGAGACATGTGGCAGACATTCTATACCACTCGACCCGGCGTCTTACTGCGGACGCACACATCCCCCGGACAGATCTGGGCGATGCGAGAACGCGCTCCGGAATCCATTCGCGTGATCCTCCCCGGAATGTGCTACCGTTACGAACAGATCACTACCCGATCCGAGATCCAGTTTCACCAGGTAGAAGGGTTGATGGTTGGCCAGAATGTTACTTTTGCGGATCTGAAAGGCACGTTGACAGACTTTGCGCGCCGCATGTTCGGCGATACCGTACGCACGCGCTTCCGTCCCAGCTATTTCCCGTTTACTGAACCATCTGCCGAGATGGATGTGGAGTGCTTTTTATGCGGCGGCGCTGGTTGCACAGTCTGCAAGAATGCCGGCTGGCTTGAGATCCTCGGCTGTGGGTTGGTTCACCCGGTGGTACTGAGCAATGGCGGTTACGATCCTGAGATCTTCAGCGGCTTCGCGTTTGGCATGGGACCGGAACGCATCACCATGCTGCGCCGCAAGATCGATGATATCCGCTATTTCTGGGGCAACGACACCCGCTTCCTCGAACAATTTTAAAGGTGAGAACATGAAACTACCCCTTTCCTGGTTAAAAGATTATGTGGATATCCAGTTGGACCTGGAGCAGCTGGCAAAAACGCTAACGATGGCTGGCCTTGAAGTCGATGGCGTCACTCTCGTTGGTTTACCCATGCCACCCGGCAACAAGCATGAATTCAAATACAATGGCTTGACCTGGGATCGCGATAAGCTCGTTGTCGCTGAAATTCTGGAAGTAAAACCTCACCCCAACGCGGACCGCTTAGTGCTTTGCCGACTCAATGATGGACAGCAGATTTATGAAGAGATCCTAACAGGTGCTCCTAACTTGTTTCAGTATAAAGGTCTGGGACCGTTGAGCCCATCGATTAAAGTGGCCTATGCCAAAGAAGGCGCCCGCATTTATGATGGTCACCAACCCGGCTTTGAATTAACTACATTGAAACGCGCGAAGATCCGCGGTGTGGAATCCTTTTCCATGGTCTGCTCAGAAAAAGAACTGGGCATCTCGGAAGAACATGATGGAATCATCCTCTTTGATGCAGATGCCCCAACCGGCATGCCACTGGCAGATTATTTCGGAGACGCAGTCTTTGAGCTCAGCATTCTGCCAAACATGATCCGGAATGCCTGTGTGGTTGGAGTCGCCAGGGAATTAGCTGCCATCACCGACCAACCCTTGCGAAAACCATCCCTGGGTGTTCAGGCGGATGGACCTTCAGTTGCCGGTAATGTCGTTTTAGATATCCGATCGCCGGAACTCAACCCACGCTTTGTTGCCGGATTAGTGGAAAATGTGACTATCCACCCTTCACCGTTCAAAATTCAACACCGCTTAAAACTGGCTGGTATGCGTCCCATCAATAATATCGTGGATGCTACCAACTACCTGATGCTGGAACTTGGCCAACCGCTACACGCGTTTGACTATGATGTTTTGAAGGCACGCGCCGCGGGTAAGCCGCCCACCATAATGACCCGCCAGGCATTAGCAGGTGAGAAATTGACTACCCTGGATGGCATAGAACGTTTATTAGATCCTTTTACTGTGCTCGTATGCGATACAGCTGGCCCGCTTTCCATTGCCGGAGTGATGGGCGGCGCTGAAACTGAAGTCAGCTCCTCCACCCGCAATGTGCTGCTCGAAGGCGCAAGCTGGAATTTCATCAACATCCGAAAGACCGTCGCATCGCAAAAATTAGCATCTGAAGCTGGTTACCGCTTCAGCCGTGGAGTTCATCCTGCCCTGGCGGAAAGATCTGTCACTCGCTGTCTGGAATTCATGCGCCAGTGGTCCGGTGGTGTGGTGGCTGCCGGGTTGGTGGATGCCTACCCCTTACCCCCTTCTCCGGTAGTTGTGACCGTCACTGAGAAAGACGTTGTTCGCCTTCTGGGGATCACACTGAAAGCCGGAGAGATCGCCAACCTGCTTGAAAAATTGGGTTTCGCTTGCAGCGTTTCTGACCAGGAAGTGATAGTCACTGCACCAGATTTCCGGCTGGATATCGGCACCGGCGCCGCTGGCCGCGCCGATGTTCTGGAGGAGATCGCCCGCTTGTACGGGTATGATCGTATCCCCGAAACCCGGTTGGAAGACAAGATGCCACCCCAGTTTGGGAACCCGGTGCTGGAACGAGAGGAACGGTTGCGCGATGTGATGGCAAACCTGGGATTACAGGAAATTGTTTCTTACCGTCTGACGACGCCCGAGCGGGAAGCCAGATTAACCCTTGCCGGGACCCCCCTGCCAGATAGTCAATTTGTCGCATTGCAGAATCCGATCACTCCAGAACGGCGAGTAATGCGGCGTAGCCTTCTCTCGAGCGTGATGGATGCCCTTGAAAAGAACGCCCGCGTCACAGATACGCTTGCCCTGTTTGAGATTGGGAACGTGTATTTACCGCGAGAGGGGCAGATTCTTCCCGATGAACAACCCCGCCTGGCTATTGCCCTGGCCGGTTTACGCCATATGCGCGCCTGGGATGTTAAGGATCCGCCTCTATTTGATTTCTTTGATTTGAAAGGTATGTTACTGGATCTGGCCGCGGCTTTCCAGCTGCCTGAAGTACGGGTGGAAAGTTCTACTAACCCCGCATTCCACCCCGGGAAACAAGCCAGCCTGATGAGTGGTAAGGTCGTCCTCGGTCAATTCGGTTCTTTACATCCTTTGGTCAAAGCACGGTATGAGACCACTTATGTTGAAATTCTAGCAGCGGACATAGACCTGAGCCTTTTCAACGAGTGCGCCAGCAAATCCGGTCACCTGATACCCGTGCCTGCATTCCCGCCCATTCTGGAGGATATTGCCATCATCGTAGATGAAGGCATCCCTGCAGGACAAATCGAATCGCTCATCCGCCAGACAGGCGGTAAGATCTTGACCGATGTCCATCTGTTTGATATCTTCCGCGGCACGCAGGTAGGTGAAGGGAAGAAGTCGATGGCATACAGCCTGACCTATCAAGCCCCCGATCGTACATTGACTGATAAAGATGCAACCGCCATCCGGCAGAAGATCATCCGCCGGTTGGAAATGGAATTCAACGCCAAATTACGCAGTTAATAAACCACCGGGAGGTCGCTGACCTCCCGGCTTGTTTTCTCAATCAACGAGAATACCTCCTAGCGCTCCGCATTCCTTATGCGGTTTTTGTCTTGCATTGAGGGCAGATCCCATAGTAGATCATCCTCGCGCCTAAAATGGAATATCCTGATGATGTTAATTGCTGCTGTACGGAAAGAGTGCTGTCTCCAGGCAAGTCTTCAATTCTATGGCAGAGATTACATGAAAAATGTATATGCGGCTGAACAATGCCATCAAAATGCTCTGTGCCATCACCTGCCTGCCCTACAGAGATGATCAACCCCATGTCAACCAAACGGTTTAACGTGTTATAAACCGTCATCAGAGACAGGGGCTTGTATTCTTTCTTAACCTCACGGTAAATCTCATCCGCAGTCGGGTGCGAGTGTGAATTCTCTAGCATCCGGCAAATAGCTGCCCGCTGCGGGGTTAACCGCATACCTGTTCGTGAAAAAGATTTCTCCAGTGTGCCTGTTCGTTCCATCACTGTCGTGCTCATTGGGTCCCTTTACCTTCATTTGCCTACAATACTGCATCTTAATAGTCCATGAATCACAATCCACAATCAGATCTGTGTGGATAGTCCGGTTGCTATATGAGATGCTTCCATGACGACTTCGCTCAGTGTCGGATGTGCGTGGATATTTGCGGCGACATCTTCAGCCGTCAACCCCGTTTGCTGCGCGAGAGTCAATTCTGGTAGCAATTCAGAAACCTCTACCCCGATCATATGAGCTCCCAGGATCTTACCTGTATTTTCTTCAGTCACTAATTTACAGAACCCGCTACTTTCACCCATACCTAGCGCTTTGCCATTTGCCTGCAGTGGGAACTTGCCAACTTTTACCTGGAAGCCCTTTTCCATCGCCTGCGCTTCTGTCAGCCCAAAAGATGCGATTTGCGGATGACTGTAGGTTGCCCGCGGCACCATGGTGTAATCGATCGGGTGCGTTTTTTGCCCGGCAATCGCTTCAGCTGCCACAATTCCCTGCGCTGAAGCCACATGCGCGAGCAGCAATTTACCGGTAATGTCACCAATTGCCCAAATGCCAGGCACATTGGTTGCCATGCGTTCATCTACCTCAACGTACCCCCGGGCACTTACCCTCACCCCGACCTCTTCCAACCCAATGCCGGTAGTATTCGGTTTGAAACCGATCGCAACCAGGGCCTGGTCAGCCAGGATAGCTTTTTCGCCCTCCGGACCAGATACGATCACCCTTACGCCTTCGCCTTCGGCTGAGATCGACATCACCCGGTGACCCGCCAGCAGGTCCATACCACGCTTCGAGAAGGCACGTGCCAGCTCCTGGCTAATTTCCTCGTCCTCCAACGGAGCGATCCGCGGGAGCATTTCTACCAGTGTGATCTTCGCCCCATAACTGCTCCACACTGTTGCGAACTCTAAACCCAGTGCTCCACCCCCGATGATCACCGCGGAGGAAGGCACAGTATCTTGCAGGATGGCTTCATGATAAGTCAGGATTTTCTGCCCATCTATATTAATTCCCGGTACACCACTGGCACTTGAACCGGTAGCCAGAATGATATTTTTCGCCTTAAGGTGCTGTTCACTACCATCTTCGGCAGTTACCACCACCGTTTCTCCCCCCGCCAGTTTTGCTGAGCCAGAAAATACGGGAATATTGTTCTTCTTCATTAGAAAACCAACGCCTTTCACCAGTCGGTCAGAAACCTGGCGACTGCGTTTCAAGGCGGCAGAATAATCTAACCTCAGGTTATCGAAAGAGAAGCCAAAATCCCTGCCGCGCTCACGGAGGATGTGAGCCACTTCAGCATTTTTGAGTAGTGATTTCGATGGGATGCAGCCTACATTCAGGCAAACTCCGCCCAGCCATTTCTTTTCAATGATCGCCGTATTCAGCCCGAGTTGAGCTGCTTTAATGGCTGCCACATACCCACCGGGACCGGCACCGATCACCACAACATCGAATTCATTCATGTTTGCTTCCTTTCTTTGCTTTGCGTTCTTTCTGCAGGTATTGATTATAAAGTATATTTGCTTGCCTCTGATTCCTGCGCGTGATAGACTATCCATACAGATGTAGGAAGGATGGAAAAAGACACATGCCACCCACATTGATCCTTATAGACGGCCATGCACTGGCTTACCGCTCGTATTTTGCGCTGAACCCAGCCAACTCGCCAGATAACCGCTGGGTAACCAGCAAAGGTGAATCTACTGCCGGTGTTTTCGGGTTTGCCAGTGTGCTACTGCGCGTTCTGGAGCAGGAAAAACCAGAATTTTTGGCGGTTGCCTTCGACACCGGCAAAACCTTTCGTGATGCGATCTACCCGGATTATAAAGGTACCCGCGCAAAAATGCCGGATGACCTTCGGGCTCAGATCGAACGAATTCGCCAACTGGTGGATGCCTTCAACATCCCCCGACTGGAACTGGAAAACTTTGAGGCAGATGATGTGCTGGGTACCATTGCCAGACAGGCAGAAGACGCCGGATTGGGAGTCAAGATCATCACCGGAGATAAAGACCTGCTGCAGCTAGTTACCAACCGAGTGATTGTTAACCTGCCTTCCGGCCGCATGTCCGATGCGAAGGATTACACCCCTGCGGATGTGGTAGATTTCCTCGGTGTACGCCCCGATCAGGTGGTGGATTTTAAAGCCCTGCTGGGAGATAAATCGGACAACATCCCGGGTGTTGCCGGCATCGGTGAAAAAACCGCCGCCAGTCTGCTGCAAACGTATGGCACGTTGGATGCCATCTATGAGAACCTGGATAAACTGGCCGCGGGTGTCCGCGCCAGGCTGGAAGCCGGGCGTGAAATGGCCAACCTCAGCCGTCAACTGGCGCGAATCGACACCAACGCGCCGATCCAGCTGAACCAGCAGCAAGCTGTCAGCACCGATTTTGATGTTGCCCGGGTGGATGCCATTTTCCGCGAGCTGGAATTCCGCGCATTGCGTGAACGGGTGCAGAAATTGGGACGAAGCGCTCATCCGAACACCGCTTTACAACAGCCTTCGCTTTTTGATGATTCCACTGCCGCAGCCGCCCGACTTCACACACCCCTCCATGAAACTACCCAACGGGCAGCCTTAAGGTCTACGCAGCCAACAACATCCGAATCTTCGTTAGAGGTGACCATCGTTGACACCCCAGAGGGTCTGGCATCTCTGGTACATGATCTGCGAGCGCACGCTCTGATTGCGCTGGATACCGAAACGACATCAACGGACCCAATGCGCGCCGACCTCGTTGGGATCTCTTTTTGCGTTCAGCCAGGCAAAGCCTATTATATTCCGATTGGGCACACCTTCCCGGGATCGAAACAGATGAGCCTGGTCGATGTTCAAGGGGCACTGGCACCGATCCTTTCGAATCCGGACACCGGCAAGGCCGGACATAACATCAAGTATGACGCTCTCATCCTAAAACGCCATGGTATGCCCGTTGCCCCGCTGACTTTCGATACGATGATCGCTGAATTTCTGATTAACCCGAACAGCCGTAACCTGGGGTTGAAAAGCCTCGCCTGGATTCGCCTGGGGTTGCAGATGACCCGTATCGAAGATTTGATCGGCAGCGGAAAAAACCAGGGTTCCATGGCTGAAGTGGATGTCGCCCTTGCCGCGCCTTATGCCGCTGCGGATGCGGAAGCCACCCTGCGCCTGATCCCTATCCTGGAAAAAGATATGACCAGCGGGAATGCTGCGAAATTACTCAAGAGTATGGAAATGCCGCTCGTTTCAGTTCTTCTGGACATGGAAGAAGTGGGTATCGCACTGGACATCCCATTCTTTCAAGGTTTCGGCAAAGAACTGCAAACCCGCCTGGTAGAGTTGGAAGACCTGGTATATCAATCCGCGGGGATGCCATTCAACTTGAACTCTACGCAGCAGCTTTCGCGCGTGCTTTTCGAAACGCTGCATCTGTCCCCCCCGGACCGCGGAAAAAAGACCAGCTCCGGCTTGTACTCCACTTCAGCGGATGTGCTGGATACCCTGCGGGGACAGCACCCCATCATTGAATGGATCCTGGAATACCGCGAACTTTCCAAATTGAAATCTACCTATGTGGATACTTTGCCACTGGAAGTCAACCCGGCTACAGGACGGGTGCACACTTCCTACAACCAGGTGGGTGCTGTCACCGGAAGAATAGCATCATCCGAGCCAAATCTTCAGAACATCCCCACCCGCACGGAACAGGGCCGCCGTGTGCGGCAAGGTTTCGTGGCAGCTCCCGGCTGCCTGCTGCTTTCTGTGGATTATAGCCAGATCGAACTGAGGATTGCCGCCCACATGTCCGGCGACCAGGCGATGTTGGAAGCCTTCCGCGCGGGGGAAGATATTCACGCCGCCACAGCTGCCGCTGTAAACGGCATTCCATTGAATCAGGTAACCAAAGACCAGCGCCGGGCTGCCAAAGCGATCAACTTCGGCATTTTGTACGGTATGGGTGCTTTTTCGCTTTCGCAATCTTTGGGGATTACCCTGGCTGAAGGGGAAAATTTTATCAAAGCCTATTATCAGCAATTTCCGCGAGTTAAGGAGTTTTTGGATGCTCTGCGCCTTTCCGCTGCCCGCGAGGGATATGTGGAGACGCTGCTTGGCAGACGACGCTACTTCCCAGGTCTGGCAGGTCAATCCAATCAGGCTATCCGCCAGCGGGAAGAACGGGAAGCCATCAATGCACCCATCCAGGGGACCGCAGCCGATATTATGAAACTAGCCATGCTGAAGATCCCGGGGGCATTAAGATCTGCCGGCTTAGCTGCCAGGCTGATCCTGCAGGTGCATGACGAACTGGTGTTGGAATGCCCACGGGAAGAGCTTGGGGCCACTGCCGGGGTAGTCCAGCACGAGATGGAGACTGCTTATAAACTGGATATTCCACTTACGACTGAAGCGCGCGCAGGAGCTAACTGGGGAGTACTCACCGTACTGGAAAACTGATCTCTAATCAGAGGCAACCTCAAAAACAAGCCCCACGGCTCCCGGCCCGGTATGCGTACCGATCACCGGTGTCACATCGGTGAACTCGGGCATGGAATCCAGATTTAAGTATGGACGGATCTCTTCGTACAGTGCATGGACCCGCTCCAGTGCGTTCGCGTGGACCATGGCAACCTGACGCAGGGGCGCGTATTTTCCGGCCACTTCTACCAGCCGTTTCATCGCATTTACCCGTGTACGATGCAATTCGAGGGTGATTTTGCCATCGTGCACCTTGGCAATGGGCTTGATCTGCAGCAGCCCGGCAAGATTCATCCCCAGGTGTGCTACCCGTCCACCCCGGTTTAGATACTCCAGGGTATCGAGCGCGGCAATGGTATAGATCTGTCTGGCTTTCTGCACGACCTTCTGCGCAATCTCATCCAGCATCATGCCTGCCCGGGCAAATTCCGCGGCGGCGGCAGCCTGCATGCCAATGCCCATGCTCACCTGACCAGAATCCAGAATGTGGATAGGCAATTTGCCTTCGAATTTTCGCGCGGCGACACGGGCAGCATTAATGATGTTGCTTAAGCGCTCCGCCACATGGATGGAAAGGATGCCCGTCGCACCTGAATCCACTGCCTGCTGGTAAGCCGCTTCAAACAACGGTACCCCGGGCGCGGCCGTGGTGGGTGGTACCTTCCAATGCGGCAGCTGGTTATAAAACTCTGCGCGGCTTATGTCCACGCCATCCAGGTAGCTGTGGCCATCCACATTGATGTAACAGGGAACCAGGGTGATATCAAATTTTTTAGCCAGGCTGGCTGGTAAATCGCTGACACTATCCGTGATGATTTTGATCGTCATTTGTTCTCCGCTTCAGAGGCAGTTGTTCACCTCTCTGGTTATTTAAACCCCGTCTACCCCTGAGTGGTTGCGCAATTGATACCGCAAGGTAAGTGTTGTTCCTTCCCCCGGCGCAGAGTGGATGCTGGCATCCGCCCCGATCAGCGCTGCCCGCTCCAATATCCCCACCAACCCGAAATGTCCGTCTGCCGCAAGGGTATCCACTCTCTCGGGTACGATAAAACCACTACCGTCATCACTGAGCGTCATGTCCAGAACCTCGGCACTGTACACCAACTTCAGGTCCGCCCTGGTTGCCCCGGCATGTTTTTGAACATTCATCAAACCTTCCTGCGCAACGCGGAAGAAAGCCAGTTCGACATCCGCTGGCAGTCGGTACTCTTGCCCCTGTGAGGTAAATGAAACAGGCAGATGGCTGTCCTTCTGCGCAATGGCAGCCAGACTCTCCAATGCGGCTGTCAGACCCAGGTCTTCCAGCATGACCGGGCGTAATCCGCGTACCAGAGCCCGCAAGTCATCGATCACTCCCTGTAGCACCTGTGGCTGGACGTCGCCGCGGCTGCCGGTCTGGGACTGATGCTTCAGCGCGATGAGGGATTGCAGCGGTTGGTCGTGGAGTTCACGCGCGATGCGCATTCTTTCTTCTTCTACGCCACGAGTGATGGAACCAATGTACCCTTTTAAATTTTGCCGTGCCTGGCGTAAATTATCCGCCATGGCTGCCATACGCTGCTGTAACGAGCGGATCTCATCAATACCACCAACAGGCGCATCCAACGCGGAAAAATCACCCGCCCCCAGTGCCTGAGTCTGTTTTTCCAGGCGCTGCAGCGGCATTACCACCTGACGCAGGATGAGGATCAGTACCGCGAATGCCAGCACGATAAAGGGGATCAAAATCAGCGGGGCGGTCTGGGTGGCATCCAATTCCGTAGATGAGACATCTTGCCAGGCTTCATCCATTACCAGCACCCATCCGGTGGATGGTATCGGCGCATAGGCGATGACATGCGAACCATCCCCGTGGGTATGCCCGCCATCCGGGAAAGCCACCCCACTGCCGCCATCCAGACCTGCAAGCACGCTGTCATGGTATGCCAGGTGATTCGCCAGTGGTGAGCGCCCGGTTTCGTAAACCAGCGCATGATCTGAGTTATAGATCTGCACAGAGACCAGGCCAGGCTGCGCCAGCGGGCCTGCCAGCTCAGTAAAAGCCCGTTCAGCCGGATCGCCAGCCAAAATACGCCCATCCACCGCCTGAGCCAACACTTGCACCGTTCGCAGGTTGCGTTCTGCCACCATGTGCTGCATGGCAGTATGGTGCAGATCTTGCGAATAAAATGAGAGGATAATGGCAGCCAGTGTCAGCGGCAGCAGGATTGCCAGAATAATCTGCAGAGAGAGACTGCGCCAGCGAAGAAATTTCACAGGCCGCCTTTCACGCCGGGATGTAGAATCAACCCTAGAGAAATGGCGCGCGTGACCGCCTCAGTACGGGATGACGCGTTCATCTGCTGCAGGATGCTGGCAATGTGATTCTGCACCGTCCGTTGGCTGAGAGATAACTTAGCAGCGATCTGCCGGTTGGTCAGCCCTTCACCAGCCAGCGCCAGCACCTCCAGCTCGCGGGTGGAGAGCAGTGCGCGCTTCAGGTCACCCGGCAGCTGCTGCCGGTTTTCCAGTGTCTGCTGAATGGTGGATGAGATCGCGGCTTCACCGGCGGCTACACGGTACACCGCCTGAATGATTTCCTGCGGAGCGGCAGTTTTCACTGCGTATCCATCCGCGCCGGCTTTCAATGCGGCCTGGACGTAGGGAATGTCATCAAAAGCGGAAAGTATGAGTACGCGTGTCGCCAGACCCTCTTGCCGCAGCCAGCGCGTCACCTCAATGCCATTCATTCCCGGCATCTGAATATCCAGCACAGCCAGCGCTGGGGTCAATTCGCGGACCAGGCGGCAGGCTTCCGTGCCGTCTGCCGCCTCTGCCACCACACGCAGACCCGGGTCGGCATCTAAAAACTGGCGGATACCCGCTCTGACGATGGCATGGTCATCCGCCAGCAGGATGGTGACGCGCTCTACATTCATAGTTCGATTATACAACCGCGTGCCAGCCATAAAACAGGGAGAAAAAGCAGGGTATAACCCTTACCGGGGCGGTTGCTAGCTCAGGTGCTTAATGAACACCCGACGGCGCTTATGCTGCCGTTTTTCAAAATACTTCCACTGACTCTGTACCAGGTCATTCGTCTCCAACTCGGGGTTGGATTCAACCTTCGTGATGCCGCGCTTCTGATAGGTCTTGAGGATGTGGTCCATCAGGATGGCATTCACCCCTTTACCGCGGTAACCATCCCGGACGCCGATCAGGTACAGATCCGCCCGGTCGTTCTTGCTCAGCGCTTTTAGCAGGTGGATGAACCCAAAGGGGAAAAGGTTACCGCCTGATTTTTGCAGGGCGTGTGACAGGGAGGGCATGGTGATGCCAAAACCCACCAGCTCATCCTGCTCATTGATTACGAAGGGTACAAATTCCGGCAGCACCAGGCCGAAATATTGTTTGATCGCCATCGCCACCTGCTTATCAGTCAGCGGGACAACACCATACAGGTTCCGGTAGGCTTCATTGAATACCTCGAACATCTGCCCGGCATATTTGAGCAGGTCTTTCTTCTGTTTCACTTTCAGGATATGGAGATTGCTGCGCTGCCTGGCTGCCTCTGCCACGCGCGAGATCGCTTCAACCGGTTCCTTGGGGACGGTGATCTCGTATTCCACCCAGTCGATGGCTTTGGCGTAGCCCAACCGCTCGAGATGCTCGCGGTAGTAGGGATGGTTATAAAAAGTAACCATGGTGCTGAGCTGGTCAAACCCTTCAATCAGCATGCCTTCGCGATCCATATCGGTGAACCCCAGCGGGCCGTGGATGGCCTCTACGTGGAAGCTCTGCACCCAGCCTTCGACCGTCTCCAACAGCGCCCTGGATACATCCGGATCGTCGATAAAGTCGATCCAGTTAAAGCGGCCATAATTCACGCCCCAGTTCTCCTGATACAGTTTATTTACAATACCCGCCACGCGGCCTACCACTTTTCCATCCTGGTACGCCAGCCAGTAGCGCGCTTCGCAGTGATCAAAAGCCGGGTTGCGGTCCCAGCGCAGGGTGGCATAATCGTCCGCGAAGAGCGCCGGCACGTAGTACGGGTTGTCTTTGTACAGCTGCCGGGGAAAGCGGATAAAAGCCCGCAGATCTTTAAGGGTGGTAACTTCCTGGATAACTGGCTGCATGGACTGGCCTTTCTGGAGCGGGGATGCACAGCATCACCCATTATAGTACCAAGCGGCGCGGTTGGTTGTGCGCTACCCGGCTTTTTCTCCGGAGGTGTGAGCGCTTAATATGCAGCCCACGCACTGCGCTCTTCGTCAAGACCGTTCACCCTGTAAGGCGCATTGACAACATGCCCTGAACAACAAGGAGGTTCCAGTGAGCCAATGCGGTACTAGAACGGAATGTTGTGATCCTCTAATTCTTGCTCTGACTGTAATCGATCCTCATCCTCCCCTTCCACTACCACAGCATCCAGGCTGAAGTTTTGCATGGTATCCTGCCAGGTCCGGTGTTGGTATTCCAGGTAAATGCTCGTGACCTCAACCCGCCCGGTTTTCGCAGACCACTCCACCAGATCCTTGTATTTCTTCAACGGGATGGCCACAGCCCCCAGCAGGAAGGTTAGCATCTCCAGGTTGTCTTCTAAAGCCAGCTTCTGGCCAGTGAACCTGGCATGCCGGAGGAGGAACTGCTCGTAGGTCTGCTTCCAGTCTGCGCTCAGTTCATACGGAAAGCGCAGCCGGCAGAGTGCCACCCGGGCTTTGTCGTAGATGTCATCATACGCTTCAAAGAGGCTGTCGTACGCACCCATGTTGAGTACACCCCCCAGGAGCAACCGGGTTGCCCAGTGGCCATAACCATCCCCTGGGATATAGACCCTGAAAAGAAACAAACCGGCGGAATCTACGACTTGAAGATAAACATCGCTAAAACCGCAGGAGACTTCCCCGGGGGTAGCGTCTTGCGTTCCCAGGGGTATCTGGACTATACACCCGGATGCCATATCATCTCCGACTGGTTGGATCCTCACCGGAAATATGAGAGCCGCTTTCTGACTGAAGGGGTGTTTCGGTTCTTGGGATAGACGAAAGGCAAGCTCCCCGATCCACGTCACCCCCGCGGGGATCACCACTGACTGCAGGCTGCTGCAGCCAGAGAAGGCATTACACCCGATCCACGTCACCCCCGCGGGGATCACCACCGACTGCAGGCTGCTGCAGCCAGAGAAGGCATCCGACTCGATCTGCATCACCCCCGCGGGGATCACGACCGACTGCAGGCTGCTGCAGCCTGCGAAGGCACCTGGCAAATATCCATCACTCTCAATGATCTCTAGTGAACTCGGAAGCACCACCGACAGCAGGTTGCTGCAGTAAGCGAAGGTACCCGACCTGATCTGCGTCACCCCCTCAGGGATCACGACCGACTGCAGGCTGCTGCAGCCTGAGAAGGCGCTCCTTCCGATCTGCGTCACCCCCGCGGGGATCTCCACCGACTGCAGGCTGCTGCAGTTTTCGAAGGCACCTGGCAAGTATTCATCATCTGAGGAAAAGCCATACTCAATGATCTCTAGTGAACTCGGAAGCACCACCGACTGAAGGTTACTGCAGTAAGCGAAGGCACCCGACCTGATCTGCGTTGCCCCCTCAGGAATCACCACCGACTGCAGGCTGCTGCAGGCTTGGAAGGCACGCTCCCCGATCTCCGTCACCCCCGCTGGGATGCTCACCGACCGCAGGCTGCTGCAATCTTTGAAGGCACCCGACCCGATCCACGTCACCCCCGCGGGGATCACCACTGACTGCAGGCTGCTGCAGCCTTCGAAGGCATTACACCCGATCCACGTCACCCCCGCGGGGATCACGACCGACTGCAGGCTGCTGCAGTCTTTGAAGGCTTCATCCCCGATCTCCATCACCCCCGCGGGGATCTCGACCTCGGAAGCTGTGCCGCGATATCGTAATACCTGCCGGTTCCATATTTGGAGATCTCCCGGGATATTTTCTAAGAAGGGTGTGCCTTCAAACATTTCATAGTTGATGCTCACTCCCTCTGGGATCACGACCGACTGCAGGCTGATGCAGTCCTGGAAGG
>Ga0172375_10002304_pt1 | contig 29891 bp, 32 predicted proteins | sample LakKiv1m_FD_114537 | JGI IMG/M metagenome (GOLD analysis project Ga0172375, IMG submission 114537) | Freshwater microbial communities from Kabuno Bay, South-Kivu, Congo - kab_092012_11.1m | ecosystem: Environmental > Aquatic > Freshwater > Lake | place: Democratic Republic of the Congo... | reverse complement strand
TTTCTCCGATAAGCTTCTTCTCGGATACGCGAACCATATCATACATCTTAGTACCCCGGCAGCCGCTGGCAATTACCAGGGGTCCGGACACTTTAATAATCTGGGGCTGTTTATTCATTCGTTTCTCCCTAATAAAGCTTTCCTGTTGCCCGAAGCCGGATATCCTTAACTATCTCCTCCAGCAGTTCAGTTTGGTTATCTTTAGCAAAAGGCACAAATACGGGCAGCGGCAGGTCCTTAAAGCTACCTATCCGCTCCCTGGTTAACGTGTAGATATCTTCCTGGACCAGACAAACGGCAATCCCTTTATAAACGCTCTCTGACAGCGCCGCCTCTGCCTGCTCTTTCCCTTTGACTGCATATACCTGAAAACCTAAAGCCCGCAGTCCCGAAACCAGGTCTTCACTGCCTACTATTGCCAGGGATCCAGACAAAACTCTTTCTTCAGGCATAGACGCTATTCAACCTTTCCTGTACTACGCTAGCGCTCAGGGTATTAATCTTGGCCAGCACAATCGTGCGTATCAGATTGATCTCGTTTACCTTGGCAAAATAATACGCCAGAAGAGGCTCCGGACCAAAGATTAAATACTTCGCCGGCTTAAGTACCTGCATAAGAAAATCTCCAATTGCCCTTTCCAGATCAATAAAAGACCGTTCTTTTTGCAGCCTTTCTATGGACCCTCTTAAAAAATAGGCATAATCTATAATACGCTCTCCCTTACTTACGTATTCAAGGCGCTGGATAAAAAACGCTAATTCTAAAGGGTAAGCCTCCAGCAAGGTCTCCTTTTTAATAAAACCCTCGCAAGAAAGAAACCGCAGGAGCTGGTCTTGCCCGCGGTTTAGGAGTCGCAGCCTTAAGAAAGTTTTGATATTATGCATATCAGCCAGGTGCATGAGGTAATCTTTTAAAAACCTGCTCTTACACTTAAAGAGCGCCCTCTCAAGGCTCGTAGTATCTGTAATTTCCAGAAACGATTGCAGATCATCTTCTAATATTAAGTCTCCAACCAGCGACTTCAATTTCAGTAGCTCGGAGTTCAAAACCTCTTCTAAGCCTTGGCTATCCTTTACCTCCAGAAGCTCGTCGCTATAAAGGCCGGATTCCGCAAAAAGACGCAAGGCCTCAGGAAGCCCTGCTTTTGTGGCCTCCTCAAAAACCTCCTGCTTGATCAGGGACCTCTCCAAGGCCCTGATCCGGCCCACGGCAAAGGCATAACTTAACCCGGATCTCTTCATGCTCATTTTCTACTCAAGGGGTCTGTCAGAGCCCCAGGAGCTCCTGGCTGTTTAAATAAAAAATACGCTCCGACAACTCAAGGGGCAGCCCCAGCCCCTTAAGGAAATCAATATCCTTTTTCTGGTCAACCAGCGGAAAATCAGTGCCAAAAAGCAGCCGGTCCTGGCGGTGCCCTAAAAGCAGGCGCCGCACTTTTTCTCTGGGCAGATAATCAAAAAAGAAAGAGGTGTCCAGGTAAATATCCTTACCTAAAAGATGCTCTTCTACCTCCTGCCAAAGCCTGAATCCTCCGAAGTGCGCCGCAATAATGCGCAGGCCAGGAAAGCTTTCTTTAATCTTAAGCAGCCTCTGGGGCGAAGAGCGCACAAGCATTGTCCCGGAGAGTTCTTGCCCGCAGTGGAATAATAAGGGCAGGTTGAGTCTTTCTATCATCTCGTATAAAGGGAATACTTTTTCGTCGTCTATATAGAAGTCCTGGAATTCCGGCTGCAGTTTTATCCCGTCTGCGCTATTCTTTATCCTGTTCAGCTCCTCTCTCCAGAGAGGAAAATCCGGATGCAAGGCAGCAAAGGCCTTAATCCTGGTGCTTCGTATACCAAAAAGCCAGTCGTTTATAGAAGTTACCTGTTCCTGCCTGGTTGCTACTGCACAGACCGCGCTTACCGCAATCTCGTTTTTATCCATAAAACTCAGCAGTATCTCCGGAGTAGGCTCGCCCACCAGCCTTACCTTAAAGAGCCCTTCTAAATTTTCCCTGGCCTTAGCTGAAACCTTGGACGGCCAGGCGTGGGTATGTATATCAATGATCATAAATTTCAGCCAGCCCTTCCTCGTCCAAAACCCGGAATCCTTCTTTTGTTAAAAAGCCCTTTATATCCTGCGCCTGCTTTAACTCCAGGCAGCAGATCCCTTCCTGATCCGGGGCAACCACAAAGCCATGCGCATCCACAATGTTTACTTTTCGCTTTAGAAGCAACTCGGTAAGCTTATGCAGATTACCCGGCTTATCTTTAATGGATATGAGCAAAACTTCTTTTAAGGCACAGGCAAAGCCTTTATCAGCCAAAGTCAGATAGGCCTGGTCAGGCTTGCTAACCAGGAGCTTCATCAGGCCGAAGTCACCCCTGTCCTGAATGGTGAAAGCGATGACATTGATGCCGCTTTTAGAAAGTATCTCTGTCACAGATTCAAGCCTCCCGGGTTTATTCTCCAGGAAGATACTCAGTTGTTTGGGCATAATCCCCTCCTACAATTTCTGCCTCATATCCAGTACGCGCTTAGCCTTGCCTTCAAACACAGGCAGATTCCCCGGTTCGTGCAACTCCACTACCGGATTAATGATAACCGCAGCGCGCAATTCATCCTTGATCCTGTCTCTGAGGTTATCGAGTTCTGCCAGGTCACCCTTAAACATCTTGGAGTAAATCTCAACCTTAACCACCAGCTTATCCAGCGAGCCTTCCTTCTCTAAATAAATCTGGTAGTTAGTGCCTACCTCGGGTATGCGCATGATTACCTCCTCTATCTGGGAAGGATAGAGGTTGACTCCGTTGACTATAAGCATATCATCTGTCCTGCCGGTAATACGCGAGAGCCGGCGATGGGATCTTTGGCATTTGCATTCCCCTTTATAAATGAAAGCCAGGTCTCTGGTGCGATAACGAAGCAACGGAGTGGCCTCTCTGGTAAGCGTAGTAAAAACTATCTCGCCTTCCTTATCGGCCCCGAGCTCCACAGCCGTCTTGGGGTCTATAACCTCCAGGAGATAGGCATCCTCCCAGACGTGCATGCCGCATTTATAAAGACACTCGAAGGCTACTCCCGGACCGTTCATCTCGCTTAAACCATAAGAATTGTAGGCATCGATAGCAAAGAGCTCCTCTATTTTTTTGCGGGTATTCTCCGAATAAGGCTCTGCCCCCAGGTATGCTTTTTTCAAAACCAGGTCCTTTATGGAAAAACCGGATTCTTCGAGCTTAGAATATATGTGCAGCAGGTAGCTGGGGGTGGCATGCACCAGGGTGGTTTTAAAATCATGCATCAGCTGAATCTGCCTTTTAGTATTGCCTGAGCCTATAGGGATAACCGTAAGACCTACCCGCTCTGCGCCGTAGTGCAGCCCCAGGCCTCCGGTAAACATGCCGTAGCTCATCATATTTTGAAAAATATCACCCTGGTTTACGCCTGTGGCGATAATACAGCGCGCCACTAAGTCGGTCCAGCGGTTAATATCTTCCCTGGTATGGTAGATAACCGTAGGGGTACCCGTGGTACCGCTTGAGGTGTGGATCCTGACCACCCCTTCCAACCCTACCGCTAGAAGCCCTTGGGGGTAACACTCCCTTAAATCATCCTTAGTGGTAAAGGGAATCTTCTTTAAGTCTTCAATGCAGGTTATATCGTCGCAGGATTTAATCCCTGCCTTACAGAGGCGCGATTTATAGAAAGGGGTCTTGAGCGCAGCCTCAACTGTATCTTTGAGCCGCCTCAGCTGCAGCTTTTTGAGTGCCTGCTTATCTAAAGTCTCGTGCTCTTTATCCCAATAATTGATTACCATTCTTAAAGACTGAGGACATCCTTTTTACCGACGATATTTACCTTATTCCTGGTTAAAATCCCAATAGCCTTGTCCGGGTCGTCAAAACGAAAGACTAAAATCGCCTTATCGGAAAATTTCTCTACGAACCCGTACATATACTCCACGTTGATATTGCTTTTATCAAAAATTTTAAGGATACTGGCCAGGCCTCCGGGCTTATCTTCCACCTCTACCGCTACAATATCGGTCAGGCTAGCGACAAAGCTGCGCTTCTTCAAAATCCTGACTGCCTCCTGGGGTTTATTTACCACCAGGCGCAACACCCCAAACTCTTCGCTCTCAGCAACCGAAAGCGCCCGGATATTAATCTTATTCTTTCCCAGGAGGGAACAGACCTCAAAGAGCCTGCCTTTTTTATTCTCTAAGAATACGGAGACCTGCGTTAATTTCATTATTGCCTCCTTTTATAAAACCCGCTTATCTACCACCCGCTTAGCCTTACCCTCGCTTCTCGCGATAGACTTCGGCTCAACCAGCTTGACCTTGACGAATATCCCTAAGACGGATTCAATCTCCCTGGTAATCTTCTCCTCTAAAATACGCAGCTGCTTTATCTCGTCGGAGAATATCTTTTCTTCTACCTCCACTAATACCTCCAGCTCATCGAGTTCGCCCGCCTTCCTATCCACCACCAGCTGGTAGTGCGGCTTGGTCCCCTCTATCCCTAAGAGCACATGCTCTATCTGCGAAGGGAAGACGTTGATGCCGCGCACAATAATCATATCGTCTGTCCTGCCTTTAATTTTGGTGATACGCGGAGAGGTCCTGCCGCAGCGGCATTTATCATAATTAATGGCTACGATGTCGCGGGTACGGTATCTCAAAAGAGGCATGCCTCTTTTAGTCAGGGTAGTAATGGTCAACTCGCCGTATTCTCCCTCCTTAACGGGTTTACCGGTCTTGGAGTTGATGACCTCCGGATAAAATAAGTCCCAGAAGATATGCAGGCCTTTTTTATGGACACATTCCTGCGCTACGCCGGGTCCGATAATCTCGGATAACCCGTAAATATCCGTAGCCAGGAGGTTCCAGGTTGCCTCTATCTCTTTTCTCATGGATTCGCTCCAGGGTTCAGCGCCAAAAACCCCGATCTCCCAGCTGCTCTTTTTCGGGTCCATCCCCATCTCCCTGGCTTCCTCCGCCATATACAGACAATAGCTGGGCGTGCAGGCGAGAATCCTGGGTTTAAAATCATTCATGAGTTTAAGCTGGCGTTTGGTCTGGCCAGAAGAAGCAGGTATAATGGTAAGCCCCATCTCCAGGGCTCCGTAATGAGAGCCCAGGCCTCCGGTAAACAAACCATAGCCGTAAGCTATCTGAATCATATCCCCGGGCAGGGCGCCTGCACAGGCAAAGGCCCTGGCCATCACCTCCGACCAAAGCTTGATATCCTCCTGGGTATACCCTACCACCGTGGGATTACCGGTAGTGCCGCTTGAAACGTGTATTTCAGTAATCTCCTTGAGCGGACGGGAGAACAACCCAAAGGGATAATTCTGCCGCATATCGTCCTTGTTCGTAAATGGGAGCTTCTCAATATCCTTTATGTCTTTTATTGCCGCCGGATTAACCCCGTGAGCATCCAGCTTCTTCCTGTAGCTGGGGCAATTATCATATACGTATTGCACAATATCCTCTAACCTCTCGGACTGTATACCCAACAAATCCTCGGGGTCCATACACTCCATTCTTTCATTCCAGATCATAGCTATTCTCCTCTACCCAAATAAAATGACTTTTTGTTGTTCTCTAAATGCCGATGAGAAAAAATTTTCTCCAGCGCCATAACCCAGTTTTCTTCAGATATCTTCAGATGCCGCGATAATTTACCCAAAAGAAAAATGTTGATATGCCTCTCATCTGGAATTAATCTCCGGGCCTCTTCCAGGCATTGTATAAGATCTATGCCTTCGGGTTTTAGAAAGCTCTTTTTAACGCTATGCTCTCCCCGGTCAAAAGAAATCAGGTAATTAGCGCTTCCGCAAGGAATCAGGGGAGAGAGAACCTCTCTGCCAAATCTTAAATGTGACTCTACTGAGCCGCCCCGCTGGGACATCCCATGTACTTCTGACTTTTTTACCCGATAACCGCAAAGGAGCGCGGCCTGGGCCGCTACCTCAGACGCCTTTAATACTCCCTGCCCGCCCCTGCCGCAGAAAAGAATATTTACCGTATTATTGCTCTTCATTTTTTATCAAGGCAGAAAACTTACAGAATTCTACGCAGAGATTACAACCGGCACAAAGAACGGGGTTTATCCGGATAAACCCCTCTTCTGATTTCTCCAGTGCAGGACAATCAAGCCCCAGGCAGATGTAGCATTTTTTACAGGCCTCCTGCCTATATACGGGGGTTCTGGCCCTTTGATGCTTAAGAAGCATACAGGGAGAGCGGGCGATAAGCACAGAAAGGCTATCTGCGTTTAAGCGCTTTCTTATAACCTCCTCCAACTCTCCTATATTATACGGATCAACAACATCTACGTTCTGGGCCCCGCAGGCGCGACAGAGATCCTCTAAAATTAACCTTTTGGTTTCTTTACCTTGTATAGTCAGGCCTGTAGCCGGATGGGGTTGATTCCCGGTCATAGCGGTAGTGGCGTTATCCAGAATAATAACCAGGCCCTTGGTCTGGTTGTAACTGAGGTTAATTAGCCCGGGGATGCCGGAGTGTACAAAGGTAGAATCGCCGATCACGCCTACCACATTCTCCCCCAGCACCCTTTTAAATCCTTCAAAAAAAGTAACCCCCGCGCCCATGCACAAACAGCTATGCAGGATACTTAGAGGAGGAGTAGCAGCCAGGGTATAACAACCGATGTCACCCGCAACCACAGCTTTAAGTTTTTTTAAGATGGCAAAAACCAGTCTGTGCGGACAACCCGGGCACATCACCGGCTTCCTGGAGCCCCGCGACCCTTGGGGGCGATCCTTGCCCCTTACAATATAGGGCATATGCTCTGGCCGCAGCTCTCCTATTCTAAAAGACGGACGCTTGGCTTTAAACTTTACCCCTAACATCTTTACTTGTTCTTCCAGAAAAGGCTCCAGCTCTTCTATCACCACCAGCTCTTTGACCTGGGCTGAGAATTCCCTGACCTTCCCAGCCGGAAAGGGGAAACTCAGGCCCAGCTTTAAAAAAGAGGCATCCGGATACATCTCTTTTGCATAAAGATAAGAGACTCCGCTGGTAATAATCCCTAGTTTTTTATTCTTCAACTCAATTTTATTTAAAGGAGATGATTCCGTATATTTTTCTAACTTTTTTATCCTTTTCTCAAGCTGTATATGCCTTTGATAGGCATTGCCAGGCACCATGACATATTTAGCTATATCTGTTTTGAACTCTTTCCTGGCAGGAACTTTTCTTTCTCCCAGCAAAACATCCTGCTTACTGTGGGAGACGCGGGTTGTAAGCCTCAGCATCGCCGGCAGGTCGAAGAGTTCGCTTACCTTAAAAGCAACTGAAGTAAATTCCTTTGCCTCTTGCGGGCTGGCCGGCTCAAAAAGGGGAAACTTTGCCATTTTGGCAATATAACGGTTATCCTGTTCATTCTGGGAAGAATGCAGGCCCGGATCGTCGCAAGAGACTACCAAGAACCCCGCGCCTACGCCCGTATAAGCAGAGGTCATCAAGGGGTCCATCGCCACGTTTAAACCCACATGTTTGGCTGAAAAAAGCGAACGCCTGCCGGCAATCGCGCAAGATAATGCTACCTCAAAAGCCACCTTTTCATTGACTGACCACTGGCTGTCTACCTGCTCAAATCCGGCGAGATATTCCAATATCTCTGTGGCAGGCGTGCCCGGATAAGAAGCGGCAAACTCCAGCCCCTCTTCAAAAGCTCCTTGAGCCAAGGCTTCGTCACCTGACAAAAGAACAACCCTTTTGTTTACATGTTTAGGCATGCTCTTCACTTAAGTCTACTGCGCGCTATAAACCCTTTACGAAAAGAGAATATTAGCTACCTCGTTTTCGTATTGCAGCTTGATATTCTCCAGATAAAAATGCGGCTCTTCGCTGACTTCCTGAACCCTATCCTGACTAACCTGTTCTTTTTTAAATCTTTCTTTATGCAGCCCGGATTCTAACTTCTGAAAAACAAGATTAATCAGCTCATGCTTGGCGATAAGCAGCTCTTTCTTACTTGCCAGGCGCGCACCCACCACCAGCTTTGCCTTGCCAGCCTCCAAGGCTGACTCTTCTTTCTTTAAGATCTCCTGGCAAACCTTTTCTGCTTCCTCTTGGGCAGCAAGGAGTAGCTGATCAGCTTCCTTCTTGGCCGCAAAGGTTATCTGATCCGCCTGCTGCTTTGCTTCCTCTAGAATATGATTGATAATAGACTCTAAAGACATCTAGATCTTTACTCCTAATAATAATAAGAATGCGGCGGCTAACCCTAAGATGGCGTATATCTCCACGAATATAGGAAGCACCAGGGCCTTACCTGCCTCTTCCGGTCTTTTAGCTACCATATAAATCGAGGCTACCGAGACTTTGCCTTGCCAGACTGCTGAGATGGATTCTACCAGGCTTACCACCAGGCAGATAGCAAATATCTGCAGGCCTTGATAGAGGTTGGGTATTTTAATTTGGGCAGTTAAAAGATTGAGTTTATTTAACACCAAAAATCCGATCAGAAAACCGTAGAAACCCTGCGTACCCGGGATACCTATCAGGGGGATCATGCGGCCGAACTTCTCCGGGTCCTCTGTCATAACCCCGCCTGCGGCCTGGCCTGCCAGGGCTACTCCGATAGCTGAACCTACCCCTGATATAGCCATGACTATGGCTGCACCTGCAACTGCAAAAGCTAAACCTATCTCCATAATAAACCTCCTCTTATCCTATGTTGATATATTTTGTTTCTACTTTAAATGGCCGAAAAGGCCTGCCTCCGCTTTTAAAAAATTTGGAGAAGAATTCCACAAACTGCAGCCTCACCGGATGCACAAAGGCACCTAAGAGGTTCATAAAAAAAGCGACCAGGTGGCCGCAGATAAAAATCCCAACCAGGATAATACTGCTCACTATCACTTTAAGAATCGCTACCCTGTTTACAAATGGGATAACGGAAAGGAAGATCTGACTGAACTGCACGCTGATTAGATTAATAGTAGTGGCCATTACTCCGGTGACTAACCCCAGGGCCCAAAGACGGCTATAAGAAAGGACGTCGCTTAAATAACCTGAGAGCGCGCTGTAAAGGTTATATACCCCGTAAAAAAGCTTGGAGCCTAAGCCTTTTTCAGAACGGCCCTGTGTCAATATAAGCGCTACTGCCGCAAACAGGGCAGCGTATTGAAAAACAGGGGTGCGCAATGGTTCTAAGAGTTTCAAAAATACCAGGGCCATCCCGGTTAAACCGAATAAAAAAGTAAGCATAGGCACCTGATCTAAGAATACATCGAGGTAGCGCCGGTTTTTAATATTCCCTATCGCTGCTACCGTATTGCCGAACCAGACCTGGATTATACCCAGGCAAAGTGCAATCCCCAGGAGCTTGGTAGGTTCCTTCATCGGATCAAGTATAATCAAGCTGTCTTTAAAATTTTTGAAGGGCAGAAAGGCCTTGGAATACTGGGCGAGCAGGTCAGGCAGGTTACCGAACCAGCTGCCTGTTAAGGCGCCCACCAGGATGGTTGAAATACCACAGAACAAAAAAAGCTTAAAGAATCTGCTCCCTTGCGGCCCCATCCTGAATCTCTTCAATACCAACCACGATAGCAAAGTCAGGATAATACCGTAACCCGCATCTGAAACACAGAAGCCAAAATACAGAAAGAAGAAAGGCGCCATATAAGGAGTAGGGTCTATCTCGGAATATTTAGGGAAGCCATAGATCTTAGTAATAAACTCGAAAGGCTCAACCAAAGGATTATTCTCCAGTTCAACCGGAACCTCATCTCCTGGCACGGGGTCAGAGATAAACAAGGCCACCTCTTTAAATTCTGCGGCCATTGCCTTTTCAAGCGCCCTGACCTGCCGCTCTCTAATCCAGGCGCTTAAACTAAAGGTGAACTGTTGTTTAACCAAAATACCATCTGCCTCTCCTATCCTTCTTATGTTAGCCAGGTGGTCGTAAGTCACCATCAACTTAAAACAGCTCAGCGATAAATTCCTTATTTTGTCCTTTATCTCCTCAATCTGGTCATCTAAAATCAGGCCCTGGGTATTTATCTCGAGGAGTCTATCTGCCGCTGTATCCGGATGCCGGGTCAAGGTAATGAAATTAAAGCGGTGAGCCTTTAGCGTTGTCTCCAGGCCCCCGATCTCCTCTTTTAGATAGAAGATAACCATATAGGCATTAGCCTTATCCGCATTCAGCAGTTGACAGTATAGATTCAACCCCGCAGCTGTCAGCTCTTCCTGGAACTTAGGATAATCGCGGATACCGGCTATCCCCAGCAGAATACCGCAATGTTCGGTATAAGAGACCTGGTCTAATGGTATCTCCAATTTACGCCAGGGAGATAATAAATACCTCTCCTGGATCAGTCTTTCCTTATGCTGGGAGAGCTCTTTAAGGTGGTTGCGCAGGCAGGATAATTCCTGAAGCAGGTTCTGGTAATCAAAGAGCTCGATGACCTCTTTTAATTGTTGCCGATAAACCAGTGGTTTGGGCTTGATCATTCCTCCTAGCATAGCGGTTGGTTTCTGAAAAACAGAAAGAACAGATATAGCATCCTGGATCTCCAGCAGGCTGGGGCTGAGGCTATCCGAACCAGCTATTCCTTGAGCGAAAGCAGGCCCCTGCTCCTCAATCAGCTGTATTGTCCCGAGCTTTTGCAGTAAAGCCAGGATTCTCTCTTTATCCCTCTTTAGACCGATAAGTTCCAGTTTTTTTATTCTGCTTATTGCCATAGCGTTATTTTAATTTAGTTTTAAGAAAATCCAGCGCAGCCTCAATATTGCCCTTAGCCGTTTCATTGATCTTTGCAATCTGGGCCTGGGCCTGGCCTTTTAAAACAGCGATTGCGTTCTGCGTATCCCGCTGGATTTCCTCTTTTAACTCTGAGCTTTTAAGAGCGGCCTTCTCTTGGGCCCCTCGCAGAATATCTTCTCTCTCCAGCTGTGCTAACTGTAAAATCTTGCGGGCCTCCTGCCTGGCCAGCTCAATCATCTCTTTAGCTTTTAACTCGGCCTCTTTAATCTTATCTAGTGCGCCTTTTGAGTCCATGGGTTAGAATAACTCCTCAACAGCCTTAAGCGGATCGGCTGCTTTTAATATCGGCCTGCCCACCACCAGGTAATTGCTCCCTGCCTGGATTGCCTCGCTGGCAGTAGCAGTCCTTTTTTGATCTGCGGCTGCCATGCCCTTAGGCCTTATGCCAGGAGTAACAATTATAAATCTTTTCTTAATCCTGCTTCTTAAAAAAGCTGCTTCTTTAGCTGAGCAGACGACCCCATCCAGACCACAGCGTAAGCCTCGCCTGGCCATTGCCAATACAGTCCTGGGATCTGCCTCTTGACTGGTTAAAACCGTAACCCCCAATAAAAGCGGCCGCTTTAGCCTCCGACGCCTTGATTCTTCACGAGCAGCCGCTACTGCGGCCAGAAGCATCCGGTCTCCGCCGCTAATATGCAGGGTGAGCATGGCAATCTTAAGCCTTATGGCCTGACGGACAGCGTTGACAACCGTATTAGGTATATCAAAGAGTTTCAAGTCTAAGAATACCCTGCCGCCTTTTTTATTTATGGACTGAATAATCCCGGGGCCGCAGGCAAGAAAAAGCTGTGCTCCGACTTTAAAGTTTTTTACCCGAGGGTATAGCCTGTTCAGAAAATATCTGGCGCTGGAGATATCCTCCACGTCCAAGGCCAGGATTATCTTAGAGGTATTTTTCATATCCCTAAAGACCCCCTCAGTAATTTAATATCTTTAATATTATTCTTTATGAGATATTCCTTCAGGCCTTGGATTATCTCAACAGCAACCCGCGGATTAATAAAATTCGCTGTGCCGATACTCACTGCAGTCGCTCCAGCAATAATGAATTCCAGGGCATCTTGGGCGTCCATTATGCCACCCATGCCGATAATGGGTATCTTGATACCCTTATAGGCATCCCAGATCATCCTCACTGCCACCGGCCTGATCGCCGGGCCGCTTAAGCCAGCAATAACAGCAGCAACTTTAGGCCTGCGCGTGACTATGTCTATGCACATCCCGCTTAAGGTATTAACCATCGAGACTGCGTCGCTGCCAGCGCCTTCGGCCGCCAAGGCAATTTCTACAATATCCGTAACATTGGGAGAGAGCTTGGTAATTAGCGTCTTCCTGGTAACTTTGCGCACCGCTTTTACCAAGGAATAGGTTGCCTGAGGGTCTTGCGCAATAAGTTGTGCGCCCCCTGCCCTGCTTCTTGCGCTTCTTATATTAGGGCAGGAGATATTTAATTCAATTGCCGCTACTTCCTTGATCCTATCCAGCTGCTGCGTGAGTTTTATAAATTCGTCCGGGCCTTCTTCCGAGGCAATACTCATAATAACGGGCACGCCTAACTTCTTTAGGAAGGAAAGTTTATCCTTCAGGAAAACCTCCAGGCCCGGGTTTTCTAACCCGATAGAGTTCAACAGGCCGCAAGGAGTTTCGCAGGTGCGCGGCGGGGGATTGCCCTTACGGGATTTGAGCGTGATAGTCTTGGTAACAATTGCGCCTAATTCTTTTAAATTTATAAAATCTTTAAATTCCTGGGCATAGCCAAAGGTGCCTGAGGCGACCATTACCGGGTTTTTCAGTTTAAGCTTACCGATCTTGACTTTTAGGTTAGGTTTCATTTAGTAAGAATCATCCTCAGCGCAATAAACGCCAAATAAGCTCCGAATAATCTTTTAAGCAGGAGGTCAGGAACATTGTGGATTAAATGCGCCCCCAAAAGCCCCCCGAAGAAAAACCCCAGGCAGATAAAGCCCGCCATCCCCAACTTAACATTGCCGCTATGATAGTAGCGCAGGGCAGCTAAAAGTCCGATAGGCGGAACCAGAATTGCTAAAGAGGTCCCCTGTGCCTGGTGCTGCGTAAGGCCAAAAAGAAAAACCAGCGCCGGGATTATGATTGTCCCTCCGCCGATACCAAACATCCCCCCCAAAATCCCTGCCAACAAACCCAAACCTATATATAATAACTGGACCATAGACCCTCCTTGGCTTCAAAATGCCTGCTAGAAGCTGGGCTCAATGCACAGTATCTTATATTTACCGAAATCCTTCAGGCCGCCCTTAATGAAACTAAGGTTAGTCAGGTACTTCATCTTACACCAGACCCAGAACTTATCTTTTGGCTCCATATCTAAATTCCATTTCACATACTGATAAGCAAAATAGGACATCAAAAGCAACGAGGCTGCGGTAAAGATCAATAACCCGATCTTGGCCAGGAGAATATTCAAGACCAGCCCTATAAGAAAAAGCAGGCCGAATAAATGCATCAGGTGGAAGTTCCCCAGGTAGATAAAACCACGCAGCGGAAAGGGTAGCACAAAAGAAGGGTTCCCTTTTATAAACTGCAAGATGATCTCAAGGCCCTTGCTCTTCACATACTTGTCTATAAGAGGCAGGTGTGCCTGCCCGTAAGTTACCCAGACTTTAAGCAGGGCCTTAAGGTCTGCACGGTGCATATGGTCAACCTTGGCACGAGGCGCAAAATAAAACTTCCAACCTCTGCTTCTATGTTGATAGCTCAGATCCATATCTTCTCCTGTGGGCCGCTCCCAAAATTTAGCCCCCAGTTCCTGCATGGCACTCCTGCGGTAGGCTACGTTGCAGGTACCGAAAAAATAAGCCTTGTGCCCGCCGATATCAGAAGGCAGCGGAGCCTTGGGAAATTCCGGATAATAACCTTCTTTAATAAAACCATAGCGCGGAGAGACCATGTTAAAGCGGAAGTGCTGACACCAGGCCTCAACCAGATTATCAGGGTCAACCTTCAGGGTAAAGACCTCTCCTCCTACTGCCGCAATTTTAGGATCGGCCTGAAAATGCTTGAGCATTTCACTAATCCACTCCGGACAGGGGGCGCAGTCAGCATCAGTAAAAAAAAGGAACTCTCCCTTAACATGCTCCAGGGCCTTGTTCCTGGCATAACCGGGGGAAGGACAATTGGGAATCTCCACCAATTTAATAAAAGGGTATTTTTGCTGCCACTCTTTGATAACGGGTATGGTCTTATCATTGGAGCCGCCGTCCGCAATCACCCATTCCCAGGAGTCCCGGGGGTAATCTACCTTTAGAAGGTAATCAAAGGTTTTCTCGATGGTACGCTCAAAGTTCTTGACCGGGATGATAATGGAAACAAAAGGCACACTAGGCATTATTGCCCTCCTTTACCAGATTATTTCTCTCGCATTAAATACCGGACCCTCTTTACAGACACGCTGAAATCCAGACCTAGTGTTTACCGCGCAACCGAGACACGCCCCTATGCCACAGGCCATATGTTCTTCTAAAGAGATCTGTGTCGGTATATTATGCTTCTTGCTAATAGACGCGACTTCCTTTAGCATCGGTTTTGGACCGCAGGCATAAATAACTGAGGGCTTAAGGCTTAAGGCTGAGAGCTCTTTCTTTAGCAAATTAGAGACATAACCCCCAAAGCCCCTGCTGCCATCATCAGTAGCTATTTTAACACTATAACCCGAATCTATAAAATCTTTTTCACAGAGGATCTGACCTTTTGTTTTCGCGCCAATTAAAACTATATTTTTGTTTTTGGTTCTTTGCTCCCGGATTTGCGCTAATCTTTCTCCCAGGAAACTCAAAGGGGCCACCCCCATACCGCCGGCAACAATAATAGAGCAGGTCCCCGGCCGCAGGCGCGGGATCGCAAAACCATTACCCAGAGGACCGATAACATCCAGGCGTTCCCCCTTTTGCTTGCTGGAAAAAATCACCGTGCCTGGACCCAGAACCTCATACAAGACCTCTATTCTGCCTGCGCGCACCCTCTGGATGCTAAAAGGCCTGCGTAAAAGCGGCCCGGGATCATTCTCCAGTTTAAGATTTATAAATTGTCCTGGCAGGGCTAATCTTGCTATCTGGGGCGCACTAAGCACGCAGCGCCAATAAGCGCCCTTAACTCGGGTATTCTCAACTAACCTGGCCTTTAACTGAAATGCTGTCTTTATCTGCACCTGTTCTTCTCTCTAAATAAACTGTCAGCCATACGAATAACGCGATTACCAGCAATATCCCCACGGCCTCTTCAAGGTATATTTTAAAACTCCCTGTTTTTATATCTTCCCAGGATTCCAGGGCAAGCGTCAACAAAAGCACTGCCAGGATCGTGCCAATCTCTTTCTTCAGCCAGGATAATTTCAAGGGCAGGTATTCCCTGACGTCTCTTTTTAAGAGCAGTTGCGCATGAGGCAGGAGGCGCGGAACCTGACGCCGGTAGCGGGGATAGTCTACGGGAAAGATCTTTAAAAGTTTTCTCTCCTCTTTAAAGATCAGCGATACATAGCGCAGGATAAAAATAAACAGAAAAACACCTCCTACCCACCATTTAAAAAGCACAAGCACTACCCCTAAGCCGATTAACAGTATGCCCAGATACATAGGGTTGCGCGCCAGACTGTAAGGCCCATCTTGAATCAAAGACTGCCCTTGCTTGGAGTATTCCGACTTGTAGCCCCGGGCAGAGGTCCTCAGAAGCTGGCCAAGCAGGATAAGGGCGACTCCGAAAATCTCTGCTAATTCATCATAATAAAAGAGTTGTTCCTTCCTAAAAAACAGGGAGGGGAAAATGATCATCAGCAGAAAGGCAAGGACGATAATAATACCGTTAATCTCCAGGCGTCTTTTCATCTTTATCTTTGGCAGCGGGGACAAAAATAAGTGCCTCGGCCGCCCAAGCTGGTTCTTTTAATCGGCCCCTTACAGACCGGGCAGGGCTTACCTTCCCTGCCGTATACCTTATGGTATCTGGCATAATCTCCTTGGGCCCCGGATAACTGCACATACTGATCTATGGAAGAACCTTTGTGCTCTATTGCCTCCAGCAGGGTCTGCTTTAGCTGTTTTAACAAGGCTTCTTTTTCTTTGTCAGAAAGGCTGTTCGCAGGCCTCTGGGGATTAATCCTGGCCCGAAATAGCGCTTCAGCTGCGTAGAGATTACCTACCCCAGAGATAAATGTCTGGTCCATAAGGAGCGGCTTGATCTTGGTTTTTTTCTTAAGCAGTATAGAGCTAAATTCAGCGGATGTTAAATCAAACGGCTCAGGCCCGAGGTTTTGGATAAACTTAAGGCTGTGCCAGTCATCCAAAAGCCGCAACTCTGCAAACAACCTGCGGTCATTAAAATCCAGAGTTTCCCCTCTGGATAAACGGAAGATAACTCTGGCATCCTTACCACAACCCGGGTATACAAGCTGGCCGGTCATCTTTAAATGTATAACCAGGGCCTTGCCGCTGGAGAGCTCTAATATTAGAACCTTGGCCCTGCGCAATATCCTTTTTATGCTCGCGCCTTCCAGCCCGGATTTAAACTTGGCTACGGAAGGCTCCTTCACCACCAGGGGATTAAGCACGCAGACCTCAGCGATCCTTTTACCTATGAGCGCCCTCTCTAATTCCCGTTTTATAGTCTCTACTTCCGGCAGCTCCGGCATTTTATCCTGCGCCCCTCGCTGTTGACTGTTACCTGCCGTCTATTAACTTAATCCAAACTTCCCTTGAACGCGGCCCGTCGCTCTCGCAGAAATATATACCCTGCCATCTGCCTAGGCAAAGTTTGCCGGATTCGATAAAAATACTGAGTGTGGTGCCCAGAAGAGAAGACTTGATATGGCTGTCGGAATTACCCTCAGCGTGCGTGTAACCACGGTCTTGCGGGATAACCCGGCTTAAGGTATCCGCGATATCATGTTGCACAGAAGGATCGGCGTTTTCATTAATCGTCAGGCCTGCGGTAGTATGCGGACAAAAGATAAAACAGACGCCGTCCTTGATTTTGTTTTTAGAAACTACCGCCCCTATCTTATCGGTTATGCAAACCAGCTCTGTGCGGCTATTTGTTTCTACGCTTATCTTTTCCACTTCTTTTGTGCACCTTTCTTTCCTGCCCTCTGCCTGCCCTAGAGGCATCTTTATGATACTCCTGCAGTGATTTTACCTGCAGCTCTCTTTTTATCAAGGCCTCAATACCGCTAACCGTAGCCTGCGCTCCGGATATAGTGGTAGTGTAGGGGACATTATACAGAATGACCTGCGAGCGGATCTTAACCTCATCCTGCCTGGGGATCCTCCCCGAGGGGGTATTGATCACCAGCTGTATTTTGCCATCTTTCATCAAATCTATCACGTTAGGCCTGCCTTCGGTGATCTTTGGCATTACCTTAACCTTAATCCCGTTTTTCTCCAAGGCCGCAGCTGTACCGGAGGTAGCATAAACGCGAAAACCCAGGTCCTCTAGTTTTTTGGCAATAAATACAACAGCCCTTTTGTCCTTATCCCGCACAGAGATAAAAACGTTGCCTTTTTTAGGAAGGTTCTGGCCGGCGGCAATCTGGCTTTTGATATAGGCCTGGGCAAAGTCCTTGTCAATCCCCATCACCTCGCCGGTGGATTTCATCTCCGGGCCCAGAATAATATCTACGCCCGGGAAGCGGTTGAAGGGGAATACCGATTCTTTTACTGAGACGTGTTTGGGAATAATCTCCTGGGTAAAACCTAAGTCTTTAAGCTTCTTGCCTAACATCACTTTGGTGGCTAACTTAGCTAAAGGCACGCCTATGGCCTTGGAGACAAAAGGCACGGTACGCGAGGCCCGGGGATTGACTTCCAGCACATAAACCTTTTCGTCTTTGACGGCATACTGTACATTCATCAGGCCGATGACATTCAATTCCTTGGCCATCTTGGAGGTTGCTTCCCTGGTCTGGTTAAGTATCACGGGAGAGAGGGTATAGGCCGGCAAGACCATAGCCGAATCTCCGGAATGGATCCCCGCCTCCTCGATATGCTCCATAATCCCGCCGATAACAAAGGTTGAGCCGTCAGAAATCATATCTACATCCACCTCTATGGCATCCTCCAGAAATTTATCGATGAGTACCGGGTGCTCTCCCGAAACACTGGCTGCCTCGGTGATGAATCTTTCAAGCGTGGACTCATCGTAAACAATCTCCATGGCCCTTCCGCCCAGCACATAAGATGGCCGCACCAGGACAGGATAACCTATCTTTCTGGCTACCTCTTTAGCCTCTTGGAAATTAAAGGCTGTGCCGTTAGCCGGCTGCAGCAGGTTTAGTTTTTCCAGCATCTGCTTGAAGCGCTTCCTATCTTCGGCTATATCGATATTATCGGCACTGGTGCCTAGTATATTAACCCCTGCCTTGCGTAAGGCTACTGCCAGATTCAGCGGGGTTTGCCCTCCGAACTGCACAATAACACCCGTAGGTTTCTCGACCTCAATGATATTTAAGATATCTTCGCGGGTCAGGGGCTCGAAATAAAGCCGGTCAGAGGTATCGTAATCCGTGGATACGGTTTCGGGATTACAGTTCACCATAATGCTGTCAATACCCTCTTCCTTCAGGGCGTAGGCAGCGTGGCAGCAGCAGTAATCAAATTCAATCCCCTGGCCTATGCGGTTAGGTCCTCCGCCCAAAATAACCACTTTTTTGTTGTTGCTGGTCCGAGCCTCTTCCTGAGTTTCATATGTAGAATAAAAGTACGGCTGTTTGGCATTAAACTCTCCCGCGCAGGTATCCACTAATTTATAAACCGCTCTTGCGTTGTTTTTCTTGCGATATTCACACACCTTCTCCTCCTTGGAATTCAACAAGTATGCCAGTTGCCGGTCAGAAAAACCGTCTTTCTTGGCTTCCAGCAACAGCTGCGGATTGATTTTTAGGTCATCGTCCGCATTTTTATTCTTAAACTTCTTGATATTCTCTTCGGCTTCCACTAACTGCCGCATATTATCCAGGAACCAACGGTCTACCCTGGAGAGCTCATAGATCTCATTGACCGAAAGCCCTGCCTTGAGCGCGTATCTTAGATAAAATATCCTCTCGTCGTTGGGAAGACGGATCTTGTCTTTAATCAGCTTGAGCAGCCCATTGTCCGGATTAACCAGCATTTCATCGGTAATCTTATCTTTGCCGTCGGCACCGAAACCAAAGCGGGATATCTCCGTGGAGCGGATCCCCTTTTGCAGGGCCTCTTTGAAATTCCTTCCGATAGACATCGCCTCACCCACTGCTTTCATGGAGGTATTCAGGAGCCGCTCGGCGCGAGGAAATTTTTCAAAGGTAAATCTGCAGATTTTAAACACGCAGTAATCCACTGTGGGCTCAAAGAAGGAGGAGGTCTTGCCGGTAATCTGGTTCATCACCTCTGGAAGTGTCAGGCCCACTGCCAGTTTCGTCGCCACCCTGGCTATAGGAAACCCCGTGGCCTTTGAGGCCAGGGCTGAAGAGCGGGAGAGCCTGGGGTTAACCTCAATAATCACTATGTGCCCATTATCGGGGTTTTGGCCAAACTGGATATTGGCTCCGCCTCCGCTGATGCCGATCCTGCGGATGATCTTCTTGGAGAGATTGACAAAGTCCGTATATTCCTGGGCAGTCAAGGTCTGGGCAGGTGCCACCACGATACTATCTCCGGTATGTACACCCATAGGATCAACGTTCTCCATGGAGGTGATCATAATCACGTTATCTGCACAGTCACGCATCACCTCAAACTCTATCTCTTTCCATCCTAACACTGACTGTTCGACTAATACCTGGTGCACAGGGCTGGTCTCCAGCCCTTTATCTAAAAATTTCTCCAGCTCTTCTTTGTTGTAGGCAATTGAGCCTCCGCTTCCGCCCAGACAGTATGCCGGACGCAAGATCAAGGGAAAGCCTATCGCCAGTCCGATCTTTAGCCCTGCGCCTACGCTGGTAGCAATACCGCTACGCGGCAGGTCCACTCCTATTTCCTGCATCGCCTTTTTAAAAAGCTCTCTGTCTTCAGCGCAGGAGATAGCCTGCACCGAAGCCCCAATAGACTCTACGCCGTATTTCTTTAAGATGCCTTCCTTCATTAAAAAGAAGGCCAGGTTCAATCCAGTCTGGCCTCCCAGGGTAGGCAGTATGGCATCCGGACGCTCCTTGGCAATAATCTTAGTCACCATTTCTATGTTCAACGGCTCTATATAAGTAACGTCTGCTAACCCCGGGTCCGTCATAATGGTGGCGGGGTTGGAGTTGACCAGTATTGTAAAATACCCCTCCTCCTTCAAGGCCTTACAGGCCTGGGAACCGGAATAATCGAATTCGCAGGCCTGGCCAATGATAATAGGACCTGAACCGATCATAAGCACTTTTTTGATATCTTTACGTCTAGGCATAAATTACTCCTTGGTTATTATTTTAAGAAATCTTCTAAAAATCGGGCTTACCTCCTGGAGGCCCGGGGAGCCCGGCAGATATTGCACCCCCAGAAGCCTTAACCTTTTGCTTTCTATCTCCTCTACCGTGCGGTCATTTAAGTTGTAGCCTGTGATTTTTACCTCTTTAATCCTGGATAATGAATCCGCGTCAACCACAAAAGAATGATTCTGGGCTGTAATCTCTCCTTTATAAGAAGCTGGTTTGTTGATAGGATAATTAACCCCGCGGTGTCCTAATTTCATCCTGGCTACCCTTGCCCCGAGACTGCGGCAGAGTACCTGGTGTCCCGTAGCGACCCCCAACACAGGTAATCTACCCACAAGCATTTTCACATTCTCCGCCACTTCAGGCAAGGCCACATCGTCCTCAGGACCGTTGGATATTACCAGGCCCCTGGGTTTACAGCGCAATATCTCCCCTGCCTTGGTATTGTAAGGGAAGAGGGTTAAAGAAAGACCCAGCCTTTGAAGCTGACTGATCAGCCCCTGGGTCACACCCAGGTCCAAGACAGCTATTCTTCTTTCGGTTTTATTTTTCTTGCCTAACTCTGTCTTGCGAACTACTGAAATCTCCGGTAACAGGCTGATTGCCTGGCGAGCACGGAATGCCTCTATTTTAGCAAGAAGCTCCTTACGTTCAAAACTAGAGGTCGAGATAATCCCCAGCATAGGGCCTTTTTGTCTTAAATATACTGCCAGGGTGCGCGTATCGACCTCACTTATCGTAAGCAGGTTATGTCTTTTAACAAATCCAATAAAACTCTCCTTTGCCTGCCAATTAGAATAGATACGCGAAGCTTCCTTGATAACCAGACCACAGAGCCAGACTCTGCCTGATTCGTTAAACCGCGGCGCGCATCCGTAATTGCCGATCAGGGGATAAGTCAAAACCAGAATCTTTGCGGCATTAACAGGGTCTGTCATCATTTCCTGATAGCCCACTACCGCAGTATTTGTAATCAGCTCTCCTATGATTTCTGCGCGGCCGCTTATTGCTTCAGCGCTAAAGCTCCTGCCATCTTCCAGCATTAAAATAGCTTTCATTACTCACTCCTCTTTAATAACTCTCTCGCCTTCTTGATTGCCTCTTCGGCGCTCCTTACCTTTATCACGCCCTTGATATCCCACGAACACAAACTGACCACTGGTATGCCCAGCTGCAGACAATAAGCAATCTCGGAGAGCGTACCTGCTTCTCCTGGCAGGGCTACTACAACATCCGCGCTCTTCACTACCAAAAGATTCCTGGCCAAACCTAAACCTGTGGGTATTACTATATCCACATAAGGATTAGCGTCTTCTTTATTATAGCTTGGGATAATACCTATGGTTAGGCCGCCCCCGGCCTTAAAACCAGCGCAAGCTGCTTTCATTGTTCCACTCAAACCGCCAGAAACGAGTATATCAACCACTTTAGCTAGATTTTTAGCCAATTCATGGGTCATTTGCTCCACTTTAACAGTACAATTATGCCCGCCGATTATACCTATTATCTTCTTACGCATAGCTTATATTCTAATTCTTTAGCCTGTTTATAGATACATGCGCCTGGACAGAATCGAACTGTCACACCCAGCTCCGGAGGCTGGTGCCCTATCCATTGGGCCACAGGCGCAAAACCTTATTAATCTGGGAGCCTACAAACTCTCTGTTTCTCACCTTCCTCTGTTGTATGGTCAGCCTCTTAAAAACCAGGGCGCCTTTTTGCGCTAAAAGCCCCTGCATATAATCCAGGCAACGCTCCTTACCTGCCCCGCTACCGCAGGTAGCAAATAAAATTATCTCTTTGCCTTCTATCCCGCTACATTTATCCAGATAGGTATTAATAGCCGGGGCCGGAGCAAAGGCCCAGACCGGAGTACCCAGGCAGATTAAATCATATCCGGAAAGGTCAAAGTTAACCTCCTCGATCTTGGAGCGCACATGCGAAAACGCCCGCCTGCACTGATAAAGAAAGGAGCTTGGTTCATCAAGGCTGACCAAATCCAGCCTATCCACCTGGCCTTTTGTCGAGAGGAGCCCTGATAATACCTCGGCAACCTGTCTGGTGTTGCCGTTATAAGAATAGTAAATAATTACACTCTTCATAAGCTATCTTGCTGAACTTATCCCCGCCGTACTTTTTAGCAGAGCGAAAGAGTACGAAGCAGCGGGGATTAATTCGCACACATAACTTACTCATACTTTTCGTGTTCGTAAGTTATGTGCTCATTAAAATAAGCTTAGCTGTTTTTCGCCTTGATCGCTCTTTTCCTGAGCATCGAAGATAGAGATAATCCCATATTCTCCGTCAAAACCCGGCTTAATATTAACCTGCGACCCTCTGACCCTGAGTACCCCCTCAGCCACGCGAGGAGGCAGGCCTCCTCTTAGTAATTCTTCTTTAGAGAGTTTGAGCAAAATATTTAACTCCGTGCCGAATCTGGCAATGTAGCCCCGGTAATCCCTCTCTACGGCAACCGAGCCTTTTGATACTCCTTTTGTCTCAGCAATAATCTCATCAAAGGGAATAAGATTTTTATAGGGAATGGCCCCTGAGGGCATATACCCCTGCGGCCGGTCAGCTAATTGTTCTACCCGGTTCATTACCCCCACGGTCAACGCCTTGCCGCATTTAGGACACTTGCCCTGGTGCTGCCTGGTCTCCTCGGGAGCAAAACGCACCCCGCAGGTGCGGTGACCGTCAAAATGATATTTACCCTCTTCAGGGAAAAACTCAATGGTATACAGGAACTTCTTTTTATCCTTGGTCCTTAGCGTCTCCCGTATAGCCTTATAACTGAGCTCGCAATCAAAAACATTGGCTTCCCTGCCGATTTTAGAAGGACTGTGGCTGTCGGAGTTACTGACCAGCGAATATCTGTCCAGACTGGATAACCTCCAGTTCATCGCCGGGTCGCTGGAGAGCCCGGTTTCCAACGCAAAAATCTTGGAGGTCTGTTCTTCAAAGCAGTCTTCGATCCTGTCAAAACCTGACATCGACCCAAAGAGGCTAAACCAGGGGGTCCAGATATGGCCGGGGATAACCATGCAGTTCTCGTCGATATCAAAGACTATGCGCGCCAGTTCCTGGGCATCCATGCCCAGGATGGGCCGGCCATCAGAGGCAAGGTTGCCGTGACGGGCGAGCGTATCGTTTATCTTATCCGTGGTTTTAAAAGAGGGGCTCAGGATTATGTTATGTATGCGGTAGGTCCTGCCTTTCTTGGAATAGATACTGCTGATCTCGGAAGTGAGTATAAAATATATATCCTGGTATTTAAATAAACCATTGCCCAGGTCCTCTAAAGAATGTTTTAACTCCTCCAGCCACAGGTGGTGGGTAAAATCTCCTGTGCCCATCAAGGTAATACCCTTAAGCTTGGCCCAAGACGCGATATTCTTGGTGTTCATATCTTTTGATGTGGCGCGCGAATATTTAGAATGAATATGGAAATCAGCGACAAACTCCATCAGGCCTGAATCTCCTTTAACGTTTCCTGTATATTCCCCCAGTGCGTACCTTGCCAATACACTCTCCTGCATTTAGGGCAGGAGAAAAAGTCCTCTTGGGTTTTAAATACATACTCGGGAACCAGCGCTTTCACGCTCCCCTTATCAGAGCGCTCCAGGGTCTCGTTACAGACGGTACAACGGATAAACATTGACTCTGGCGAAAGATCAAGGTGCAATTTCTGCAATACCTCCTGCATTTGTTCTTTAATGCTCCCGGATTCTAACAGGATTATCCGGGCTCCGCTGGACCTGGAGAGACGATGGTTACGGGTTAAGATAATGCGCTCATCCCTCAGGGCCTGGATAATCAGTGAGCCGGGGGTCACCAGGCCGGCAACATAGGCCGTATCAAACCCGAAAATCCTCAACCACTTTGCTAAACGACCGAGCTCGCCAGTTACGATAAACTTCATACGCCTCAAAGGGCCCCAAGGAGATTAGTCGCGGCTGGTAGTATACGCTATCTTGCCGTTAAAAATCGTCTGCTCTACCACGCCTTTTAATCTTCTGCCTAAGAAGGCTGAATTCTTGGAAATCGAAACCAGGTTATCCTTGGTCACCTGCCACTCTTTATCCGGTGAAACAACGACCAGATCAGCATCGCTGCCTACGCCCAGCCTTCCTTTCTTAACCCCCAGGATCCTGGCCGGGTTAACTGCCATTTTCTCAACCAGGCCCTGCCAATCTAATACACCTTTAGAAATCAGCTCGGTAATAGCTACGGAGAGTGCGGTTTGCAGGCCGATAACCCCGAACTCCGCCCGGGCAAACTCGATCTCCTTTTCATTTTCTGTGTGCGGGGCGTGGTCAGAAGCGATAGCGTCAATGGTCCCCTCCCGCAGGCCTTCTTTGATGGCAAACACATCATCCTCGCCCCGTAAGGGCGGGTTCATCTTCATATTCGTATCATATCCCAGCACTGCTTCTTCGGTTAAAGAAAAATAATGCGGGGCAGTCTCTGCAGTCACCCTGATACCTTTTTTCTTGGCCCGGGCAATACTCGCTACTGATTCTTTAGTGCTTACATGGGCGATGTGTAAAGCGGCACCCGAACGCTCGGCAAGCCCTATATCCCTTTCAACCCTTTTATACTCAGACTCGCAGGATATCCCGCGCAGTCCCAGACGGGTAGAGGTCAACCCCAGGTTCACCACGCCCTCTAGGCAGAGTGTTTTATCTTCGCAATGACAGATCACCAAAAGCCCTTCTTTATGCGCCTGCCCTAACGCCTCCAGCATCAGCTCTTCGGAATCCACCGATGAGCCATCATCGGAGACCGCCAGTATCCCGGCTCTTTTGAATCCGGCCAAATCAGCCAGCTCTTTGCCCGAGCGGCCCTTAGTAATTGTGCCTGCGATCAATACGCCAGCCCTGGCCGTGCTTCGGATAATGCCTTCTAACAACCTAATGTTTTCCACAGAGTCAATGGCCGGGCTGGTATTGGGCATGGCCAGAAGCGTAGTCACCCCGCCCCTAAGCCCAGCATTTGTTCCGCTGGCTACAGTCTCCTTGTCTTCCCTGCCTGGCTCCCGTAAGTGCACATGCATATCTACGAGTCCTGGTATTACAATCTTATCGCGCGCATCTACTATCTCATCGGCAGCCAGGCTTATGCCCTTGGCTAACCTAGTTATCCTAGAATCCTCTATTAGGATATCAAGCACCTCATCCAGGTTGTTTCCCGGGTCAATAACCCGGCCGGACTTAATTAGTAGTTTCATATTGTTTATCGTGACCCTGCGAGACCAAAAACAGCACTGCCATCCTCACGGCTATACCGTTGGTGACCTGCTCCAATATCACTGAATGAGCGCCGTCAGCTACCTCGCTTGAAATCTCAATCCCGCGGTTAAGCGGACCGGGGTGCATTATAATAATGTTCTTTTTTGCCTTACTTAACCTTTCCTGGGTAATGCCGAAGTTCTTAAAATATTCCAACTGCCTGGGGAAGGCGCCCTGCGTATCGCGTTCAAACTGCATGCGCAAAACATTCACCGCATCGGCGTCAGAAAGCGCCTCGTCTATGTCGTGCGTTACAGATACCCCCATCTTTTCAATCGCCACAGGAATAAGCATCCCTGGCGCGCAGACCGTAACCCTGGCGCCTAACTTAGTCAGGCCCCAAATGTTGGAACGCGCCACGCGAGAATGAGCTATATCTCCTACAATAGTTACTTTTAACCCTGCGAGCCTCCCCAGTTTTTCCTTAAGCGTAAAAATGTCCAGAAGAGCCTGGGTAGGATGTTCATGCCAGCCGTCTCCGGCATTGACTACGCTGATGTTCAAATGACGCGCTAACATAGCTGCTGCCCCTGAATAATTATGACGCACTACGATAATATCTGCCTTCAGGGCCTGGATATTAGTCCCGGTATCAATAAGGGTCTCTCCCTTCTGCACGCTGGAGGACTCCGTGGCTATATTAATCACATCCGCAGAGAGCCTTTTGGCTGCAATCTCAAAAGAAACACGCGTACGGGTAGATGGTTCATAAAAGAGGTTGACTACGGTCTTACCCCTAAGCGCAGGGACCTTCTTAATCTCGCGCGTAGAGACTTCTTTAAAAGAATCGGCGGTTGCCAGAATCAGCTCCAGCTCCTCTGTGCTTAACTCTTCGAGACCCAAAAGGTCTTTTCTAGTCCAAACCATAGATTAAGCCTTATCCACAATGACTACCTCATCCAGGCCGTCAACCTCAAACAGACGCACCTCCACAGTCTCCTGCTGGGAGGTAGGGATGTTTTTTCCCACGTAATCGGCGCGTATCGGCAGTTCCCTGTGGCCGCGGTCGACCAGCACTGCCAGCTGGATGGACTTGGGCCTGCCTAAATCTATCAGGGCATCGAGACTCGCGCGGATGGTCCTTCCGGTATATAAAACATCGTCTACCAGGACGATGTTTTTGTCGGTAATATCGAAATCTATCTCAGTCTTGTGCACGACTGGTTGCGCCGCAATCAAGGTCAGGTCATCGCGGTATAAGGTAATATCCAAAATCCCCACCGGGATATTGGCGTTATCGATCTTCGAGATGCATTCGGCTATGCGCCTGGCCAGATACGCGCCGCGGTTTCTTATCCCCACCAGGCAGAGCTGTTCTGTCCCCCTGTTTTTCTCCACAATCTCATGGGCAATACGCAGAAGGCTGCGGTTGAGGGCGTCTTTATCCAGTATCTTTGCTTTTTCTTTCATGGTATTTTTCCTGATCCCTTACGAGAAACTGAAGATAGCACTCGTATAGGTAAAGTGTCTGCTCAATAAAAAACCCAACTGCTTATCTTTACAGAGCAGTTGGGTTGTTCCGTGCTATTTTCGTTTTGCTTCATTTTATTCCCCTTGCTAGCTTCTCGAGAACTAGCTTAAAGGTTGTTTGTATTTTAAACAAATATACCATCTGACCTTGGGTTTGTCAAGCAAAAAGATAGCCCCGCCCTGCGCTCTTATATTACTATTACAAACTCCCCTCGCGGCTTCTGCCTTTTTAGCTCCTGGAGGATAGCGCAGGCCCTGCCGCGCTTGACCTCTTCAAACTTCTTGGTCAACTCGCGGCAAACTACTATCTCCTTGTCAGGCCAAAGGCTGTTAATATCCCCAAGGGTTGCCAGGATACGGTGGCAGGATTCATACAAAATCACCGTGTATTTTACTTTCCCCAGTTCTGTCAGCCTGTTAATGCGCGAGCCTTGCCTAGGAGGAAGAAAACCTTCAAATATAAACTTATGCGCAGGCTTACCGGAAAGCACCAGGGCATTCACAAAAGCAGTGGCTCCCGGGATAACCGTAATACCGATGCCACTGGCAATAGCTAAATTAATAATATTGTACCCCGGGTCAAGAACGCCGGGCATTCCGGCATCTGAAACCAGGGCAACATCCTTGCCCTCCTTTAATAAACGCAGCAGGTATTCTGCCTTGGTAACACGATTGTGCTGGAAGAAGCTGGTGGTAGGAGCTTTAATGCCGTAATGACTAAGCAGAATTTGCGTATGACGCGTATCCTCGCAAGCGATCATATCTACGCCCCTTAGAACCTCCAAGCCGCGCAGGGTAATATCCCCCAGGTTACCTATAGGAGTAGCAACGATATAGAGCATTATTCAACCGTCACGGACTTAGCCAGATTTCTTGGTTGGTCTACGTCACAATCGCGTTTGACAGCAATATGATAGGCTAACAACTGCAGCGGCAGGGCCACCAGCAGAGGAGAAAAAAACTCCGCTATGTTGGGTATATAAATAACTTCACGGGTCAGCTCTTTTACCTTATCGTCGTTTTCGCTGGCAATAGCGATAATCTTACCTTTGCGGCTGCGAATCTCCTGGATATTAGAAATCATCTTCTCGTATACCTTGGAGGCAGGGGCAATACAAACCACTGCGCGATATTCATCTATCAAAGCAATAGGACCATGCTTCATCTCTCCAGCAGCATAACCTTCAGCTGGTATATAAGAAATCTCTTTGAGCTTCAATGCCCCTTCCAGCGCCAGGGGGTAGTTAATGTTGCGGCCTAAAAACAGGAAAGAGCCGAAATGGGAGTGCCTGCGGGCAATGGTCTTGACCAGCCCCTGCTTTTTTAACACGCTCTCCTGCAGGCTGGGGCAACGCCCGAGCTCCCGCAGGTAAACGGATATGCTTTCTTGACTCAGGGTCTTTTTCAGGCCAGCCAGATACAGCGCTAAAAGATAAAGCACTGCCAGCTGTGCGGTATAAGCCTTGGTAGAGGCCACCCCTATCTCCGGACCAGCGTGCGTATAGATAACTCCATCTGATTCGCGCGCAAGGCTTGAGCCCAAAACATTACAAATAGCCAATACCAGCGCGTGCTTTTTCTTTGCTTCACGCACCGCTGCCAGGGTATCTGCGGTCTCCCCGGACTGACTAATGGCAATAACCAGGGTGTTATTATCCACCAATGGATTACGGTAGCGAAACTCGCTGGAGACATCGACACCAACCGTAACAGCACAGAGCTCTTCTAGTATATACTTGCCGCAAAGCCCGGCATGATAAGCCGTGCCGCAGGCAACGATCATAATATTGCCGATCCTGGAAAGCCGCTCCGCAGGAATCTCCAGGGCCTGGAAATAAACCCCGCTGCCATCTTTTTGTACCCTGTGGCTTAATATGCCCTCCAAGATGGCGGGTTGCTCGTTGATTTCTTTGAGCATAAAGTGCGGCCAGCCTTGTTTCTGGGCCTGCGAGATATCCCAGTTTATCTGAACAGAGGCTCTCTTTATCTTCTCTCCAGAGAGGTTGCTTATCTCTATAGCCTCGGGTGTTAATACCACCATTTCATTATCCTCTAAAAATATTATCTCCTGCGTCTCCTCTAACAAGGCAGGGATATCCGAAGCCAGAAAGTTTTCTCCTTTACCCACGCCTACCACCAACGGACTACCCAGCCGTGCGCCAACAAGCTTGCCTGGTTCGCGTCGCGAGATTACGGCGATGGCAAACGAGCCTTCTAACTTGGCAAGGGCTTTTCTTACCGCTTCTTCTAAAGATACATTGCGGTAAAATTTCTCAATCAGATGCACAATAACTTCGGTATCTGTTTGGCTGGCAAAGACGTGCTTGTCTTTTAAAAGTTCGCCTTTGAGCTGGGTGTGGTTTTCAATAATACCGTTATGAACCAGGGCGATCTCTCCCTTGCAGTCCATATGCGGATGGGCATTCACCTGATTCGGGGCTCCATGCGTAGCCCAGCGGCAATGTCCAATGGCCAGAGTTCCTGATAGTGGTTTTTTGTGTAAGAGGCTTTCCAGGTCCTTGATTTTACCGGGGAGTTTTCTTATAGAGAGGGCGTCCTTACGTTCTAGATAGGCCGCTATGCCGCAGGAATCATAGCCGCGGTATTCCAGGCGCCTGAGCCCGCTTAAGATTATGGGCTGCGCTTCCCTTGTTCCGATATAACCTATAATTCCACACATTTAATGAGGCCACAACTTACGGAACGTAGTGAACGTAAGTTGTTGGGCCGAATTAATCCCGATAGCTGCGAGAAAATTTAGGAGCGTAGCGACACAAATTTTCGAAGCGTTTAGCTATCGGGAACACGGATTAATAAAGCGTCCCCAACGGTCCTTTGCAAAGGACTCGGTTGGCGACATGTAATAGCGTCCCCAACCGGATTTTCCCGCCATATCTCTGGAGGATCTCTGGCGGGATCCC
>Ga0172375_10002302_pt1 | contig 29905 bp, 20 predicted proteins | sample LakKiv1m_FD_114537 | JGI IMG/M metagenome (GOLD analysis project Ga0172375, IMG submission 114537) | Freshwater microbial communities from Kabuno Bay, South-Kivu, Congo - kab_092012_11.1m | ecosystem: Environmental > Aquatic > Freshwater > Lake | place: Democratic Republic of the Congo... | reverse complement strand
CACTGCTGATAATGGTATCCACTTAACCGGTTCTACATTTGGGTTGGGTGGAACTTTAACTTCAAATGTTAACCTAACTATAGGCAATACTTCTGCTCTATTTATCAATTCTACTACTGGCAACGTCGGTCTAGGTACTACCAGCCCCAGTGCCAAATTAGATATACTTTCCCCTCTTGCCGCCGGCATTAATACTCTCAATCTAACCTACGGCAACAACACCCTGACTCACGGAATGAACAGTCTAACTGTAAGCTCCGACAACACCTCCTCGCCCGTTCTTTCTCTCACCGGTCTTGGTGCTGCTGATCTTCTACGAGTCAATGACAATACCACCACCGTCTTTACCATTAAAGATGGTGGCAATGTCGGAATTGGTACCACAAATCCAGGATCAAAACTTGAAATTAAATCTGATTCAGCTACTGCAGTTTCTTGGGGATATGGTAGTCCTCGGGAAAAAACATTATCAGCCTCAGTAGTATCACCTTGGGACATATTATCTATAAATTCAAATGGTAGCGGTGGTGGTTGGCGAGGAACCATAGACTTAAATGTTTCCTACAATGCAGGAGCTCTTTTTCCAGCTCTTACCGCTCGAGCCAATACTGATGGAACTGCTAATGTCGGTATCGGCACCACTGCTCCATCTAAAAAATTAGATATCGCCGGCGATATCAACTTAACCGGTACCATCTTCACTACTGGTACCTCTGGGACAAGTGGCCAAGTTCTCTCCTCTACTGGCACCGGTCTCCAATGGGTCAATGCTGCTGGCCTAGGTCAAACATATTCAGTCACCAATGGTCTATCAGCTATCTCTGCCAATGTCTTTGGTCTGGGTGGTTCACTCACTACTAATACTCGCCTAAATATAGGCAATACTGATGTAATGTATATTTCCTATCCAACTGGTAATGTCGGTTTAGGTACAACTTCTCCAACTGAGAAGTTTGAAATTGCCGGAAATCTGGCCTTTAGTGGCAATCAAAGCATTTTGACCAGTGGTAGTAATAGTCTTAGTATCAATCCAAATACCGGTTTGTACCTTGGTACAAGCCTAACCGATTCAATCTATATCGGCCGAACCAATGTCGATATCCCCACTTATCTTCGTGGCAGAATCAGTAACGACAGTACCCTCAATAATGGTAACGTCCAAGTCAATGACAACTTCTCAGTTTCTGGCAATGTCGGTATCGGCACCTCTTCACCCGGAGCCAAACTTGATGTCTACAATGTCGGCAACACCCAACTCCAACTCAGGTATGATGTCAGTAATTACACTGATTTCTATTCCAATGCTTCCGGCCAAATGTATATCGCCCCCTCAGGTGGAATTATTCGAATTGTCGGCCACCTTCAGCCCAGTGTCGACAACACTGACACGCTCGGTGGTGCGGCTCTAAAATGGAATAAACTTTTCCTTGGTGGTGGTGGTGCCGATATATCCGGCCACGTTGGTATTGGTGGCACCTCAGCTGTTTATGATCTAAATGTTATCGGTAATGGTTATATTAGTACTACTTTAAATATCGGCTCCTCTCTTGGAGTCACTGGCAATGTCGGCATCGGTGGTACCCTCAATCTATCAAACACCAACACTGTTGTTGGTACCGGTACCACTGTTCTAATGATTGATGGCAGTGGTAACATTTCCAAACGTGCTCTTGGTGCTGGTGCATTTACTGATGGTGTTGGTACTACTTATTCTGTTACCAATGGTTTATCTACTATCTCTGCCAATGTCTTTGGTCTGGGTGGAACATTGACTCAAAACACTCAAATTGGAACATCTTCTTTTGGCCTCGGTATTGGCGGAGCCGGTAATCCCGCCTACACTCTCGGAGTTGCCGGGACAACCTCTCTAACTGATTTATACGTCACCGGCAAAACCGGAATTGGTATTGCCGGTGGTGCGGCACAAAAACTTTATGTTTATGCCAATGGTACAGAAAGCTATGGTATTAACGTCAGTAAATCAATTTCTACCGCCACAAACCTCACCGCAGCTCTAAACTTTACCAACACTGCCTCCTGGTCTTCCGGTGCATCAACTACACTTTATGGATTGACTGGTTACGCTACCAATAGTGTCTCCGGAACAGGTAGTCTATTAATCGCCATGGGCTCGTATCAGATAGCCCGACAATCGTCCGCCATTGCCATGTCCGGAAATCCCGCCTATGGACTATATGGCAATCGGTCATATGTTTTACAAGACGCTTCAACCGGACTTGTTTCCAGTGGACAAAGTTTCTCAGCACTCCTAAACATTGGTGCAGGCTCAACTATGACTGATTACTATGCCTATAAAATGGATGCACCCACAGTAACCGGAACCCTCACTAACGAATATGGCCTATATTTACCCAATATCAATCAAGGCTCTGTCCTAAATTATGCCATCTACACCAACGCTGGCGCCGTTCGTTTTGGTGACAATTTAACTGTCGGTGGCACTCTCAATCTGTCAAACACCAACACTGTTGTTGGTACCGGTACTACTGTTCTAATGATTGATGGCAGTGGTAACATTTCCAAACGTGCTCTTGGTGCTGGTGCTTTTACTGATGGTGTTGGTACTACCTACACCGCCACCAATGGTCTCACTCTCACTAGTTCTGCATTTGGTCTAGGGGGAACATTAACTGCCAATACCCGCCTAAACATCGGCAATACTGAGGTGATGTATCTTGCTTATCCCTCAGGTTATATCGGTATCGGCACCACCAATCCCAGTACCAAATTGATGATCGAAGGCGCCACCGGCAACCAACTTAGACTAAAAAGTGTCTCCTCTGTCTATGCCTGGGACATTGCCGCCGGCATTCCTAGCATTTCTCACAACTATCTAGGTATTGGTGCTTCAGCCGGCAGTTATGTCATGACCATGAGAGCCACCGGCGAAGTTGGTATCGGCACCACCAACCCGGTCTACAAGTTAGATCTAACCGGTGATGCCTTCATCTCCGGCAAAGCCACAATCGGCCTCGGTTCCACCACTCCGCTTTATACCCTCAATGTCGGTGGCACCGCCAATTTCTTAAACATTTTTGCCAATGGCAATGTTGGTCTTGGCACCACCGCACCTTCCAAAAAACTCGATATTGTCGGCGACATCAACCTAACAGGCACCATTTTTTCAAATGGTACCTCCGGCACCTCCGGTCAAGTTCTCTCTTCTACTGGCACCGGATTAGCCTGGGTGACCAGTTCCGGAGTCGGGACTTCGTTCGGAGTCACCAATGGTTTACAGCTTATCGGTACCAATCATGGTCTCGGTGGTTCTTTGACCCAAAATACACAAATCGGTACCTCATCTTTTAATCTTGATTTCATCGGTCTAGGTGGCACCCAATCACTTCACATTGATAAAAGTGGCAACGTTGGAATCGGTGCTACCTCCCCCTTAGCTCAACTCGAAGTTCTAAATTCCAATGCCATTGCCCCAGTTGGCATTCGGATAACCAACAACAATTCCGCCTCAGCCGTCAACAATTCCGCCAATCTACTCTTTAGAGTCAACAACAACAATGGCGCTGCCTACTACGGCGAACTAACTCAACTCTCGGCGGTCACTGACAGTGTCGCTGGTGGCTCAAGAGGTACTGCCATGGTTTTCTCCGTTTCCACCCCCCAGTCCAATCCTTCCACTCTTTACGAAGTCATGCGCATTTCCAGCAATGGCAAATTTGGTATCGGTACCACTTTCCCCAAATATGCTCTTCACGTTGGTGGTACCGGTGATGCCTTAATCGAATCCCGTCTAGGCATCGGCGCCACTAATGTACTTTATGCCCTAAACGTAGGCAATACTGCTAATTTTAATAATATTTACGCTTCCGGCAACGTCGGCCTTGGCACCACTGCCCCGACTGCCTCACTCCATGTTGAAACAGCTTCAAGTTTAGTTGGATTTTTCAATAACACCGGCTCTGGTGCCGGTAAAAACGGTGTTCTCATCCAAACTGCCTCAGGGAACGCTGGCGATTATGCTCTTAGGGTTCAGGGGACTGCAAATGAGGATATATTATTTGCCACATCAAGTAGTGGTAATCTTGGTATAAATAACACCAATCCCCAAACACCACTCGAGGCCAGTGGCATTATCCGATCTAGTCGCATTGGTGTCTCTTCACAATATATCCAAATTGATGGTGGAAATTCCGGTAGTATCAATTTAACAGCTACACCTTCATCCGGATCTGAAAAAGCCTTTCTCATCAACAACTCTGGTACCACTTCCAATATTTTAACCACTATGCAATTCCAACTAGCTAGTGGTACCAAAATGTTAATCAACAACGCCGGCAATGTCAGCATTGGTGTCGGTGTCACTTCTCCGGTTGCCAAACTTCAGGTTCTTGGCGCCGGCTCCTCTGCCATTGCCATTTTTGACGGTACTGGCAATGTCGGCATCGGTACCACCGCCCCTTCCAAAAAATTAGACATAGCCGGTGACATCAATCTCACTGGTACAATCTTTGCCACCGGTACTTCGGGAACGAATGGCCAAGTACTCTCTTCTACCGGAACTGGTTTAGCCTGGATAAATTCTGTCGGTGCCACTTATCTTGCCACAAATGGTCTCAATCTTAACACCGGCACATTTGGTCTTGGTGGAACCTTAACTCAAAATACCCAAATTGGTACTTCCTCCTTTGATCTTTCTCTTATCGGTCTAGGTGGTACTCTTGGCCTATTCCAAAACCATGATGGTCGTCTTGGTATCGGTACCACCAATCTTACTTCAAACTTTACCCGCACCGGTTCCGAATCTAATATCACTTTCAATCGTACCCTCAATGTCTCCGAAGCTGGTACGTCAACTGTCGTTGCTATCGGTTCTACTTTCAGTGACGCTGATTCCGGTCGCCAAATTCTTTGGAGTAATGGCACTAGCCGAGTCATTGTCGGTGTTAACGCCACTTCCCCCGCTTTTGCTACCATCAATGCCACTGCCAGTATCGGTGCTACTCAAGCTGTCAATATCTACGTTCCCAATTTCTACCTCGGCACCGATGGTCGTGTTGGTGTTGGTACTGCCAACCCTGTCAGTCAGATGACCGTCAACGGCGAAATCTCAGCTTCCAAGTTTACCGGTCTTTATGATTATTCCCGTTATTTCCTCGACCCCGGCAACACCTCTTCTTTCAATAGTTCGCTTTCACTTCACGGCAATGGTTCAATGGTCTTCAATGTCGAAACTATTGCCGGTGTCCAGACCACTATTCTCGGAACTGCTTCTACCAGGCTCAAAAGCTTCAGTAATGGCTTTGGCATTGCCACCAACATTGGTAGCACCGCCGTCGGAGTCGGTATCACTTGGGCTGAAGCCTTGTTTGTCAGTACCAACGGTTATGTTGGCATCGGCACCACCGCTCCTACCGCCCGACTTCAAATTGCCGGCGCATCTTCCTCAATTTCCAACGATTCCGGTGATATCACCATCAACCCTGCTTCAGGATTAACCAGTTTTTCAGGTAAAAGTATTGGTAATATCTTAAATGGTTATTTTTCTGGCAAAGTCGGCATTGGCACCACTGCTCCCACTGCAAATTTTGAAATGAGGTCGGGCAATGCCAACTTTGACGCCGTTGACATTGGTGGCACCGATCAAACAGGATACAGCGCTATTGTCTTGAGGAGCAACAACTCTATAGGAAATATTTGGTCTGCCGGTTCAAATTATACTGATTTTGGAGGTCCTCAATCACTCAATATCTACAATTCCAACCAAATTGCTTTCAGTCCCGATGCGGGCGTACTTATGTACATGAGTGGTGGCAAAGTCGGCATTGGCACCACCAGCCCTTCTACTAAATTATCAGTCGCCGGAACAGGTAATTTTTATTCCAGTCTAAGCGATGGTATTATTTCCTTCGGCTCAAACCCCAATTCATATATCGAAGGCACCGCCTCGCTTCTCAATTTTAACCAATGGGATACTAGTTTTTATCGGACTGTACTATCTTTATCAAATATCGGCAAGGTTGGTATCGGTACCACTAGCCCGCTTTACCAACTCGACGTTCAGTCTTCCAATCCCGGAGGTTTCGTTATGCAAATCCAAAACGTCGGCGACACCGCTACCACCAGCTCCGACAAGGGTTTGCTAGTTACTCTCGGAAGTGGCAGCTCCCACAGCACCAACCTATATTACATCGCTTTTGGCCGCGGCAGCAGTGGCACCATCGGCGGCAAAATCCAAGGCTTAGGCCCCAGCTCGGTTACTTACTCCGGTAGTGGTACCGACTATGCTGAATATTTCAAAATCCTCAATGGCGATCCCAAAACCGGTCCCGGCTATGTTATCGAAATTGGTGCCAACAACACTTCCGCCAAAGCCACCACCGGCCGACCAATCGGCGTTACTTCCGACAATTCGTCCTTCATTGGAGGTGACACTTCCAATTGCTCTGTCAATGACGATGGCACTTGTCAGACCAATTTTGAAAACACTCACAACCTCGTCGGCTTAATTGGACAGCTTAGCACCTATGTCTCCACCGAAAACGGTCCTATCTCTCTTGGCGATGCTTTGACTGTCTCCTCAACTCCTGGAGTTGCCGCCAAAGCTACCAAAGCTGGTTTCACCATTGGATATGCTCTTGAAAATTACTCTGGTGCCGATGTTGTCCGTATCAACACCTATATCAATCCCACTTGGTACGATCCCGAACTCCAACTTACCAGTACCGGTGAAGTTAATGTCAATTACAATATCTCCGATTCAGTTCTCGCTTCCCTCGGCTACATTGGTGCCAAAAACGAAATCGAGTCCGCAACCTACAGTCTCACCGATTCACTTGGCGCCCCTGTTACCAAAATGGCCCAATTTGCCAAAATCAGTGCCGCCAAAATCACCGCCGGCCTCATCTCCACCACCAACCTCATTGCCAAAAACATCGTCGCCGAAATGACCAAATCCAAAACTGTCAAAACTGATGTTATTGCTCCTCTTGATGAGGTTACCGGCACCATTGCCGTCAATGGCAACCTTAACATCGCCGGTACTTTGACTGCCACTGATGCCACTTTCTCCACCGTTTATGCCGACAATGTTGTCAGCAAAAACGGCAATATCACCGATGTCATGGCCCAAAAGATTGCTGACTTCCGCACCGAAATCCAAAACACTATTGCTTCTATTGGTGTCACCCAAACAGTCGCCACACCTTCTGCCATCCTTGCCGAGTCGGTGGGTTGGACCTACAACACCGGCACCAGTCAAGTCGAAATCTCCGGCGGAATGTCGCTTACCGACAATCTGATAATTGGCGCCCGTTTGACCGTCATTGGCGATTCCCAACTTGGCAATGCCTTCATCACTGGCACTTTCACCGCCGGTGAAATCGCCATCAAAGACAACTTTATCGAGACCACCGCCACCGCTCTTTATATCCAGCCAAGCGGTCTTGGCCAGGTCAATGTTATGAATGGCACTCTTGTCGTTGCCGAAAACGGTGAAGTTTCTGTCAATGGCAATCTGGCTATATCCGGCAAAATCACTGCCTCCGAAGCTTCCGTCTCTGGCTCCTTATTTGGTAATTTAATTACCGCCAATGAAATCACTACCAACAAATTAACCGCTCAAAGTATCAATGTCGCCACCGAGTCTGCCACCATTATTGCCCAAGGAGGTTTCGCTGACCTGGCTACTTCTTCAGCATCTCTTTCCACCAACGCCACTGCCGGTACCGCCACTCTCCCGGCCGGCAAATCTGAAATCATCATTTACAATCAAAAAATTACCAGCAATTCTATCGTTTATCTCACTCCTGTTGGCTCTACCAACAATCAAGTTGTATACCTCAAATCCAAATTTATCAGTCCCACCCCTACACCCGACGCCACTTCTTCCGCCACAACTCAATCAAACTTTACGATTGCTATTGACACTCCACTCGCCGCCGACGTCAACGTCAACTGGTGGATCATAAATTAGTCGCTATAATTAACTATTGTAAATGTCTCGCAAAATCAAAATAAAAACACTATTATTGCAACCAAAATACTTCCTATCTTTAGGCATTATTTTTCTTGCCATTTTAATGTATATATTCCGCCAAAAGCCGACTAATGGCTTTCTCAAAGCCCCTCTTTTTTCCGGCTGGGCATATCGCTCAGTTTTTTCCGATCCCTCAATGATGGCTTATGCCAAAAACGACTCATCTCTTGCCACTGTTAACTTCCAATACAAAGAATCCGCAGTCGAATTCGCACTACCTCTTGATAACACCACTATCGGTACCGACAAAAATAATTCCGTTGTATTTTCCACTCCAAATAGTTCTATTCAAGTAAAATACACAAACCTATCAAACGGTATCAAAGAAGACATCATTTTGAATCAAAGACCCACCAATAGTCAATTTATCAGCACCCTTAAAACCCGTAATGCCGAAATTTATTTAAACTCCGACAAACTGCCGGTCTTTGTCGACCCCAAAACCAAACAATATCTATTTCATGTCCAAAAACCATATGCTATTGATGCCAAAGGACACAAAACTTTTGCGGTCACCTATCAATTGCTCAAAAATAACGAACCCTTAAAATCCCAAACTCCCAAAAATATTGCCAGCCTTTTAGATGGTCTGATTCCTCTTGACCTGACTGCCACTTATTCGATCTCTCTCAAAGTCGACCCAAGTTGGCTCTTTGATCCCAAACGTTCCTATCCAATTACTATCGATCCCACCGTAGTCCATGACACCCAAGCCGAATTCGAGTCCGGTACTCTAAATCGAACTTTACATATTGGTACATCAGAACAAATCTATGTCGGCATCGGCGGTAGCATCAGTTACTCAGGCGGTTATATCATTCACACTTTTTATGGTGCAGGCACTTTTACCGCCAGTACTGGCATCACCATTGACTATTTAGCTGTTGGAGGAGGTGGCGGTGGCGGAGTTTCCGGCAACAATTTTGTCGGTGGTGGTGGTGGAGGCGGTGGAGTAGCGGTTGGTACAACTTCCTTATCAGTTGGCAAAACAGTCTCAATTACCATTGGTTCTGGCGGTATTGGCGGTATTCCCTCATCCGGGGGCAATACGGTTTTTGGCAACATTGTCACCGCCGTTGGTGGCGGTTATGGAGGCGGTAGTGGAAACGCCCCCGCAAGTGGCGGCTCCGGCGGAGGTCGGGGTGGTCAAAATAGTATCCTTGCTGGTGGTACCGGTACCGCTGGTCAGGGAAATAATGGCGGTCCTTCTATGAGTTCCGGTGATGGTGGTGCCGGGGGGGGTGGCGCCACCGGTACAGGTAATTCTGCTCCGGTTTGGAACGTCGGCGGTATCGGTGGAGAAGGTTATACTAACTCTTACAGCGGTACTTCACGTGTTTATGGTAGTGGCGGTGGTGGTGGTAGTTATACTTCCGGTGGGGCCGGGGGAACTAACGGCGGTACTGGAGGAGTCCTTAACAATGGCGGCAATCCGGCCACTTATTATGGTAGTGGCGGTGGTGGTGGCGGCACTCAAGGTGGAGTTTCCCGTGCGGGAGGTAATGGCTATCAGGGTATTGTCATTATTCGCTATCCCTTATCTTACACCGGGATTACCCCGGCCCTCGCCGATTATTATCAGGAGCTTCCCACTGATGCCAACACTATCGGTCTCTGGCACATGAACGAAGCCGCCGGCACAACTATTGCCGATTCTTCGGGCAACAATTTCACCGGTACTCTCGGCACCGGCTCTTCTGCTCCAACTCTAAACGTTACTTCGAATTTAAATGTTGGCATAAGTTTCAATGGCACCACCTCTTTCATTAGTCTTGGCAGTTCCTTCGCCGCCAATGTCACCGGCAACAGTATTTCAGTTGAATTTTGGCTCAAGCCGATTTCATTCGCCGCTACATCTACTCCAATTCATAAAAACAATCAATTTTCCATTCAAATTGATACTAATGGATATGTTTACTGGGCCGATAGTTCCAATTGGAGCTTTGCCAATTTTGGTGCCCAAAATATTGGTCTCGTCACCGGCAAATGGCAACATCTCGCTTTTACCAAAAACAACGGCATTGTCAACATTTATCTGGATGGTGTTTTAAAAGTTTCTAAAGTTTTTGGTGGTTCCATTACTGCCAGTTCTGACAAACTCTTTTTTGGCTGTTATGGAGTTAACGCCAACTGTGCCAATACTCCTTACAATGGTCTTCTTGACGAAATTCGTATCTCAAATATTGCCAGAAGTCAGGAGGAAATCAAAGTCTCTGCCTCTCGTCGGCCCTCTGCCACTTACACCTCTTCCGTTGTTGATTTTGGCGCCGGGAAAACTGCCGGTGCCTGGAATTCACTTTCTTGGACAAGCGGCGGTGTCAATACTGGTGACGGCGAAATTCTTAGTAATGGTTCCAGCCTAGTTGCTCAATGGGATTTAAATGAAACTTCTGGAACTATATCCTCAGTCACAGCCGGATCCTGTGTTGGCTGCACAGGTGCCCTCACCAATTTTGCCAATACTGGTAGTCAGGATGTCGGTGGTACCAATGACGGCTGGACTTACAACAATCGTCGCTGGGGTCAAGGCGCCCTGGTTTTTGACGGTATCAACGATTATGTCCTCGTCAATCAAAATTCATCAATCAATTTTCAACAATCAAGTCCGTTCACAATCGAAGCTTGGGTCAAGCCTATGACCACCAATATTGCCATTCTCAATAAACAACAAAACACTACTAACGAATTTGTCTTTAGTTTATTTTATGATTCTACCAATCATTTTTTGTTGTCTCTCGCCAAACAAAATGTTTTAGGCAACAATGCTACTTCCGCTCAAATATATCCGGTTGGACAGTGGTATCACGTGGTTGGCGTTTCCGACGGTAGTAATATCTATATTTATGTCAATGGAATATTACAAGGTACGACTGCCATCACCTTCTCTTCAGCCACTCAATCCGTTGCCAATCTCTATATTGGCTCATATTACAATGCCACCAGCTATTTTAACGGCGTTATCGATTCCACCCGCATTTATTCTCGGATCCTTACTGCCAGCGAAATCCTTTCCAATTATCAAGCCGGCTCGCTTGATTTCCAGACTCGTGTCGGCAATTCTGCTGACCCCAATGATGGCACCTGGGATGACTGGTCCCCTTCTTCCGGTGAGACTCAAATCAACTCTTTTGATACTGATATTGCCAATTGGGCCTGGGACACCTCACAGGGCGGCACTACCATGCCGGTCAATAAATACAACGAATCCACCATCAAACTTGAAGGCTCCGGATCGATGAAGTTAGCTCTTGGTATCGCCCAGACCGATGCCAATGTTGTCGGCTATTGGCATTTGGACGAAACCGGCACTGCTGTTGGCACTACATTTTATGATTCCTCAGCTTCAGCCAATCACGGCATTGCTACTACAGTCCCCACCATTGTCAATGGTATTGTCAGCAAAGGTCGTAGTTTCAATGGTACTGACAGTGAAATAAAAATTAATAGTTCTTTAGGCCTTGGCACTACCAGTGTTACCATCGAAGCCTGGGCCAATATTGGTTCAACTGCCATTGGCGGCGCCATTGTCAAAATCGGTAATACTGGCAGTAACGGCTTTGGTATCGGTATTGGTAATACTAATTTTATCTCCACCAGTCCCGGCAATAACCTTATAATTCTTTATGAAGGCGTTCGTTGGATTGGTACAACACAAAAAGTTAGTCTTGGCTGGCACCACTTTGCTCTGGTCATCAATAGTAGCGGTTTCCCTGCCGCCTATTTCGACGGAGTTCAGATCTATTCCGATTCCACCGGAGCCCCTGTAGCTCCCACCACCTCTACTTATATCGGCGGCTATAAAAGTAGCGCTGACAACCGCCACTTTCTCGGTACTATCGACGAAGTTAGAATCAGCAAGGTCGCTCGTTCCGCCGAAGAAATTGCCGAAAATTATCGTCTTGGCCGCGACCATTATCTCAATAAAACCATAGCTTCTACCAATTTATCGGCCAAAAATAGTTTGCCTTTTTATGTCGCCTCCGACCGTCCCGGTACTATTTTAAATCTCACCGTCGGCGAATCTGCCTTCGCTACTTATCAACCCGATGCCAACATCGTTGGATTTTGGCATCTTGATGAGAGCGCCGGTACAGGCTCTTTTCTTAAAGATGCTGGTACTAATAAATACGATGCCTCCATCACCGGAACCTTCAAATCTACCCCCGGGAAAATCGGAACAGCTTTGTTTTTTGATGGTAGTACCTCCTCCAAATTAGCCAACAGCACTCAAGCCAATATGACTACCGGCGATTTTACCGTCAGTACTTGGATAAATGGCACCGGCATCGGAACAACCAGTTCAGTATATCCGATGTTGGTAAGTAAAAACGACGGTATCGGAGCAGCCAGAAATGGATACAATTTGGTATTATATCCCGGCAACCAACCGTTAACCCCTGCCCCATATTTTGAGATTTACAATAGTGGTTCTGGGGCCAATGCTATGTCATCAACTGACATCCGCGATGGTCAATGGCATTACATTGTTGGTGTCAAAACATCATCTACTGTATCAATATATATCGACGGTATTCTTCAGTCATCAAACTCTCATGCTCTAGGAACAATCTCCAACACTGCTCCACTGACCTTTGGCAACATTGCCAATAGTGCTGCCGCCGGAAACTACTATCTCCCCAACAACACCAAACTTGATGAAATTCGCATTGACAACATCGCCCGCACCGCTGATGAAATTCGCCAGGCCTACGAAGTTGGCCAGCATACACATTCTGTTACTATCGATTTCGCTGCCGATTTAGACGCCGGCAATTTGATTACTGCCAGCAATGATTACAGTTTCACCATCGATGCCACCCACTTTGGTCTGGCTCAAAAAGGCTCCTTTATTTTCCCCGAAGACAAAATCATTATCCGTGAAAATGTCGGTGGTACCGAGTATATTTCCCAAGGTACAGTAAATTCTGTCACCGCCAGTACCGGCGCTGTCACTGTTACCAGTTGGGATGTTGGCTCGTCTTTTCCCTCCGGTGGTTATACTGCCGGCGCCTCAGTTTTCAAATGGCAACGGGAATATTTTAACCTCAACGAACCCCTCGACACTCACCTCAACACAACCACCAATTTAACCCTTCGCGTCATCAATGGCAACGAAGGTCGGACAGTTTGGTTAGATGATTTACGCGGTGCCGATAGTTATCTCACCAATTCCATTGGGTCGACCATTACCAGTTCTCTTGGCAAACGTTATTTTCAATATCGTACAATTTTTTCCACTTTTGACAAAGCCGTTTCCCCTTCTCTTTACACCGTTACTCTAGACTATCTTGACAATATTCCGCCAAATATTCCTACTCTGATTTCTCCAACCGATGGCTCCACCGATCAATCTCTTACTCCCACTCTTAAAACAGTCACCACTGACAATCAATCAGATTTTGTTCAGTACAAGATTCAAATTTGTACCAATGCCGCCATGACTGCCAATTGCGACAATTACGATCAAACCAACACCAATGTCGGTTGGTCCGGCCAAGACGTTGGCACTTCCGCCTTCGCTTCAGGCACTACTGCCACCTACATTGTCCAAACACCACTTGCTCCTGCCACTACTTATTACTGGCGCTCTCAGGCCATTGACCCCGCCGGCACCAACACCTGGGGTTCTTCCCAAGCCACACCTTTTTCTTTCACCACCTTTGTTCTCAATCCCGCCTCCAACTGTCGTGTCGAAGAATCCAAGACCAAAACCTCTTTCAACATTCTCTGGACTGATAATGCCACTACCGAAACAGGTTATGAAGTTCAGCGTTCTGCCAATGGCGGCGCCTGGTCAGTCTTTCAGACTGGACTTGGTATCGGTACCTCATCACTCATCGATTCCACTGTCTTACCTGGCGGCAATTACATTTATCGAATTGCCCCCTACAAAGACACTTATTATGCCCCTTGGTGTTCCACCGTTTCCCTCTCGATTGGCAACACCGTAAATAGTTTCAAGTTTGATGGCCTCAAGATAGACGGGTTAAATATTAACTAATCTGCTACTATTAAATATGGCACTCACTCTAACCGACGATCAACTTACTCAACTAAAATCTCTGGGAATAGACCCCACCGGTACTCCAAATACTATATCTGAATCTACTACATCCACATCACAACCTGTCGATAATATATCAAAAGAAGTCAAAACACCTCAAGAATCTGCCCCAACTACTGGCCAAATTCAACAACAAACTATATCTAGCAGTTCGACAAGCTCACTGCTAAAGCAATCAAATAATCCCATCGTTCCCTTGTTATCCATCTCCGGTCTTACCTTCCTTACTTTTGGCGGTCTTATTCTCTTCAAATCCAAAGCCACTGCTTCAATTCCGTCAGTTTCTGACCACCAATCACCAATCACTGATAATTTACCATCCCCGACTCAGGTTCCAAAATCAATCCAACACTATCTTCTCACCTCTCAACAATTTTTTACCAAAGCTGTAGAAGCTCAGTCAACCAAAGACCCTGAAGCAGTCAATTATCTCAATCAGTCCATACTTACAGCTTCTCAAGCCATCAAAGAGTTTCCCTCTGATTCACGTGCTTTTGAACAACGTGGTCGCATCTATACTTCTCTTATCGATTCACAGCCCCAGCTTCTGACAATGGCTATTTCTGATTTATCTGCTGCCTCTCGACTCAACCCTGAATCTGCTGAAATTACCCGCACCTTAGCAACTCTTTATGCCAAAAAAGGTGATGCTCAAAACACTCTGACTTACCTCACTCAAACAGTCAATCTTGAGCCCACCAAAGCTCAAAATTTCTATGATTTAGCTCGCCTTCAGCAACAAGCCGGTTTTCTCCCCGAAGCTGTCGCCACATACGATAGACTACTGACTATCATCGCCGACCCTGTTCAGAAAACTCAAGTCATCGCCGAAAAAGATGCCATTTCCAAATTAATTTCTCAAGCTCCCAAATCCAACACTCCTACACCGATCACCGATCACCGATCACCAATCACTCCGTCAACTGAAGATGGTCCCCTTCTTCAAGCCGATAGCGGTACCGGTCTCATTATTGCCGCCCCGGAGACCGCCAAAGATATTACAGTTAACAATTTGAGCAATAGCAATTCCCTTTCCGGTAGCGACATCTTAGTTTCCAATACCCCCTCAATTACTATTACCAACTCTAACGTCACTTCTACTTCCCAAGTCTACCTAACTGTTACCAAAGGTGGCAAAAACCAAAACCTCCAAGTTCTTAGCAAATCCACCGGTTCTTTTGTCGTCGGCCTTGACACCCCCATTTCTGAGGATATCGAATTTAAGTGGTGGATAGTTAACTAATTGCTTTCCACGCCAGTTCAAACAACCCTTTTTGCATTTTCGCCATCCACCGATTGTGTATCTCCACCCCCATCACCTCATTTCCATCCCAGTAATACATCGCCACCACCTCATTATAGATATCCATGTTGTGGACGACTTCTATCATCCCTTTTTTGTCAATCTTCCATCTATATTTTGGCCCCAAATCAACTGGTCGTAACTTTTTTTTCGGATCAATCGTCGCCTCAAATCCGACACTTTTAATTTCTCGATAATCTACATTTAATTCTCGCCATCTTTTGGCATAATCATCCAAAAATTTTTGTCCCACGCTTTCCTGGAAAGCCCTCGCCACATAACTTGTCATCTCTCCCTTTGTTTGCAATGTATTCCACTGCATTTGTTTAACACCTTCGGGGCCATTAAAATAATAAATTTTGGACACTTCATTCATATTTGCTAGTTCGCCCATCTTAGCTACCATCTCTTCAAAATTATTTTTCAGTTCTTCTGCTCTATTTATCCTATCTTGAACCATCAGTCTCAGATTCGCCACCGGCGTCGCTTTAAGCATTGTCGTTTTAAATGCCAACTCTTGGTATATCAATCCCTTCTTTTCCATCAACTCTGCCAAACGATATAGCTTAGTTCTTTCGATTTTTGTAATCCTCGAAGCCTCTAAAATACTCGTCGATCCCGTTCTCATCAGTGCTAAATAAAGCACAGCTTCATCTTCTGTCAATCCTAATTCTTTCAAATATTCACTAGTATCTTGTGCATTCATTGCACAACAATTTTACATTTTCTTAAACATCTTGTAAAGTACTCCTTATCTATGACACGCCTATCATTCAATTCAGAGCAACTTCTCCAAGAAGTTCGCCGAACCTTAGTTTCCAACCCGCAAAAAACTCGCGTTCCTTTAGACTGCCCCAATCCAACCTTAATAAACGTCATGTCAATCGAACCTTATTATAAAACCCTAGATATCATTACCCGTTGTCCCGGTAATAGGCTTCCTACAACCAAACCTGGTCACATATTTGAATATGATAAGCCTTGTGAAAGATGTGTTATGGAACCACATTACAAAACCACCTTCCGACAAGAAGATGATCAATCGCTTGCCTTTTTATATAAATAAGCTTTCTATTTTCCTACTGCAATCAACAATGCGCTTACTGTTTCGTCGCTAAATTTGTACCCAGTATAAGCCGCTTTTTGTCCAACCGTTATTGGCAGTCTTTTGTTTGCTTTTAAAATAACTGTTTTTGCCGTAATTTTGACCAAGACTTTATCCACTGTAATGCTATCGGCAGTTACCGCCGTAATATAACCTGCCCCAATAACCAATTTACCTGTATTTGTCGGACCACTTGTCGGAGTTGGAGTTGGAATCAGGGTTGGCACCGCAGTTGGTTCTACTGTTGGTACCACAGTCGGTACAGCTTCCGGATCAATTGTGATCATCACCGAATGAGTATTACTTCCATTCGGACCCTCATCAGTACAAGTTACATTTAAATTCCACGAACCAGCCTCAGTCGGAGTTCCTTCGACTACTGCATTTGTTCCAAAACTCAAACCAGCCGGAAGACCGGTTTCTGACGAACAAGAATACACACCCACCGTATCACTCACAAATCCGCTAAATAAATATGGCACTCCTACCTGACCGTTTGGCAAAACTTCCAAAAAAGTAATTGCTCTGGCTCTGACATAACTAATTCCCGTTAACAAAACTACAAATAGAACTGAGCCAACAATTATTTTTTTCATACTAAAATCATACCACTATTTTTACGGAGTGGTAGTTGGTTTTACGGTTGGTTTAACTGTCGGGCTGACGGCCGGTGTCTCAGTTACCATTGGTGTCACTTTAGGTGGCTCCAATTCAGCAGCCGGAATGTTTACTTTTTCTTCTTTACCGGCAGTTGGCAATGGAGCCGGAGTCTTCAAAGTTTCAGCTGTCTTTGGCGCTGTTTGTGAAGTCGCCGCATTTTGCTTTTTGATAGCCTCATCCAACTCTTTTTTCCAGGTAGTTAGCTCTGCATTAGCTTTTTCAAAATCTCCCGAAGTGGCCGGTACCAAAGCTATTGCTTGAGTCAACCTTTGTACTGCATCAGCCAACTTACCTGTTTGTTTGGCAGTATAAGCCCAGTTGTACCAACCGTTGGCAAAATCCTGTTTTGCCGCCACTACCTGTTCAAACACTCTGTCCGCTTCATCAAATCTATTAGCCGCAAAGAGTAGTCCACCTAATTCCAATTTAGTCATTGGGTTAGCTGGATCGAACGCCGCCGCTTGTTGATATGCCTGAAAACTCCAATCAGCCGAGCCATCGACCACTCCCACCAATTGTCGGTAAATCACTGCCAAATTAGTCCAATAATTAGGATTAACTCCATCCAGGGTTATCGCCGCTTTTGCTTCACGCACCGCTTGTTGAATTAAAGTTGATGCTTTTTCTTTATCGGCATCAGTAATGTCTTTGTTCGTCAATAACGTACTCGCCAAAGCCAAATTCGTTTGTGAATAAACTCTTCTGTATTCAGCCATAGTTGGGTTCAACCCAATCGCTTTAATTTGCATGTTATATGTTCCGCCGCCATCATTTTTCGATGCCGCCACCAAAGATTGACGCATCGCCACATCAGCCGCAATTACTCTTACTACCCAATACCCTCCAAACATCGAAGCTCCCACCAACACTAACCCCAATATCCACGGTGCTGCATTAAACCCGCCCTCTCCCACCTTCAAATTCAAACCAACTTTTTTACTTTCCCCTCCCATTGTCGCCACTAACCACACCAGTAGCATTACCCCAGTTAAACTCACTGGCAAAAATAATCCAATTAAGACCATTATCAGCAACACTGCCAAATCAAAATTTCTTTTTAATCTTAATAGTCCTCCCAACGCCAAAAACATTACCACTATTCCTACGATTCCCAATTCCGTCCACAAATTCAAAATACCCGTGTTTGAATGTAAAAATCCGGTTGCCCACATTGGCGTCATATTGTAGCTGTCAGGTCTAAAGCTATTAAATGCCGAAATAAAATTTCCCGCTCCTACTCCCCAAATTGGGCTTCTTTTGAAAGTTTCTACTGCCACTACCCAGGCAGTCACTCCGTCAAGATTAACCCATCCGGCTCTAAATATTTTAAAAATATCCAAAAACAATCCCAAAGACAATACTGCCGTTATTACCGCATCTTTAATATAGTTCCCTTCAGCTGAATTTTTTAATTTCGCCATCAACCTTTTGCCCCACTCCAATACCAACAACAACAGTACAATTGCCTCCGATAGTATCGATCCCGCCAATGACCATCCGGCAGTTATTGAAATCATTGGATTAGCAGTTGGCCAATTTATAGGCATTTTTGAAGATGGGATTAAGAATACTATTACCGAAGTCACCATCATTAATACACCCGATACTGTCAACCAGTTTAATTGTTTTTGTTTTTCTTCCTCGTCAGTAACTTGCAACCACAAGAAAAACCATGCCAAAGCCGTCGTCAACATTCCGACTCCAGTCACATCAGTCAACGATCTCATTTTTACTCCGGCAGCCATCTGATACCACCCTACCCACGCCCACACCGTTACCAAAGCCAACAGACCAAAGGCTTTATTAACTTTAAAACTATCTTTTTTGTTGACCAGCACTTCGATTAACCACATTATTAACCCCACAATTGTCAACGCCATCAACAACATGTTTTTACCCATGCCAAATGCATCCACAGATATGGGAAAAAACAAAATTGGCAACAATAACATGAACAGACGGACATAGTATCGGGTTATTTCTTTCATAATTCAGATTATCAAAGCCTCTCCCCTCCCACAACTATCAACTGTATCTTTTTACCGCATATTTTTTTATTTCAACACACTCAGTGGATCTATCTTTCCCCCGCTTGTCCGTCTCACCTCAAAATGCAAATGAGTCCCCGTCGACCTTCCCGTACTTCCCATTGTTCCCAATCTTTGACCTTGGGACACTCTGTCCCCAGCCTTGACCACCACTGAGTTGTTCAACATATGACCATACAAAGTTTCAAAGCCATTACCATGGTCGATAATCACATAATTTCCATATCCACCTCCATTCCACCCAGCTGTAATCACTGTTCCCCCTTGAGCCGCCACAATTGGCGGGTTTGAATGATTAGCAATATCGACCGCCGGATGATACCAATAATATTTCTGGGTAATTGTTCCGGTTGTTGGCCACATAAAGTTACCCTCACCCTTTACCCCCGGAATTGGCGCCACTATTTTGGCTACCGTTCGGGTCACGTCTACCGACACTTCATTTGGCTTAATACCGTCTGGCACCAGCAATTCTTGTCCGGCAGTCAAAGCAAATGTCTCATCATTTGAAAAGGTGTTAAAAGGATAATCAATTATGTTTTGAGGGTCAACCTGCAGTCTTTTTGCGATACTATAAATCGTTTCTCCTCGTGCCACCTTATATTTAACCCCGGTTATCGGCAAAATTCGCAATATCTGTTTTGGTTTAATTGCATCGACCGTCTTCAAATTATTTTCCCAAACAATGGTATCGATACTTACTCCAAATTTTTGTGCAATTGAAGAGACAGTGTCCCCGTCTTGGACCCGGTATTCTATAATTTCGCCTTTTGAAGAATCAGATATCAACGTTCCCGCTCCGGTTCCATCCCCTTGTGCCAATATCAAATATCCGCTTCCTCCCCCTGAATTATTTTTACTTTTAGCAATTAGTTCTTCTAGTCTACTTGAGAAAACAATCGTCGCAAAAAAAATCACTGCCATACTGGCATTGACAAAACTTTGCGAAAATCGACCTCTTTGTCGATACATCAATTTGGCAATTATTTTTTTGATTTCATCCGACCACCCCAAAAATATTGTGCCAACGCTCGACCAATACCACAATTGTAGTTTCCAAAATTCCCTAATTTTATTCCACTCTTCTTTAAGGTTTTCTTTCATCCAATTCTTTAACTAAACGACGTCGTACCTCCAATGTTAATTGATGGTTGTCCTTACCGCCAGCCACATATGTCGGATCAATTTGCCTCGCAAATCCATCTGCAACATCAGTAATTGTAATCCGCACTGGCAAATGCAAACCCCTCATCCTACCTATTTCCTTTTTAATTTCGTCTAAATTCATCGATTTTATTATAACATTTATGCCTATTTCTTCCCGATTTTCATCAAGAATTCTTCATTGGTTTTGGTTTTTCGCATTTGTTCGATTACTACCTCTCCGGTGTCTTCCCGATCTCCCAGAGCATCAAACATTCTTCGAATTGAGATAATTCTTTCCATTGTTTCTGGTGTCAGCAACAAATCATCTCGTCTGGTTCCCGATTTTAGAATGTCAAAAGCCGGAAATATTCGGCGGTCGGCCAATCTTCGCTCCAAACGTAGTTCCATGTTGCCGGTACCCTTAAACTCCTCAAATACCAAATCGTCCATTTTTGAGCCGGTATCGACCAGCGATGTCCCAATAATCGTCAACGATCCACCACCTTCAATTTTGCGGGCAGCTCCAAAAAATTTCTTTGATGGATATAAAGCCGCCGGATCAAAACCTCCCGACAAAGTTCTTCCGGAAGTAGGAATTGCCAAATTGTAAGCTCTGGCCAATCTGGTAATCGAATCAAACACCATAAACACATCTTTTCCCAATTCGACCAATCTCTTTGCCCTTTCTATGGCTATTTCCGCAGCTCTAGTTTGATCTTCAGGTTTTTGATCGAAGCTGGAAGCGACGACCTCGCCCTTGATAAACCTTTGCATGTCAGTTACCTCTTCCGGCCGTTCGCCGACTAACACCGCCATCAAATGCACTTCTGGATAATTCGCCGATACACCAGCTGCAATTTCTTTAAGAAGTGTAGTTTTTCCAGCTTTTGGTGGCGACACGATCATTCCTCGCTGACCAAAGCCAATTGGCGAAAAAAGATCAATTATTCTTGTCGACAATATTGTCGGATCAAACTCAAGCTTTGCTTGTTTGACTGGATAAATTGGCACCAAATCCTTAAACTCCGGCCGGTTTACCGCCGAATTCAGATCCATGCCGTTAACTTTGTCAATTCGCACCATCGCCCAATGTTTTTCATTATGACTTGGCGCTTTCGCCACGCCGGTGATCATGTCACCCGGTCGCAAGCTATATCTTCGAATCTGCATTGAAGCCAAAAAAGCATCTTTTGGTGCTGGTGTAAATTTCGGCCGGATAAATCCTTGCCCATCCGGCATGATATCCAGTGCACCAATCACCATTTCCATTTGTGGTGTCTGGGTTACCACCGGAGCAGGAGGAGCGATATTGATATGGGGTGCTTGATAAACAGGTTTCTTTTCAACCATCACTCTGTTTGTTCCGCTTTTCGGTTCTTCTTTCTTTTCTTCTTTACTCTGTTCACTGATCACTGTTAACTGATCACTGTTTACTGATTTTTTGACCATTTTTTCTATCTAAAATAATATAAATAAAATAACCTTTATTAATGAAATATCCTCAAACAAAAATTAGAAATATATACGTAAAAATACATAAAAACACCACTGCTTCGGGGAATACATGGTTATTTTATCGCCCTTCTTTCTTGCTGTCAAGTAAAGCTTGTTTTGTTATGTCAGTAAACAAAGTATTTTGTTCTTTTAATTCATTCAGTCCCGTATTTTTGATAGTCGCATCAATATAGCGATATCCAGGCAATCGTTCTCACAACCTCACTATTCTTCCAGCCATATCATATTATATCAAATACAGTTACTATTTATCCTATCTAATTGACATTATTTTTTACCCAAAATACCGCCATAAAAAAGTTTGCGTTTTTTAGCGGTTTAAAGTATCTTAAAAACTGAAGAAACAACCATATACGTGTTCCACCTGCTTTGAGAATATCGATATAGTTGTTTCTTTTCCTTTTTTAAAGTACCAACCTACCTCCCAACTTCCCCATCTCTCTAATCTGTTTTTGTCCCCAGTTTTCCTTTTTTCCTTTCGATAGCCACGCCTTTATTTTATTCAGCATAATTTATCATAACTCGATTTTCGTCCATGTCCATACCCTATAATTTTTTGACCTACTTTTTTCTATTAACCTATAAGAATATAAATTGCTTAATTTAGCTTCAAAAATCGCTTCTTTCCCCACCTAACAAGTCATTGTGGAAAACTATTGAATAACTCAGGCACAAATATCTTCACTCACTCATTATTAGCGTAATTCAATCTTTTGTTAACTATCAAAATATATCTTAACGCAACTTTCTAACATGTGTTACATCATCATTATCAACATTTCTATTTGTCGGTTCAAAATCATTCTGCAAATCCCAGTAGGCACTTCCATTTGTCACTTCTACTGTTTCGTACCCCAATCTTTGCGCTACTCGTATTGTCAAATCGACCAGTTCTCTTCCCTTACCTCCGCCTCTTCCCCCTTTTGCCCACAAATATTCTATTTTCGGTTGTCTCCCGGACTCGGTTGGAAATACTACCACCTCCATAACCGGATCTAATACAGAGACGATTCTTACTCTTTTGTTTAGCAGCACCGGCACAGATTCCGCCCCAGTTTTTTTTGCCTCTTCTTTCCAAATTTTTTCAATTCTGTTTTTATCGGCCATTTCCGATTATACCCTATATCCAAATATATACAAAATATATCATTGAATCTCATTTTTTCACCAATCCCCATATTCACGGCCATAGTGTAAAATTCAAAGTCTTTCAATTCTTCTCACCCACTTATCTCGTCTCGCCTCAATTTTTCTAACCTCCATTTCTCTTGCTTCCATTATTATTCCCGCCATTTTATAGTTTCCATTATCAAAATATTCACTAAATCTCCTCACTGTCGGCAATTCCCATAAAGACCGGATTTCCCTTTCGGCACAACCTTCAACTAACCTAATCGCCAACGTTTGTACTATTTTATTCACTTTTTATTATACATATAACATTGCAATAGTATCAAATTCCTTGACATTTACCAAATAATCTATATACATATATATGTATATGAAAATATTTTTCACCTGCTCCTATACCGGCAAAACTATCTACCAAAAGTATTACGACCTCATCATCAGTTCAATTCAAAAAACCGGCGTCTCTCTCAGTTCCCCTGAGCTTGATAAAAACTTCCCTCCCCCAGACAAGCCTCCTCATTTTCAAAAAATCAAAGACGGTATTTTCAATTCCGACGCTGTCATCATGGATGTCTCCGACGAGGGTTTTCAGCTTGGTTTTGAAGCTGCTCAAGCCATTCAAAACAAAAAACACGTCCTCGTCCTTTCTCTCCATCGTGATTTTACACAAAAAGTCAACAATCGCTATTTCCATGCCGCCAAATATTCAGAATTAAACATCGACGATATCATTTCCGACTTTATAAGTAGCCTTCGCCATCATCAATTCGACCAACGATTCAATTGCTTTCTGTCTCAAAAACAGCTAAATATCCTAGATCAGAATGCTACCAAAGCTAATCAAACAAAATCAGAATACATCCGCAATTTAATTGATTCTTCTCAATAAAAATTTGAGTAAATTTGAACGTGGTAACACATTCACTATTTTGAAAAAATGGTTACATGATTTTATAGAAAATTTTTCAACTCTCTTATACTATTTATATGTATCACCTCCCGCCCCATCGCCTTTGCCTCCCTCTCCCTCTTTTCCCACCCCCTCACTTTTTTGACTTCACCCAGCAAGCTCACCTCCCCAATTAACACCACTCCCGTGTTTGAAGTTTGAAGTTTGAAGTTTGTAGTTTTAAGCGGTTTTTCTTTGTAGCTAGAGTACATCGCCCCCACCACTGCCATATCACACCCCGTATCATCTACTCTTATCCCCCCTGTTACTGATACATATACATCATATTTATAAAGTGGCATGTTTAATACTTTTTGCGCCACGGCGACAAGCAGTCTTCCCCGATTGTTATCAATTCCCGAAAATACCCTTGTTGGCATGGGCGCAAAACTTTCTGTCACCAAAGCTTGAATTTCCACCATCATCGGTCGAGTTCCTTCCATCACAATTGTTATTGCGCTGCCTACTTTAGCCTCGCCGTTCCCTGACAAGTTAAAATCTTTTATACTACTCAAACCTTTTTCCGACATTTGAAACACTCCTACTTCATCTGTTGGCCCAAATCGATTTTTCGACACCCGCAAAATTCTTAGGTCGCCATTTCTCTCACCCTCAAAATATAAAACCGTGTCCACCATGTGTTCCAACAGTTTCGGCCCAGCAATATCCCCTTCTTTAGTGACATGCCCCACAATAAAAATTGTGGTATTCGTCTGTTTAGCTAATTGAACCAATTTAAATGTACACTCCTTAATCTGGTTAACTCCACCCGTCCGGCCCAGCGTTCCGGAGCCTTCGGCGTAGGACGCCATCGTCTGAATACTGTCCACCACTACGATTTTGTACACATTTTGTGTTCGCTCCATAATTTCTCCGATATCCTCAATCGAGTTAGTTTCCAAAACATCGAATCTTTCCGCATTTAATCCCAATCTTCTCACTCGGAGGTTAATCTGTTCTGCCGATTCCTCCCCGGCTACATATAAACCGCCAAGTTCTCCCACCAATTGGGTCAAAAGTGTACTTTTTCCAATCCCCGGCTCCCCTGCGAACAATACCACCGACCCTCGAACAATTCCTTTACCCAACACTCTGTCAAATTCCGCCATGTTAGACGAAAATATATTATTTTCTTTGCCTTCAATCACCTTAATTTCGCTCAATTTCTTAACATTAGCCGCTTCCTGTTTTCCAACTTTATGAACTTTATAACTTGATGAACTTTTAACTTCTTTTAATGAGTTCCACTCCCCGCACGCCGTGCACTGTCCACTCCACTTCGAAAACTCATTGCCACAATTACTGCATACAAATATCACCTCTGATGTTTTTTTCATGCTCTATTTTACCAATTACTGATCACCAATCACTAGTCACTGTTCACTATCTTCGGTTCTAGCGCCACTGGTGAAGTCGGTAATTTTGGCGAGCACCCATCAATTTCACATCTTCCCGTACTTCTTGTTATTACCATATCCATTCCTCTTACTGCTTTATTACACGGCAATACATAATCCTTTCCATAATCGTCACCTGTCTGTTTTACCCCATCACCTTTGTGATGAATCAGTGTAGTACAAACCTCAACTCCCTCTGGCAACTTGGCCACTCCTACCGCCACCTCTTTAGCTTTTTGGCAATATGCTCCGTAAGCCATTACTCTACTCCTTCATTTGAACTTGGACATGGTGCATTACTATAAAATACCGGCTTCTTATTTATATTAAATGGTGCTTTTCCGGCTTCTTCCTTTTGCTTTTTTTTCATATCATCAATCAATGTTTGTTGGGAATCTTTTCTTAATTTGTCTGCAGGTGAAAGTTCTTTCGTTTTTAATGTTTCCATAATCAGCTAAAATATATAATTTAAGCGATTATACACCCTTTTCTGCTATTATTAACATACGTGGAAGATCAAAAAAATATCATCATTAGCTCCGCTCCCACTGCCAACATATCTTTTGGTGGCACTTCCTCGCCCGTTTCCAATACTATCAAAGTTGAGCCGGTTACTCTTCCCACCGCTCCCACCTATCGCCCTCTTATCCTAACCATACTTTTTTCCCTACTTACCGGCGTTTTTATATATCGTACTGTCATGTCTTTGCTCGTTATCTATTATATTGTCGAAAAAGCCCGCCCCCAGCATCTCATTCTTCGGCTTTTCAATCGTGATCCTTTCCTTTGTCTTATTCCTGTCTTTCTCTCAATATTTACCGTCTATCTCATTTTTATTTTTCTCAAAACCAGAATTTATTCCGCCGGTAGTCGTCAATTAGTAATTATTTCTTCGATTATTATTCCTCTCATTTATTCTCTAATCTCTCGAAATTTTTTTCAGGAAATTAATCTTCTTTTTTTACTCATTCTTATTTTTTGTCTTCTCACTGACAAGCTCGCCACTCATTTTTCTTCGCCTCTTACCGACCAACAAGTAGCTCTTTTTACCGTCCTAACTGCTATTATCCTTTTTCCTATTACTGGCTACACTTACGCCATTATCAGTGTTAGCACTTCCCCTGATACTTTAGCTGTTAAATATCAAAATCTAGTTGGCCATAGACTATTAGAGCCCTATTTTCTGCCTCAAAACTTAATTCCCGCCACCACTTTTTATGTTGAAGACAAAAAAGATGCATTTTTATTAAACCCTACCGCCAAAATTGTTTACGGTAACGAACAGGTCAAGCCGAGTTTAAATGTTGTCATTAGTCAGACTCAGGTCGATAAAGAATTTGACTTGCTCGAATACGTCAAGCTTCAAATTAATGGTGGTTTTCCCGAGTCAGTTCCTGTTTCTACTTCAACTTCAGAATATGCCTACTTTTACTCCTCTCCTACCGGCGTCAACTCGCTTTTTTTCCTAACTCCGGATTATGTTTTAATCACCATAGTTAGCCCCAATTATCAGATAGACAAAGGCACCCTCATCGATCTCGCCCAATCTCTTCGCTAAACTATTCTTCCTCCTCACCTTCCGGCACAGTTACCACCGGCTTATCAGTATCCACTTTTTGTCCTCTTATCATCCCATCAATCTGTCTGGGTATTTTTCCCTTTTCTACTCCGGGTGGCAGTTTCCTTTTAAACCCTTTTGGTGTATCTCTAGGATCTTTTCCAACATAAAATTTTTCTGTTATATCGACCATATTTGCGATTACTTGTAGATTACGTTCTTCTTATCAGTCATGACAAGACCGAGAGATATTTTTCTCTTGGCTACATCGATACTTTCGATATAAACCTGGACTTTGTCATTAACCTTTAGATCAGTACTACCCGCCAGTTTTGAAATGTGAATCAATCCTTCAACCCCAGCTTCCAATCGGACCAAAGCACCGAAGGTAGCCAAACGGACCACCACTCCCTCACATTCTTTATCTTTTGGATATTTATCTTCAATTTTTAGCCATGGATCATCTGACAATCTCTTGATTGAAAATTGCAGCCGGCCTTCAGACTTGTTGATTAGACGCACTTTTATCTTGTCCTTTGATTTGTAGCGGGATCCGACTTCATCCACTTTTTCCCAGGAAATTTCAGAGATATGGACTAATCCTTCCAGATTCAATTTAATTTCACCACTCTCCAACACTATTCGCACAAATATACCAAATGGCTCAACTCTGACCACCTCTGCTTCAAATATATCATCGAGTTTTAGTGCTTCCATAGCGTCAACTTCTTCACCCACTCGGCCGGGTTCCGACACCAATCTTTCAGAGAAAACCAATCTGTTTTTAGCTTGATCAACTTCCAAAACCTTTACTTTTACTTTTTTACCAAGCATCTTATCTGGCTCACCATCATATTTTTTACCAATTTGCGATCCAGGAATAAATCCAAAAAATCCAAATGGTGCTACCACTACTGCTCCGCCTCGATTAAGTTCCTTGGCAAATACCGTCAATTCTCCACCACTATTTTCTTTTTCTTTAAAGTAATTCCAGCCATAGCCAGATGCGGCTCCTCGAATAGATACTAATATCTGTCCCTTATCGTTTTCTGGAGATTTTACTTGTACTTCAATTTCATCACCTACTTTAAGGTCAGCTACATAATCTTTTACAAATTCAAATTCTTTTCCTGCGACTACAGCATCAGTTTTTCCACCAATATCAATAAAAATTCCCTTATTCTTAATTGCCGTTATTTTTCCCTTTATCTCCTGTCCTTTCTTTATTCCGACTAAAGTTACTCCTTCCGATGCCAACAAATCCTCCATTGTCAAAATCTCATTTCTGACTTTCGACTTCTGACTTTTAGACTTTGAAATTTTTTTCGCCATTTTGATATAAAAAAATCCCGATCTTTCGGGATTTGTTACGGGATTTTTAATACCCTAAATAAACAAATAATCTAAAGACTCAGGTATTATATCACAATTAGTAATTACTATTTTTTTGAGTTTTAGCAATAACATTACCAACCTTTTGCGATAAGCCAACTACTATATTTGGATTTTTTACCATGCTTGTTTATATCACACAGTATCAAATATGTAATCCAAAAAAACTTTATCTCCTGTGGTTGGCGCCAGTTGTATCGAATCACTACATACACACTCTTACAGTCCAGAGTTTAAAATACAATAATCAATATTACGCTTTATCAGTAAAGCCAGCCATTCGTAAACCCGTTATAACTGCTGCAATTCTTGTCTGCGCAGTTCTATTTTTGTTACGAGACATTTCAGCAATTTTATCTAAGTGAGCTATTCTCTGTGGTAAGTTGTAAACCGTACAAAACTCTTGCAATCCGCCTTGAGCCAACTCTTTCCGAACCTGAGCTTCAACTCTTTGTCGTAACACCTCTGCACTTCCTGCTTGTTTAATATTTATACCCAAATCAAATTATATCATATCAACCTATAAAACAAAAAAATCCGCCAAAAGCGGATTTTTTTATACTCTCACAATCTATCGATTTTATAATATACGTAATACTAGTTTTAATCCCTCAATTCCGGCCACGACCTATTTTCATAACTCTTTGCAGAGCAACTATTGTCGGTGCTGAAACGTTTCACTTCTCTGTTCGGAATGGGAAAAGGTGGTACCATTTCGCTCGAGTGACCGGAATTCAAGGATCAAATTAAAGAAAGATTAATAAATATTCAATCTTTTTAAGTCCCTCTTTTTCGAAGAGGGATTTAGGGAGATTTTTTAGCGACTAAATTGAGCTGCCGAAGGGAACGTTAATTTATTTTTCTTACGAAAAATAAATTTTACGTTCTCCTCGGATAGAAAAACATATTGAGAAATTTGTTCAATCATCTCTTTGGTAAGCTTAAACCCTTACGGGTCTTCCACTGCCAAAGTATTAACCGGTAGTCTCCCGGCGATCTTTCGTCCCTTGCGGAACTACGATTTCTTATCTTGGGATCAGCTTCCTGCTTGAGATGCTTTCAGCAGTTATCTTATAGGAACGTGGCTACCCAGCAATGCCCTTGACAGGACAACTGGCACACCAGAGGTTCCCTCATCTAGGTCCTCTCGTACTGTAGATGAATTCCCTCAAAAATCGAACGATTACAACGGATAGAGACCGAGCTGTCTCGCGACGCTCTGAACCCAACTAACGCAGCGCTTTAATGGGCGAACAGACCAACCCTTGGCCCCTTCTTCAGGGCCAGGATGCGCCAAGTCGACATCGAGGTGCCGAACCGCATCGTCAATATGAACTATCGGATGCGACTAGCCTGTTATCCCCAGAGTAGCTTTTATCCAGTAAGCCCGTGCCTATACCAAATAGGTCACGAGGATCACTAAAACCTTCTTTCGAACCTGATTCCAATATCAAATTGTTTGGAACGTCCCTTGCGGGACTTCGACTAGTATGTCTCACAGTCAAGCCAACTTATGCTTTTGCGCTTACAGTCCGATTTCCTGCCGGACCAAGTTGACCTTTGTGTACCCGCGTTACTTTTTTGCAGGTGCCTGCCCCAGGCAAACTAGCAACCATACACGGT
>Ga0172375_10002298_pt1 | contig 29971 bp, 20 predicted proteins | sample LakKiv1m_FD_114537 | JGI IMG/M metagenome (GOLD analysis project Ga0172375, IMG submission 114537) | Freshwater microbial communities from Kabuno Bay, South-Kivu, Congo - kab_092012_11.1m | ecosystem: Environmental > Aquatic > Freshwater > Lake | place: Democratic Republic of the Congo... | reverse complement strand
TTGAGCGACGTGGCACCACCCGATCCCATCCCGAACTCGGAAGTGAAACGCGTTAGCGCTGACAATACTTGGTTCGCGAGATCCTGGGAAGATAAGTCAAAGCTGGGGAACTGTGGAGCGGTTCGTGTCCCCCGAAGCCTTGTGCGTAGGGGGATTTTTTGTGGAGTGATATAATCACGACATGAATGTAGTTGAAGATTATTTTATAAATCAAGCAAACGTTCTAGATGCAGCTTATAAAGCATCGGTTGTTAATAATCACCCTGGTGATACTGGAACAAATCGTGAAGATATCTTACAAAATTGGCTAGCTAAACATATTCCTCGAACTTCAATTCCTGAAATAGGTGGAGAGATTATTGATTCTACTGGTTATTCGAGTAAACAGATTGATCTTGTTGTCTATAACAATACATATCCGCAATTTGGAGCAAATAAAAAATCGTATTTTTTTACGGAGGGTGTAGTATATGCAATTCAAGTGAAATCGATATTGACTAGTGGTCAATTGGAAGACGCTGTTAAAAATTTAGCTTCAGTTAAAACTTGTCAGCGTAAATTTGGTGGTGGAATTTTTATCGGAGAAACGACTTCAACGATACCCACGGGAATTTTTGCATATGACACTGATTACAAGTCATCAATTAATCTTGTTGAGGCATTAGTGAGGTTAGAAAGTGATGGTTTACCAGTGGTAGATTTCGTTTGTATTAATAAAAAGGCATTTATAATGTACAACGCTGGTAATAAAATTGGGATTGATAAAAACGGAAATGAAATTGGTAAATTAGATCCTGGTTATATTGTAGTTGAAAATTCTGACATTAGTATATGGAACATGCTTCTTGCAATAACAAATGAAGGAAGAAAAATAATTTATGCAGGCGTTGATTTTGATAAATATATTTTGAATATAAAAAATTTTAAATAAAAAAACACCCTTACCTTGATCGAAAATCGATCTTCCGAAAAATCGGAATGAACAGGTAAATTGCGGGTGTTTTTTTTGTTCATAGGCTGGTGCCAGCAACAAAAGCCGCATCGAGCCTTTTAAGCCAAACGTTGCAACCGTAATATACGTCTGCAACTTCCGGGAAGAAAACCGGTACGATGGTGTCCCGAACAAGCCGTTTGATAATTGGCTTCAGAGTTGACAAATCCATTGTTCGAGATGCATCAGTGAAGTCAGAATTACTAGCGCTCCATTCAATGCTGATGACCAGAGAAAAGGCGGAATCTGCCTCTTCTATCGTTGGTTTTCGAACGATCAGCACGTCATCAGCGAGAGATTCAGGTTTGAGAAGCCCTGCATCGATGAGCATTTTTAGTAGTGCCTCCCGGTAAGCGACGAGATCAATATCCGTCTTTCCTCCCGGTTTGAAAAATGTTGTTTTCACATCTCCCATTTTTGCCTCCTATTTGGCTTTTGGTATGTAAATATGGTGTGTCCACACGCTTTGTTTGTGCGGTCACCTTGCGAATATGCTGCCCGTTGGCAACGTGAAGTGCATTATAGCTATATCCTATAATATATGCAACTTAGAAAGCTCTTCTTCTATTTGGCAAATAGCCTCATTTCCTGTATAATACCTCTATTCCAAAGAAAGGCGGAACTATTATTAATGGCACCAAAGAAAAAGTTCGATAAACAAACTCCAAAAGTCGCGGAGGAAATTGCGATAACTCCAAAGAAAGAGGTAGCAAATCAACAGCCCCACTTCGCCAAAGGCTTCGCGGGACAAGCAACCACGATGGAAGAGCTTCTGTCACAGACAGGCTATTCCCTCAAAGGTCTCAAAAAAGGCGATGTTGTGGAAGGAACCGTCACTCGTGTTACTCCAAAAGAAGTAACGATTGAAATTGGCGGCAAAACCGAAGGCGTGGTTATTGACCGTGAACTGGAAAGTTACCGCGATACGATTCTCGCCCTCAAAATTGGCGATGTCGTGACAGCACAAGTCATCGTTGCTGAAAACGATCGTGGACAATCAGTATTGTCTCTCCGGAAGAGTATTTTTGAAAAACAATGGAACGGACTTACCGACAAACAAAAGAGTGGGGAAGCCATTGAAGTTTTGCTCAAGGAACTCGTCCGTGGTGGAATGCTTGTCGATTGTGGCGGACTCAGAGGCTATATTCCACAGTCACAATTTGACAGTGCAACATCCAAAACACTCGACAAAATGGTTGGCCGACGCATGGCTGTCAAAGTCATGGAAGTAGATCAAGCATCAAATCGTTTGATTTTCTCCCAACGCGCCATGACGGAAGAGGCAAATCTTTCCAAACAGAAAGAACTTTTGGAACTCATCAAAGTTGGTGACACCGTAGAAGCAAAAGTAACTGGTGTTGTCCCATTTGGTGCATTTGCTAAATTCTCAGTCGAAAAAGATGGAGAAAAGCATGATATTGAAGGCCTTATCCACATCTCAGAAATTGCATGGGAAAAAGTGGAAGATCCTGGACAATACATCAAAGCCAATGACACAGTGAAAGTAAAAGTTATTGGTATTGACGAAAAATCAGGCAAAATGACCTTGTCACTCAAGCAATTATTGCCAGATCCATGGGAACATGTCCTTGATATGTTTGAAAAAGATACACAAATCAAAGGAACTGTCTCTCGGGTTTCTCCATATGGGGTATTTGTGAATTTGTCACCTGGAATTGATGGACTCATCCATATTTCCAAGATTTCCCCTGGGGAAGAACCAAAAGTGGGCGATGCAATCACCGTCAACATCGAAGACATTCAACCAGACAAACGAAAAATTAGCTTGTCGATGACCTTGACCGAAAAACCAATTGGGTATCGGTAAGATAAATTTGTTATCATTACTATATGTCTGAAACACCTGTTGGTGTTGTATTTTCTGAACTTTCTTTACGTCAGAACTACCCATTGGAAGTAAAACATCTTCCAGGTGCAATGGTCGGTATCCGCCCGCTTCAACCTGATAGTCAATTTGACAGGATTGGATTTAATCAGCTGGAAACGCCTTTTGTGGCAAAGGGAATTGAAAATATTACTCCAGAAAAACCTGATACGTACGAAGAATTAAAACAGTATGCTTCTGGTATGCGTTTGAATCCTGAGAGTGACAGCATGCGTTATACCGTTGTTGATATTTCTGGACAACCGGTATATCCAACTGAGGAATACAAAAGCCGCTCAGTCATGCTGGACGCGAAAGGAAACGTGCGACAAGCAATAGTGACTCCTGAAAGTCATAAACCATGGGAAGGTGTGCCCGTTGGTAATGTTATCGTTTTTCGTGATGAACCGGAGCGCGTGCGACAGCTCGGATTTGATCCTGATGCACTTCGAGATTCAACACGCCCAGCGGGTCCTGATAATCCACCAAAAAAATTGTTTCTTGAACTGAGCTATTATCATATTGATAAGCTGTATCAGCAATTTCCTCATTTACAAAAATTAAAAAGCGCAGATGGAAGTCACGCGCTTACCGCATTTGAAAGCGGTATCTATACTGCTATTGTTGACGTGGTTGAGAAAGCGAAAGCTGTCGGATATGATCCCAAAGATATTGTGTTAACTGGATATACCAATATTGATAATGAACGGTCAAAACAAGTATTACAAACGTTTGGTTTTAATGAATATCGTCAAGTCCAACGCTATTCAGAAGAGTATCCGCATCCGCGGGACAGTTTTGTCATGACAGGGGAGCATTGGAAGGATTTTCAACAGGTGTACGATACTGTGATTGCTCCAAATGCAGAAAAAGCGGTTGTACCGCCACATTTAGCCATACGAACCGTGCATGAATCTCCTCTTGGTATTCCTTTAGAAACGATACAGCCTGAAGGTATTGATAATACGCCACCAGATAGTTTTGTTCGCATGCCGTATGTAGAAACTCCGGAAACAAAACAGTGGAATGAAAACAGAATCGCGCAAGCAACCGAAATGTATAAAAAATATGGTGTTCAGGCAGAAGACACAACACGTGCTATCTATACAAATGTTTTTAAAGTGAAACATGGTGAGCATGGGGTGATAGTTGCTGATAGCGCGACAGATCCAGCCGCAATTGCAGGACTCATGCAAGCTGCGGATACACTTGATGCACCGCTTGATGTGTTTGTGCTTCGTGATAAAGCAGAAGATGATTTAGTGTCTGTAACAGCGTTTTTACGTCAATTTGAGAATGGGAAAAACATTCATGTGCGACCATATGATATGCTTGCTTCCAAAACATCATACAAACGTGCATTAGATGCATATTGGAATGGATTTTATGATTATGGGATGGGATTAACGAATGCTTCGTATGAGATTCGAATGAAGAAAATTACCCGCATGGCATATCAACAAACGTCAATGATCATGATATCGGGAGTGACACTTGAGAGTTTAACATCGCCTATTTTTCAAGCTGACAGGGAAAAGATGAATGTTCTTGGAAGACAATATCAGACATTGATGAAAGATGCAGATCATGTTGAAGTGTTGTGCCCTGCTGATGGAACGGATTTTACGTATTATATTGATCCAAAAAATGAATGGTGGATTGAGTCTGAATTAGACTTCAGCAAGAGGAGAAATCCTGACATTTCAAAATTAGGGGTAGAAAAAATGCCAGTTGATAACTGGGGTGGGGAAGTATTTACTATTTGTAATTTGTCGGGGGACCGTATGACGCATGGTATATGGAATGTATATTGGCCTGACGCAGATCCATATTTTGAGGCATATACACGAGGAGAGATAACAAAAAAAGAGTTTCAATCATTTGTTTTAGATCGCACCAATCCAATTCAATTGACATTTGAGCAGGGGAAAATAGTTCGTATTGAGGGGGGAAAACGAGCTGATATTTTACGAACGTATTTGCAACGAAGGAGTACAGAGGATGTATGGCAAGAAGCAAATCTGTATCTTGCTGAACCGGGAGCTGGACTTAATTATCTTGCAAGAAACCCTGAACAACATGGTGATGACGTTATCATGACGATTGAAACAGAAAAACATGGTCATAAGGATCCAGATGCTGAAAATCCTGATGGCGGTATGATCCATTTTGGCGTTGGAGAATCCTATATGCATCCAAGATTTTCTTCTAATACACATTTGGACCACGTTGTTGCAGTTCCTGAAGGCGCAATATTATATCAGTGCATTGTGAAAAACGATGGATCAGCGTTGCTTCTTTCTGGGAAAAATGGTGTATTTAATTATTACAATGCTCAATACATACCAGCATCCGCAGTTGCATCGACAGTATCGAATCTTCGTGCAGGAAAACTTTCATAATTTTATATACTTTTTTGTAAAATAGTGTAGAATGAGCGTTAATGAAACAACGTTCTTCCTTCATTTGTCAGCAATGTAGCGCAGAGTTTCCCCAATGGTACGGGAAATGTCCAAACTGTGATTCATGGAACTCACTCGTTGAAACAGTGAAGGAAACTGAGACTTCTTCTGGAGCATTTCATAAAAAAGTCATAAGTCTTACTGCACCGCAAAAACTCTCTTCGGTAAAACATATTGAAAAAAATCGTTTGAAAAGCGGTATCCCAGAATTCGATCGCGTGATGGGTGGAGGTATTGTTGCTGGGTCTGTCACACTTTTGGCTGGTGACCCTGGAGTGGGGAAGTCAACACTCCTTCTTCATGTCCTTGCGCCAATCGGCGGATTGTATGTTTCCGGTGAAGAATCGAGCGAACAGATAAAACTTCGTGCAAAACGAATGGGAATTGACGGGGAAAATATCATGGTCATGTCTGAAACGGTGTTAGAGGGCATTACAGAGGCTCTTTCTAAAAACACCTCTTTTCCTCTTATTATCATCGATTCTATTCAAACAATAGCCTCAAATGAACTTGAGGGCATGGCCGGATCCGTGGGACAAATCAGATATTGTGCTGAAGAGCTCGTGAATTTTGCAAAATCAAAAGGCGTTCCTATCCTTATCATTGGTCACGTCACCAAAGAAGGGGAGATTGCGGGACCGAAAGTATTGGAACACATGGTCGATACAGTTCTCTATCTTGAGGGAGAACGGTATCAGGATGCGCGAATACTGCGGACACTGAAAAATCGGTTTGGTGCGGTCGAAGAGGTCGGAATTTTCGAAATGAAAGAAAATGGACTAAAGGAGATAGCCAATCCCTCCGAGCTATTTCTGCAAGATCGAGTAAGGAATGTACCTGGGTCAGTGGTGACCGTTATCCTCGAAGGAACACGTCCACTTTTGGTTGAAATTCAGGCTTTAGTGGTGCCAAGTCAGATCCCAATTCCAAGGAGGGTTGCCAATGGATTTGATTACAATAGACTGCAACTTCTGATTGCGATTTTACAAAAACGATGCGGACTGCCACTCGGAACATCTGATGTTTTTGTGAATGTTAGCGGAGGACTTAAAATAACTGAGCGTGCATGCGATTTAGCTGTTGCTGCTGCCATTATCAGCTCATACAAAAATATTGCACTCGATACCAAAACTGCACTCTTTGGTGAGGTAGGACTGTTGGGGGAAGTCAGGCATGTTGGACAGGAAGAGCGACGGGAAAAAGAAGCAAAGCGGTTAGGTTTTACGACAGTTTTAGCAAGTAAAACAACAAAGAATCTTGGGCAATTGCAGAAAATGTTTGTTTAAAGAGGAAAAGTTACGGTTGACTGAGAATTTTTTCAGCGTAGACATTCATTCTTTTTTGTTCTTGTAAAAAGTGTGCCATAGCTCTTGCCATAGGGTGTCCTGATTTTCTAAATTGTTGCATAAATCCAACTGGGGTATGTGGATCTTGATCTGGATAATGGTAATCTCTTTTGAAAAATATTGGTGTGATTTGTTCGAGTGCTCGTCTGTTTTCTTCCGGCATGTTTGGAATGACCATATATTCTGTCACGCCTGTGAGACGTGTATTTTGCCAATAGGTGGGGAGATACATGATGTCATTTTTTGGCATTGCATTGACGACATCGATATTTCGTTGTTGAAACGCTTTCGCTTCTGGTGTTTGTAGTTCATTTAATTGTTGTGCAAGTTCACCATGTTTTTTGTCCAGCCAAAGAAATGCATCAATGTCGCAGAAATCTTTTGCCTCGAGTGTTTTGTATACATTTTCTTGAAATTCTATTGGTTCTTCCTTAAGTTGATTTTGAATAGTCGTCGCAATAGTATCAAGGCGTGCTTGTACTTCTTCTGGGGTCTGGTATCTACCGATAAAGGAATGAATCATACCCGTGGTATCAACGGTTCTATTTATATGATCGAGAAATGATGTGGTTGCGAGTCTATCTGCTGCAGTGACAATATTCTCAAAATCGATTTTACCTACAAATACATCTGGGTTTGAATGAAGTAGTCCATTCACAAAAGGGGGAAGGCTCTCGTGATATCCGAGTCTTTCGAGGGAGGGCAGTTGAGCTGTTTCTGCTACTGGTGCCATGTAAAGGATGAGTATACCATTATTTTTTGTAAATGCAAGTCATGAGTAATTATGCTATTCAAAATACTAATATTGTCTTTTTATTATCAGTTTTACGATACATTTTCAGATTCGTTTCATCATGTCTGTGATACAATGGGAGTCGATGAAAAAAGAAATTATTGTTGAACAGCAAACGAAAAAAACCGGCGTACACATGACGCAATCATCTGCGTTTACGAAAGAGCTTGCACAGGAGATTGTGCGGAACTTAACAGCATTTGGGAAGCTGACCACTCGACCGTTTCAAAAACGAAATCGTGTACAAATAAAGAAGAAATCGATTCCACCAGTTGGTGAATATCCAGTTCTTGTGGATACGAGTGTGCTTATCGATGGGAGAATTTTACCGATTGTGAATAGTGGCTTTTTTGTGGCAACTCTCATTGTTCCACAATTTGTACTTGCTGAAATTCAACATATTGCTGATAGCGCAGATCCGATCAGACGTTCTAAGGGAAGACGGGGATTGGATGTGGTCAATGCACTCAAAAATCAGCGGGTAAACCATGGAGTGAAAGTGAAAATTGTGGCGGATGATCCGCAGGACGTCAAGGAAGTTGATCATAAACTCGCATATTTGTCTAAGCTTTGGAAAGCACGGCTATTAACGGTGGATTTTAACTTAGCACAGTTTGCGAGAGCCCAAGGTGTGAAAGTGTTAAATGTGAACGACCTTGCACAGGCTTTGAAAGTTGCACTCATTTCTGGTGAAGAATTATCTGTGAAGATTACCCATGCAGGAAAAGAACGCAATCAAGGCGTCGGGTACTTATCTGATGGCACTATGGTGGTGGTTGAAGATACAAAAGAGCTGGTAGGGCAGGATGTAGTGGTGGTGATTACGAAAGTACATCAGACGCCTGCAGGACAATTATTCTTTGCGAGACTGAAATAGGTTTTGGAAAAATGAAACAATATTGGTAAGTAGTTGATCAAGTATTGTTGTATCTGCTTCTTCTACCATGGGAACGAGTTTTGGAGAACTATCTTCGTTTACTCCTGTCGGTATTTCTTGAGGTGTTTGTTTTACAGGTGTTGAAACAACAATATCTCCAAATCGTTTTCGTGTTACAGGCGTTGGTACCTGAGTGTTTTGTTGTGTTATTATTGTTGGCGTAGCAAGTTTTACTGCGGGTTTAGTTGTAGGTTCACTCGTAGGTGTTGAAGTACGTAAGGAAATAGGAGTATTTGATGGAGTAATTACTGTTCCTGTGTTTGTAGGGATTCGTGTTGGTGTTAGTATAGTCGTCTCCGTTGTCCCTGTTATGGTACTTCCTGTAGAGGATGCAAGTGTATTTGTTGTTTTTCCTATCGCTGCAACTTGTGTAGAATTAGCAAAATTGAGAGAAGATTGTTTGTCGGCAAGGATTTTTATCGACCATGTTCCGACAATTCCAGCACCTTTCCATGGACTTGTTGGTTCTACGCCAAGGGTGACGGATATAATTCCCTTTGCATGCGATTCTGGTGTGAGTACGACCGGCAGCAGTGTTCCTGGAGTAAAACTGAGTATTTGTATCGCTGTAGGATCATAGGTGAGATGCAGTTCAATAGCTGATACTGTGTCACTTCCAGTATTTATGGTTGCGCCAATAGTAATGGTGTCGCCAATTTTTGCAGTTTTTGTTGCAGGAGAGAGTGCGAGCGCTGTTCCAGTTGCCGCTGCACGACTACGAATGTTTTGCTGAGATGTCATAATGGTCACACCAATCACAGCGCCAGTGAAAAGCATAAATAATGTGAGAAAAAGTGTAAACGATTGTTTTTTTGGTTTCATTGTGTTTTTCCAAAATTACCTACGACTATATTATAGTCAAAAATATCTACTTTTCCATTTTTTATGATATCTGACGGGATCCAACCGGATGCACCTATCTTTCCAAAATTGGCAAAAAGAATATTGTAATCAGCTAATTCAACTTTTTTGTTATTATCTAGATCTCCTAGAGGTACTGGGATAGGAGTCTTTGTTGGTGTTGGTGGTTTGGTTGGGGTAGGCGACGATTGTATTTGTGTGATATACAAAGGATTTGACCAAGCTACAGTTTCTCCATTAATAGCTCTAATACGGATGTATTTTTCAGTTCCAGTTGGTGTATACGTTGCGGAGGTTTTGTTTGTTTCTTTTTTCTTTATTGTTCCTCCTGAACCAATAAATTCAATGGTAGTAGCGATATTTGTACTCGCTGAAATTGTATTTTCTGAAACTGTGATGGTGAGTTGAATATCTGTTTTTCCGTGCGGTGTATAGCCGGAATAGAAATTACCGTTTTTTATGTTGTTTACTATCTCGTTTACATCCAGTGTATTTGCAAAAACGCGCACATACGCTGTTCGACAATAAATTGATGCTTGAACATGACAATCATCTGCTGCAACTCCCCATGTTTTTGTCCCTTTAGTAAGGACGCTGTCCCAAATATCTTCAGCATTACGTAAGTTTTGTCCAATCAAAGGATTAAATATTTCAATTGCGGTATAGCCATGTATTGATTCAATAGATGTAGCTGGCCAAGTATCTCCTGTTGCACCGCCCGGCCAATGTGGGTGATTGAGGATAGCGATACCATTATCTGCTTGAATGTTATTAATGAGCGTTTGTGCTTCCAAAGTGTTGCTTTCGGGAGTCTTCGCATTAATATTCCCGATATGTGGACGTTTACCACCAAATGTACTATTTTGTTCTCCTCCGGGAATAAACAGGATGCCAGTGACCCCTGGATTTTGAGTGATAAGTAAATTTCTCGTAGAATCATTCGGATCGTTATAACTTTGCATATGATCAGTGAGAGACATGAAATCGTACCCACTATTTCTATAATTGGTAATTACTTCTTGTGGAGTGGAAGAACCATCTGAACGCGTAGAGTGAGCATGGAGCTGCCCTTTGTATGCGTGTGTTTTCGTGTTGTAAGGACTTGTTATAGAAATGGTTGCGGCAAAGATGCGTGATGTAAGAAGAAAGGGAAGAATAAGAATACTGAGAGCAAATAGTTTTCGCATGTTATTGTGTTTTTCCAAAATTACCTACGACTATATTATAGTCAAAAATATCCACTTTACCATTTTTAATGGTATCTGACGGTATCCAACCGGATACACCTGTTTTTCCAAAGTTGGCGATTAGCGTATTGTAATCAGCAATATTGATTTTTTTGTCGTTGTTGATGTCACCGAGAATGGGTGTTTTTGTGGGAGTAGGCGATCGCTTTGCCGTTGGAGTAATGGTTGCTTGTGCAGTGCTTTCTGTCTTGCATGGGTCAGCTCGGTTGAGTGGTGCAAGAGCAGTGTTAATTGCGCCATTCCCTTCAACCACATGATAGATACGGAAAAAGGAATCATAGTCACTCGTATCCCATTCATAGGCAAACCATCCTTTGAATCCGTAATGTTGACATGTTTGCACTTGCATATCTCGCATGGCTTCGGCGCCTTGATTGATGGTTCCATAGATATGTGGATACGCGCCAAATTCGCTAAGGACAAGTGGTTTTTTACTTGCTCCCATTTCAAAGGCTGTCATTTCTTCATTGATATTCCCTGTTCCTGGATACATATTTATACTGATAAAATCCGCACTTGATTGGGTAAACGTTTTTCCTGTTTTTATCTGCCAATTACTGTTTTGTGTGCGTCCTGTTATGGGGCTGAATAGTGTGATTCCAACCAATGCTTGTGAATCTGCTTCTTTGATACCTTGTCGTACAGTATTCATATAGTAAACAAGGCTGTCTTCCATCATGCGGTTTTTGTCATTGGAAGGATTTGCCATATTGTACGTTTGTCCGTTGGCAACGGTGATATTGCCTTGTGTCAGTGAAAATGGTTTTTTATCTATTTCAAAATATGGTTCGTTTTCGATGGTGTAGATGAGTGTTTCCATGGGTACACCTTTTGTTTTCATGGCATTGACAACATCTTTGACATATTTTTTCTTTGCTTGAACGTACTCAGGGATAAGGAGCCACATATGATAGGGGGCCTCTATGTTTGGATTGGTGATGGATGGTTGATACTTTCCATAGCTAGGAATTCCTGAAAAGGTTATAAACACATAGATCTGTCGTTCATGTGCCAGTTTTATGAAATCAACCATGTTGTTCATATATTCTGTAGCAAGTCCTGTACCTGTTTTGTTGCCAACATCGTACCTATTGACGAATATACGCACTGCGTTATATCGATATTGTTTCATTTGATCCAGTGCTTGAATATTTTGGGTGCGGTTGTATTGCCCTGGACTAAAGTTTGTATTACCAACCCACACTGGTTTTTCAGGGGTTCCATAGTCTTTTGCGCGAATATAGTTATTTCCTCGCAATAGGACGGTATTTTTATCGACGACGTCATAAAATTCCTGTTTTCCGTTTGTTCCTGTTCGAATGCCAAGGCGATTGAGCGAACTGGCAAAAACCGATGTAGTTAATAGTTGAGAGAGGAATAAGTTCAGAAAAATGATTGCGAATAGTTTTCGCATGGTTATTGTGATTCCATTTTTTAGCTTTGAATTGTTCTTATTTCATAATACGTGATGCATGATATTTGTCAATGAAAATAGTATATGAATAGTATATGAATAGGGGATGGGTGTTATCCTAAAGTTATCCACAAAAAGTTTTGAAAATGTAAATAGAGCGTAGTAACAATGTATTTAACGTTAAAATAACTATAAGACTACAGTTTTTGACAGCAATATTTCCTATGGGACTTGACAAGAGCCCAAAAAAGGTTTTCAATGAATATATGTCAGTAAAACTACTGCTCAAGCAGATGGGTTTGGGAGGTTCAGGAGATAAGGCTAAGGCACGGCTATCTCCGATGGTTCGTGAGCGCCAATCATTTGAATCTGAAGTGAGGCGACAATTCGTCGAATTGAAGAAAAAAGGAATTAGTATTCCTGTATTTACACTCTAAAAAAACAACATAGTACTAGCAGATTTGGGGGAAAAGACCACCGGTAAGGTGGTCTTTTTTGTTTATCAGGGGGTTTTCAGTATAAAAGAAGAGAATAGAAGAGGACGTAGGTTTGGGGAAGATACTTTGCCATAGGCTACGGTAGGATTTGGGATAGTAGGCTATTTTTCGAAGACTCAAAATAGCAACTATCCCATTAAAAAAGCATCACTACCGCTAGCAGATTTGGGTTTGGGTCATTCTTGCGAATGATTTTGCTACGAATAGTAATGCTTTTCTTTTGGATATTGCCGTAAAGCAATATCTTATACCGCAGAATAACGAAAATGTGTAAATGTTGTCAAATTTTTTTCTGAAGCTAAATTATTTCACGCGGATTGTTGGAGCGCCAAAATTTCATGCTACATTTCACGATATAAAAAAGTCGAGATACCCTGTATGGGAAACCCCACTTCGTCTCGCGAAGCGAGACTTCGCGGGGCGCAGTAGTTTGTAACAAAAAATCGCGCTGGTATACCCTCTATGGGAAATAGTTTGCCTGCCCAACAAACTATTCCCCATACAAGATACATTTCCAAACGCGATTTTTTTATCCTGCCTTAATAAATTCTTCCCCGTACAAAACACCTCGACTGTTTTTGTACAAAAGATTTTTTGTAAAAATCTTATAGTTTGCCGATTGTAACGCGACAACGGGAAGTTGTCAATTAGTAAGATGCCCTATAACGATTCCTTTTTGAGAAGTGTTTGTGCAGCACGTTTTCCAAATGCAACTGCGTAATTCGTTCCGCGATCCCATGGATAGATAGAATCAAGGTTTGCTATATAGATGTGTTCGTATGGAGTGATAATTGTTGGTGCACGTTTTGAATAATTTAAGGTATGTACGGGCTGCGCATTGGGGACAGTGAAGAGATGGGAATTGAGAATTTGGAATTTGGAATTTAGATTTGGATTAATTTTTTTGAGGTATGGAAAAAAGAGTGCTAGCAGTTCTTCTTTCGTTTTTTTGATGAATGTGTGACCATCAGGGAGATAATTGCCGATATAACAAATATGGCTTCCTCCATAGTGAGACGATGAAATCATATTTGTGTGATCAACAACGGCTAAAAATGGAAATGACCGGTCGTTAATATTGAGCCAATATGTTTTGTTGAGTATTGGTTTTTTTGTTTCGAGAATCAGTGTTTGTGCCCAGAGATGAGGAATTGCACATAATTGTTTTTTATAGTGTTCTTCAAATCCTCCGATTACTGCTGCAATTGGGGAGGGGACAGTGAATAAAACTGCGTCAAATGTGGAATTTTGAATACGGAATTTAGAATTTTTTTGTTGCATCTTACCAACAGTAGTATTTGTTTTAATTATTCCGCCATTTTTTTCTACGGCGAGTGCTAGCACTTCGACAAATCGGGAAAATCCTCCGACAAAATATCCAAGACGGGGGGTTCGTTTGTAGAGTCTTGCCCAGAGCCATGATGCCGCAACCTTGTCTGCAAATGGGCCAAATTTTGCATCCAACAGTGGTTCCCAGATTGCTTTCCATGCTGTGCGGCCATTGAGAAATTGAAATAGTTTTTTTGCTGTGATGTGTTCGAATGGTTGCCATAATGGATTCAGTTTCATGAGGGCCGCGGTCATTCCTGTTCGTACGCGATCGACAAATGGCAAGCTAGGGAATTTCAAAATATTGAGTGGTGTATCAAATGGATGTTGCTCTCCATGTAAATACACAGACGTAGTTGGAGAGAGGATGAGCATATCATTTTTCAGTCCAAGTTCATGCGCAAGATCTATGATTGCTCGGTCATTGGTAAAAAAATGATGGTACGTTTTTTCCAGTTTCCAGTCCCATGAGCCCTCAGAAAAACCATTTGCTAGTCCTCCGAGGGATTTGTCTTTTTCAAATACTGTGACATCTACGTGCTGTTTTGTGAGCTCATACGCTGCTGTGAGTCCTGTGATCCCGCCGCCAATGATTGCAATACGCATATTTGAAGAGTATATCAAATTTAATCGTGTGTGTTAGTCATTATATAATAAGCTGGTGTTCCATTGGGATATTGTATTATGTGTATGATTTGTAGTTCTTCGTGAGTGCTTATTGATAGTGCCTGTGCGGATATAGCAATGAGTTGATTTTTATATGGGGTAATATCAGAAAGAGAGCCGATTTTACACCTATTATTACACCGATTTGTTGGATCATAGAATTTTAGAAAAATATTAGGAGAGTTAAAATCACCAATAAGTAAATATTCATCGTATTCTCCCTGTTTTTCTAAAAATGTTTTTATAATTTCTCGCGGCCCATATTGCCACCCCCAATAATTTTGAGAGTAGAGTGGATAATCGTGATGATATTTGGATAGATAGGTGATCATGGAGAACACAACGATGCAGAGAAAACAAATTGATATAACATGTTTATATCGAGATGACATTTTTTGAATAAGCGCAGTTATTCCATATGCAGAAATAATTTGAAATGGTATTACACCTGCTATGGAACGTGTGGCAAATGGACCACCACCATCTGCGAATGGAGCCATAGAGCTTCCTAGTGGATATAGAATGATTAACCATAGAATACAGAAAAGAAATGATTTTTTTGATCGATATAAAATCCAAAGGCCATAAAGAAGCAGTGGTAGCTGAAACCAATATAATTCTCCCAGACCTTGGACGGAAAATCTGCTGATGAAATGTGTTTTGTATCCAATATCTCCGTTCTGGAACAAAAAACTCATTGAAAAGTGATCTTTATATGTTGATACAACACCGTAGACTAATTCGTGTACTGTTTTTTGTTGTGTTGAATGGGATATTTGCGTGAACCTTGCCATGGTTGTTTGATTTCCAATGCCCATTAACAACGGAATATAGATATAGATAAATGCAGCAATGCCTAGGGTTATAGCAATTGGACGCCGTTTTATTTCAGAAAAATATACACAACACAACAATATAAACCATATGGGCATAATGATAAACGCGGGAAAGTACGAATATGCACAAATACCAAAGCTGATGCAGGAAAGTATATACATCCATGCACGTTTCTTTTTCATAGCCATAAGAAACCAACATGTACCAAGAGCAAGTCCAAAAGGTACATAGATATTGCCTTCAGCATAGCGACTGAAATGGATGTGCCAAGGAGATATTGCAAGAAATAAAGCAGCCCAGTAAGCTGTAGAACGTGATTGAGATAAATGAAATGTTATGTAATAGATGAGTAGGATGGTTATCGTTCCAATAACAACAGATGGAAGTCGAACACTGAATTCATTAAGACCGAATATATAAACAAAGGGAGCTGTTGTATATATTGGCAGTCCTGGTCGATAGTTATCAAATGATCGAAATAATGTTGGAAACGAACCGCCATATTCATCTTTTCCTGATGTCAGTATGGTATATGCGTTATATCCCGTAGCTGCTTCATCACAGAAAAATCCGGCGGGATTTGTTCCTACGTTATATATACGTAAAGCCAACCCCAAAAAAATTATTGCAAGAAGAAGGATCGTTTGTTTATATCGTTGTATTATTGACATAGAGGAACATAAATCTCATAGGTATCAGTAGAATCTTGATATATTTTTTTTGCATGAGATGCGAGAATATCCTTTGAAAAATGGATTTCTGAAATATCATTTGTTGTTTGATATGTGATATAGGAAATATGATGTTTTTGAATAAGGGTGCAAAAGATAATATGATTTTGCGTTTCATATAGTAGCTTTATTTCTTGAGCGCGGGTATTTGAGTTATATCCCGCACTCCACGTAAAATATGGCCAGCCCATAAAAATTTTTCTTCCTGCGATGCTTGCTGGATGGAAAAAATAACTGGAATTTAAGAATACTGCATTTTTAGGTGTATTATTTTGTATCCATATTGCAATTTCATTTTGTGGTATGTCTTGCAATACACTATGTGTATCATTTGCAATTGGAAAGAAGTCTATAATGCCAGAAAAGATGAGAAAGAATCCGCATATGAATGTGCATATTCGAGATAGAAATTGAAGCAGTTTATATTTCCACCTATAGGTATATACACGTACTAACAGATATGCGGAGAGCATGTTGCCGAGTATAAGATAAAAGTTAAAGAATTTATGGTTTGCGGCCATTTCAACTGCAAACTGAAAGAGGTTGGGAATAAGAAAAAGAAAAAAGAGGGGAAGAGTGATTTTTTTGATTCTTAACGGTGCAAAAATCCACCCCAAAGGGATGAGGAAAAAATGTAGTCCAAGGTTTTGTGTCCAATATAAAATTACATTGCTGATGGTGAGTGGAGTGGTCATTAGATATCCTGGTGCAAAGCTGAAGGTTTTTGTATGAGAAAGAAGCGGAATTATCTGTGGAATTACACAAAGTATACCGAGTGTTCCGATGAGGAATAATGATACTCGAAGTTTAGGAAGTAGCACAAAATAACAGAGCATAAACACTGCAAGCATGATAAGTATTGGTTGGTGAAAATAGGGAAGCACTGCAAGAATTGCAATTTCAATAATCAAAAAGAGCTTTTGTTTTTTCCAAGGAAGTTTTTCTATATGAAGTAGGATGCCGATAAAAAGAAGTGCAAGACTAAACGCTGCGCCTAAATGGCGTTGATTGGTATAAATATTGAGATTCCAGAATGCGCTGATATCTCCGTCTCCCCATGGAGCAAACGAAGGGAATGTCGTATTTGTTACGATGTCTTGAAATGAATGTATAGAAGGGGGGTGTGCGATAAAGAACCGTATCCAAGACAGTGAACCGTTGAAAAGAAAAAAAAGAACAGAAAGCACGGTAATCCGCTTATCGTTAAACAGTTTTTGTGCGAGGATGGCTATGCCAATCATGAGTCCTGCAAACCCTACAATGCTTGGTATGTTCAGTGCGAGATCGATTCGAACTCCAACTTTTTCTAGCATGCCAATAAGAAAGTAAAAAAGAAAATGATACCGAATTGGTTCGCCCGGAAACAGTGGATATTCTGGTGGCCAATTGTTGCCAAGAGAAAAGACTCTGATTAGCGGAATGTGTGCACCAAAATCGCTCCATGCTTTTGTTGCAATATGCATGGACGAATCAATTGCGTCATATGAAAAGGTATGGAACATGAGCCAAGATGTAAAACTCACAGAAAAGATGACAAGAAGTATCCAAAATATGGTTTCCTTTTTCATACACTTCATTGTATCATTGTGTCATGCCTGTTTCTGATGTTCTTATTGTCATTCAATGGTGGAGTGCGTTATTCCTTGTAGGGGTTGTTGCATTTCCATTGACGAAGCGATTATTTTCTCATTGGTTTGATCAAGGATATTTTTTTGCAAAAGCAGTTGGATTTGCTGTTGTTTCGTATCTCATTTATATTGTAGGTTCACTTCATGTCCTCCCATTTACTATAACTACTATATATATTGTGATGGCCGTTTGTTTTGTGAGTGGTCTCTCTCAATTGTTTTGGAAAAAAAGAAAACTAACAGGACAATCTTTTCGAGAACGAATATCTGAATTAGCAACATGGTGGGATGACGCATTTTGGGGAAAGGGAATTATTTTTTTTGTTGAGGAAATTGCGTTTTTTGTACTTCTTCTTTTTTGGACGTGGGTGAAAGCGCATGAACCATCAATAAATGGCCTTGAAAAATTTATGGATTATGGATTTATGCAATCTATACTCAATACCCAATATTTTCCGGCGAGCGACATGTGGTGGGCTGGGGGATCCATTAATTATTATTATTTCGGTCACTTGGTGACGGCAGTACTTACAAAACTATCAGGGCTTTCTCTTGGATATACATTTAACCTGATGCTTGCGACATTGTTTGCACTTACTGCAAGTATGAGTTTTAGTATTGGGTATCAGCTCCTGAAAATCGGACAACCTCACACGACATCAGCTACGCGGGGCACAGTAGGACACATTATGGGAGGAATATTTACTGCGTTTCTTGTGACACTCGCAGGGAATATGCAGACATTATATGCATTTACGCGTGGATATTCTGGTGAGGACGTGAAGCCGTTTTGGGAGTTATTGTGGCCGGTGGGTGATTTTATAAGCAACGTAAGTATGGGGATGCAAACGTATTGGTATGCGAATGCTACTCGGTTTATTCCGTTTACTATTCATGAATTTCCCAGTTATTCATTTGTCGTTTCTGATGTACATGGGCATGTGTTGTCACTCCCATTTGTTCTTCTTGCGATTGCTCTCATTATTACACTATTTAGCCACGCTCGAAGTGAGAAACATTTTGTCATTCCGTGGGGACGATTGGTGTTTTATGGGTTTTTGTTAGGCATTCTTTTGATGACGAATGCTTTGGATGGTCCAATTTATGGTGGTTTATTTGCTTGTGTTTGGCTTGTTATTGTCATTTGGCCTTCGCGACATCGTTTAAAAACGGACTGGTGGGAGTTGACATATCCAGTGTTTCTTGTTGCCATTCTTGCGTTTGTTACTGCAACACCGTTTTTGTTCTTTTTTAATTCATTTGCAACAGGGATTGGTGTGAATTGTCCGCCTGCCGCTCTTGCGGGTTCTACTATTGGGCCATTTATATTTGAGGGTGTTGAGAAGTGTCAGCATTCACCTTTATGGATGTTATGGCTCTTATGGGGGTTCTTTTGGTTCTCCGGCGCTTGGCTATTTGTTTCAAACGTATGGAAAAAAGAAAATCAGAATGGGCCAATTTCCCGAATACTAAAAGTGTTCTTTTTGTTTAGTATTGGACTCATTATTTTTCCTGAGTTTTTGTATGTCAAAGATATATATCCTGCACATTTCAGAAGTAACACCATGTTTAAGCTTGGTTATCAGGCTTTTATTCTCTGGTCCATAATTGCGGGGTATGTAATAACGCATATTGTAGCCTCACACCATGTTCGGAAACAAAAAGTACTGCGGACACTCTGTATCCTTTTATTTGTTCCACATGTGTTTCTTGTTTCGATATTCCCCATATTTTCTGTTCGGTCCTATTTTTCGGAACTAAAACACTATCAAGAAATCTGGGGTCTTTCATGGATGGAACAGCGATATCCTGACTATTGGAAAGCAGTGCAATGGTTACAACAACAGGTTGCCATTGAGCGTCAAGCTGAATTACCGGTACTCGTTGAGGCAGCAGGAGATAGTTATACAGATTTTAATCAGGTTTCTGCATTTACAGGGCTACCAAGTATTACTGGTTGGGCGGTGCATGAATGGTTATGGCGGGGAACATTTGATATTGTTTCACCTCGACAGGAACAGGTTCGAAGTATTTATGAATCGAATGATGTTCTCAAGACATCTGCTATGTTACGTTCCTACAGCGTGCGATATATTATCGTTGGGTCGCAAGAGCGGGAAAAATATTCCCAGTTGCAAGAAACCACATTTGACATCATTGGGACGCGGGTATTTTCATCAGGTGATGTAACCATTTGGGACGTTGGGAAGCGATAAAAGGAAATTCTCTCTTGACAGTGGGGAAGTGTGTGTGATTAAATACAAACAGTTGATGAAAGACTCGTATTCTTCACGGGTCGTGTATATCTCATGAATTTCCAAAACAATACCGTGATGGTTTTCATAATGTATTAATTTTCGCTCGTTGGGCGTAGTAGAAAAAGTAAAACACAACGTATCTCGTTTTCACCTTTTTACCACTAGCTCATACTCATAATTTATGGCCTTTAAAGCCTCCACAAAAAAAGCTGCACCGTCAGCAAAGAAATCATCCTCCGTTAAAGCTACGGATGATACGGAAATTAAAGGTGTAGCACCAGTTACAGCTCCACAGATTGAGGTTCCAGAACAGGGATTATCTATTGATGATCTTATTGGTGGACCACGCGTGGCTGAGGAAGCGCCAGTTAAGAAAGAAGCAGTGAAAGTTGAAGCACCAATTATTGATCAATTTGTTGGTACACCAGTCGCGCCGAGTGTGCCACAGGCACCTGCGCAACCAATGTATCGATCAACGCCACAAGGTGGATATAGACAACCATATAACAATAATAATCGAGGTCAACGATTTGAAGGTGGAAGAGGTGGATATCGTGGACAGGGCGGTTATGGACAGCAAGGTGGCTATAGTCAGCAATCTCAAGGATACGGTGGACAGCAAGGCGGGTTTCGACGTATGCAACGGGATTTTGTTCCAGCACCAGATGGTGCAGGATTTACCGCTGATATTAACGTACCAACAGAAACAGTTAAAGGAATACTCGACGTAACAGCGGAAGGTCATGGATTTCTGAGACCGAAGTTTACGCCATCAGACAAAGACGTCTATATTTCCCAATCACAAATTCGAAGATTTCTTCTTCGAAATGGGGATGAAGTCGAAGGACAAGCACGACAACCAAAAGAAAATGAACGATATTGGGGACTTCTCAAGGTTGAAAAAATTAATGGTGTTGTGGCTGAGGAAATGCAAAATCGTCCACGATTTGATGATTTGACGCCCATTTATCCAAATACATTTTTAAAACTCGAGACCGGACAGTATCCACTTTCAACTCGTATGATGGATTTGTTGTCACCAATCGGATTTGGACAACGCGGACTCATCGTTTCTCCGCCAAAAGCAGGAAAAACAACAATTTTGAAAGAAATTGCCGCTGGTGTGACTGAAAATTATCCAAATGTGCATTTGATGGCAGCACTTATCGGGGAACGACCGGAAGAGGTGACTGATTTGACACGTAGCATCAAAGGCGAAGTCTTGGCCAGTAATTTTGATGAATCACCACAGGCACAAACGCGCGTTGCTGAAATCGCACTCGATCGCGCAAAACGGTTGGTAGAAATGGGGAAAGACGTTGTTGTCCTTCTTGATTCCATTACTCGTCTTGCACGTGCATACAATTTAGTCGTGAATCCATCAGGTCGTACGCTTTCTGGAGGATTTGATCCAGCAGCACTGTTTCCTGCAAAGAAATTTTTGGGAGCAGCACGATGTATTGAAGGCGATGAAGGATCTGGAAAAGCAACAAAAGGATCACTCACTGTTATCGGTACTGCACTCGTTGAGACGGGAAGCAGAATGGATGATCTTATTTATGAGGAATTTAAAGGAACAGGAAACATGGAACTCCATTTGTCACGAAAATTGCAGGAACGCAGAGTGTTCCCAGCAATTGACATCACTTCCTCAGGAACTCGGCATGACGAACTCATGCTTGGAGAAGAAACCATGAAGCGTGTCACAACGCTTCGAAGAATGATTTCACTCTTGGGTGATGATGAGCAAGCAGTGATGATGATTGAGCGATTGTCCAAAACCAATTCCAATGCGGAATTCTTGGATAGTTTGAATCAAGGATAACTTTCTTTATTGTATGGTGTTTGTTGATCTATCAAGCGAGCAGCTTCGGAAGATTAATGCTGTCATAACCGACAGATCCAATGTATTTTATTGGCAGACAGACCGTCAAATTACTCCAAGTGAAGCTGGTACCATCTGGGCAGATCGTCACAGATACTTCCAAGACGATGAAATCATTAAAAAAATTAATTCCTTGTGGAAGGATGATCAATTGACAACTCTTGTTCCTTTGGATCCAGAAGCTTCAACAAACTTGGGAAATGTAAATTCGGTGCGCGTCGGGAAAACACAAAAAAAGAAAGATGTAGTTATACGGCTGCACCCTCGGGGAATACAAAATGGATATTTCTTTGTTGAAGCAGAAGCGGCAAAAGCTGCGTGTTTACAAGGAATTGCTTCATTTGTAACCTATTTTGTACACATGTGCGAAGATGAACAGGATTTTGCATTCCATATATTAGAAAAATTACCTGGGGTTGCCGTACAAAAATGGTTGGAGCAGCATCCTGAAGATGAACAAGCGCTTGTGTATGAAATGGGAAAAACTATGGCAGGTATTCACACCATTTCTGTCTCCGGTTTTGGTCCATTTTTAAATACTGAAGCGCAACATAACAAACTTTGTGGAGTCCATACAACGGAACGAGAGGCTGTTCTTGCGGGATTACCATTTAATCTGACAGAGCTTGTTAAAGAATCTATCATCACGAAAGAACAGGCGCCAAAAATACAACAGTTATTTGAAACCTCATCATTGCTTACCTGTACTCATTCTGTACTTGTTCATAATGATATGCCTGATTGGAATGTGCTCACTGATGGAGTACATATTACCGGTGTGTGTGATTGGGATGAATGTGTCGGTGGAGATCCCATTGGTGATATTGCGTGTTGGAGTACATTTTTTAAACCGGAACGATTATCTCGGTTTTTGGAAGGGTACTTCTCTGTGGCGACAAAACCGGATAATTTCGATGAAAAATTTGAACTTTTACGATTTAGGTATGTATTGTCTAAAATGACTTTGCGTGTCAGGAGATATCAGTGGGTGCAGAGTGATTTTTTGAGAGACAAAATTGCATCAGGAAAACTTCATCTCGCATTATCTTTACAGCACTTTAATCTTAATTAATTACCCACCCCAGTAGAGCTCTTGCTATTCGCGAGGTTTACATCCTCGCCTCATGGTGGCGAGTCTACGGGGCAGGCAGTTTAATTGATGACCCACCAATTAAATGAAATATCATTCACGGTTGGGGAGGTGATGGCGACGGTAAATTGTCCTTCTTTTTTGGTGATCACTGACAATGTTTTATCAGTTGCGCTCGTCGGAGTGATGAATATGAGTGAATCTTCTGTGACTTTATCTGTACTCACTATGATTGTTGTTGTTCCATGAATGATTTTTCCGACGCCGACCGAAGCTGTTTTGGTGCTATCAGTTGCTGATTTGTCTGTCTGTACGGTGAATTTGCTGGCCATGATTTCGTTTGCAGAGAGTGCGCCACTGACAGAGGCACTACCATCTGCATTGAATGTGGCAACGGCATTTCCATCTTTTCCTTTGACAATGAGCTTCCCAAACGCACTTGGTGTTGCAGAAGTGGTCGCGTCATTTGCAAGATCAAATGTGAGGTCTGTCATTGGTAATGGTTTGATTGTCGACACTCCTAAGACGCCCGCAATATTCACATTTCCTGCAAATAGTGCATTACCTGCAGTATCGATAATCATTGCACCATTCATAAGGTCGATATTTGCGAGTCGTGTTTTTTGTAAGAACAGTGGCTCAGTAACTGTTTCGATGGATGTATTAGAGAAATAGAGGGATGCATCAATCATGAGTGATCCGGTAATCATGGTTTCTCCTAAGATGGTGTTACCGAGTGCTGAGAGATTTTGGTTTAAGAACAATGTATCTGCTTGTATGGTACGACCTGACAGATCAATCGTTGGACTTTCAATGGTCTGGTTTTTAAACATATCTGCAAGGAGTGCTGCGGTGGATGCAGGAAGAACGTTCGACTCATCAAGCGATGGTGCTTCATATATAGTATTTTGCACGATTGTTGTTGAGCCTGTTGCAATTTGTGGAATAGAGGAGGCAAGAGTGGCAATGCGATCATCGAGATTGCCAAATTTTGTTACGATTCTATCTGCAAATAATGTGCCTGCAACGCTTGCTTCTTGTGTATCAATGGTTTTTGTAGTGAGTTTTCCTTCTTCAGAAATGCGTGCAACTGGTGTGTTGTCATTATCTGTCACAATAAATGAGGTATTGGTTGGGAGGTGAACAGTAACTGCATCATTTGAAAGTGGGGAAATGGTGTTGGTTTTAATTTCAGTAACTTCTGCAAGTGGTGAGATAATTTTTTGTGTGGTAAATTGGCTACTCATTTCCTGCATTGCCTTGACGAGATAGGGAACAAGGGATGAAACAAAAAAAGTAAGCATTCCATCAGCGGAATTTGTCCGAACAAGACTTGGAATCACTTCTTGTACTTCCTGCGCAATGAATCCAGATTCATTTTTCGTCCCATTGATAAAATCGAACATGACAGGACGAAGTGCATTGATGGCATCAATTGCGCTTGTGGTGATAGTTGAAATATTTGTTTTCAGTCTTGCATCAGACGTACATTGTCCGATTTGACCAGTGGTTGTGTTGATACACACATTGGTTGCACTGACAGAATCAGTTGTTATGTCATAATAATCACCATTATTTATCGTGATATCTCCTGAATCACCATTTAAATGAATGAGTGCGCTTGCTGTTGCCGTTGTACTCGGATTATCGTTTGGTGAGAATGTTGTACTACCAAGTGCGATGCTACGATTGACAACTGGATATGGATAAATGAGATTGTCTGTTGTGAGCATACCGAAAACTGGTTGCCCGTCAACACCACCCGCACCCATTTCTCCAGTTGGACCTGCGGCACCGGTAGCTCCTGTTGCGCCTGTCGCTCCAGTTGGACCATTTGCACCAACTTCACCTGTTGCACCGGTAGCTCCAGTGGCTCCCGTTGCTCCTGTTGCACCAGTCGGTCCGTTTGCTCCAGTGGCTCCTGTTGCTCCTGTTGCACCAGTCGGTCCGTTTGCTCCAGTGGCTCCTGTTGCTCCTGTTGCACCGGTAGCTCCTGTTGCTCCTGTTGCACCGGTAGCTCCGGTTGGACCTGCAACACCCGTTGCTCCTGTTGCGCCGGTAGCACCGGTAGCTCCGGTTGGACCTGCAACACCCGTTGCTCCTGTTGCGCCGGTAGCACCGGTAGCTCCGGTTGGACCATTGGAGCCAATGGCTCCTGTTGCACCGGTAGCGCCGGTTGCTCCTGTTGCGCCGGTAGCACCAGTTGGACCTGCAACACCCGTTGCGCCGGTTGCTCCTGTTGCGCCGGTAGCACCGGTAGCTCCGGTTGGACCCGTTGCGCCTGTAGCACCTGTTGGACCAAAATCACCCGTTGCACCGGTAGCTCCCGTTGCGCCTGTTGCACCGGTTGCTCCGGTTGCTCCTGTTGGGCCTGCGACACCTGTTGCACCTGTTGCTCCAGTAGCACCGGTTGCTCCGGTTGCTCCTGTCGGTCCAAGATCTCCTGTTGCGCCTGTTGCTCCTGTCGATCCTGTGGATCCCGTCGCTCCTGTTGGACCATTTACTCCTGTTGCTCCTGTTGCACCAGTAGGACCGATATCACCGGTTGCTCCCGTGGCACCAGTAGGACCTATCACACCTGTCACTCCTACTGTGCCTGTTGGTCCACTCGCTCCCGTTGCGCCATTTGTACCTGTTGCACCGGTTGTACCAATGGAACCCGTTGCACCGGTTGTTCCTTGTACACCACTTATTCCCGTTGGTCCTTGAGAACCGATAGTGCCTGGTAAACCAGATAATCCTGTTGATCCCGTTGCACCTGTAGCTCCTGTTGGACCAAATGCTCCTGTAGATCCTGTTGCACCAAGTACTGCACCGACAGAAGCAGAAGCGGTGGTTGGCTTAATAGCAGTAATGCTTGTTGTTAATTTTTTTGTTTCGGCTGCTTTTGAAGTGATAGCGCGTTGATTTTGAATACCAACAACTTGAATAATAACAGCACCTGCGCCGACGAGTAGCAAAACAATTGCAGCTAGTAACGCATATGGTTTTTGTGGAAATTTTTTCTGCACGTGATAGGATTTGATATCTTTTGATTCTTTAAGAGCTGGTATTATGATTGTGTCTGCTACTGATGTATGTACAGAGTCACTTGATGAAATAAGTGGTTCTGGAAGAGGTGGTAGTGGAGGTGGTGCGTTTGGATCATCGGGTAATGCGTGCTTTGAAAAATAGGATATTGGAGTCTCAGATTGAGGAAGTGTTTCAGAAATTGAAGCTGTTTGCTGTTGAACAGATTCCACGTGTTGCATTTGCGTTGCTGGAGTCGTCTCAGAAATGTTTGGCACTCGTTGGTATGTTGTGCGAGTTTTGACAACTGAGAGGAGATCTTCAGGAAAATAACGTCTTGCATTTGCATTCGTTCTGTCGCTTTTAATAATTCCTGCTTTGTCCCAACGAAGGAGGGTATTTTTCGAAACATTGAGGAAATGCGCGGCATCACTGAGTGAAAGTGGTTTCTGAGGTACTTTGATGTCTTTTGTTGTATTTATAATTTCTGATTTAGCTTCATTTGATACAGAAAGATTTGTTTTGATGCTATCAACTGATTCTCGTGTGATAAGATGGATGCCATTCACATCAATAGTTGCTTGTAATTTTCCTGCATGAATCCAATTTCTGATGGTGCCTTTGGAAACAGCGAGGAGTTTTGCTGCCTGACCTATAGTTACTTGCTTTGATGAAAGTGATTTGTTCATGTGGTGCATTGTGAAATACGATAGACGATACAAAAATATTTTTTAGACATCATGCGGGAATATAATGAGGTATTTAGGTGGGTTTTTGAAGCAACATTTTTTCTCATATACTTATTACAATAGAGTAGAGTTTGAATGTCAAATAGCCTTGAAATAAGTCATTCAGTCGAGGCTAAACTATAGGTTGAACTGAAGTGCTACATGTTGAGCTTGCTATAGGTCTAAAATGAAAAAAGTTTCTATACATTTTTACTTTAGATTGCTAGAGCGCCAGAATTCATGTAAAAGTAAATTGCTTTTCTTCTTGGAGGATTACAAGCTAAAATGAGGCGCATTTTACTAATTAAGACCTATAAATATACGTATTTTATACGCACGACATGCTACTTTTTTCTCATTTGTTCGAAAATGTGAATCGTATTTGAAGAAAGTGAAGATGAGGATTGTTGTATGTGTTTGTATACTTTTATATAGATATACATATATAGATTTTATTAGATATATAAACGTCTATTTATAATATGTTTGATATTGTTTTTGCAGCCATGTTTGTGTTGGCCATAATTTGCGTTCTCGTCGTTTTTTTGATACCCTGAAACAACGCATGAAGCAGGTTTTTCGACAATTTTTTGATGACCTCGGCATTTGGGGGAAGGGGTGGCGTTTTTATATTGAACGTCATGTTGTGCGCGCTGCCGGAACATTTGAATCACGAAAGGATGTGTTAGTCGATGTCCTTATGGCGAGGCGCGGTACCTATCAATGGCCGTTTCTTCATATTTCATTAGTATTACTTGCAATAGCAGGAGCTGCAAGCGCGCCAATTCTTGCAAGTTCGTATCCTGGTGCAATTCCAAATACACTTGGTGAATTTACTCCACCATCAGCTGTTGCAGTATCTTTGGACACTGTTCAAGGAGTAGACACACAAAAATCTGATAAACCAAGAGATCAGGTTATTACCTATACTGTAAAACAAGGTGATACCCTGCAGCGGGTTGCAGATCAATTTGGTATCTCTGTTGATACGATTAAATGGGCAAATGATTTGAAGCGAGACGCACTTGCAATTGATCAAACTCTCAAGATTCCACCGGTGACTGGTATCGTCTATAAAGTAAAAGAAGGAGATACTATTTATACAGTTGCTAAAAAATATCGGGTGGACGCACAAAATATCGTTAACTTTCCTTTTAATGACTTTACCGATCTTGACACATTCGCACTTGCCATAGGACAGACCTTAATCGTTCCTGGTGGTATTCAACCAGAAGCTCCTGCGCAAATCATCCAATTTACCCCATCTGTGTTTGCAGGTGGTAATGGACAGCTTGTGTGGCCAACCAGTGGTGCAGTGACACAATATCCTTCTTGGTATCATATGGCACTCGATATCGCAAACCCGTCAGCTCCTGGGGTTGCTTCTTCAGGAGATGGTGTTGTTATCCTTGTGAAGTATCTTACCTATGATTATGGACAACACATTATGGTTGACCATGGAAATGGTCTTGTGACATTGTATGGACATTTGCAGGCAATTTATGTAAAACCTGGGGATAGAGTTGCCAAAGGACAGATCATTGGAAAAATGGGTTCGACGGGAAGATCAACTGGAATGCATTTGCATTTTGAAGTACGGAAAAATGGTGTGTTAGTGAATCCGCAGTCTTACTTAAAATAACAGAGCGTATGGGTGTTGTATAGCAATTATTGATATATGATTGCTAGCAATTACTAGATATCGAGTGATAGACTTTTATCTTCAATTTCTTTCGTTGTTTTGTCGTATTTGTATTTCTGATTTAGAAGAAAGCGCGTTTTTGAAGATTTTTAATTCCCGTATGTGCGGTTATTAACATTTTATTGTTTGAACAATATAAAATAATTATTTACCGCAATATATTTGTTGGAATTTTGCGCTAATTCATGCAGTATTTCGGTAAAAAAATATAATGAAATATGGTAGTTTCCAGCAAATATTTTTATGCTCGGTGTTAGTAAGAGAGGAGTGAAAAAAAGAAGAGAAAATGGAGGTTTTCTCAATGGAAGTGGACCTGACCGGAGTCGAACCGGTGATCTCCGCAATGCGAATGCGGCGCATTACCAACTGTGCTACAGGCCCAAAAAAATATGTTTAGCGTGCCGCGTCAAACGCGGCTCGCTTTCAAACCCGTTTTCACAAAAATGTGAAACCGCGTTTGACGCGGTGGACCCGATCGGATTCGAACCGACCACCTTTTCTATGCCATAGAAACGCTCTAGCCAAATGAGCTACGGGCCCTTCAAAAACTGTGCAGTCATTATAAAACAAAATGATAGTGATATGCTACTAAAATTTTTCCCACGAAAATCACTTCAGGCAAATACCTCATAGGGGAATACATGTCAACGCATAATTCTTTGACAGTTATTGCGCTTCAATAGAAACGCCAGCAACTTGTGGATTGTTTGCGGACATTTCCAGACTCAAGAAATTGCCGATGATTGCGCCAATGCCAAGCATGAGAGCAACCATAACTACAAACATCCAGCTTTTCAGCATGAAAAGAAAACCTTTCTTTTCTGCTTTTTTTGCTGGTCGTACTGCCTTTGTTGTGCGGCGGACGATTTTTTTCTTCATACATCTAGCGTCGCATAGAAGAAGATGTCTTGTCAAGTAAAGTATTTTTGAGGCTAGTTTTTATGTTGTTTTGAACAGAATATATCAATGCCACCGTTTGTGGTGCAAAATAGTGGAAATTAGCTTCATTTTTTGTAATAAGTTCCTTATTGACACGGCTATATTTGTGCTCCATAGTTATTATATATAAGGATGTATACGTATGCGTCTGCCTTGGGTTTGGAAACGGGTACGGTCGTCTATTTTTTGTGAATGAACTGATTCGGAACACACTATATCTTCGTATCTTACCGAACGTTCAAAATCTCCTAGTATGTTCCATTACGATACTGTTTGTTATATATCGTGGCACATATATCGTTCCATTTCATTCTCTTATCACATGAACCTGACACACAAATATCATGGAGTTGCTCGTGACGGATTTATTCAGATTGTTCCAATGATCGTGCTTGCAGTGATTGCAGTAACGACATTCATCACCATTGGGAATGTAGAAAAGCAACAAGAAATACGGAGTCAAGCTGCGGCAGGAGGCACATGTATCAAAACCGGAGTTTCTAACTCCTGCAGTGCATTTAATTGTTCTAGATTAACCACAGCAAGTACCTGTAGCGTCAGCGGATCAATGTGTTGTACATGGAAAGCGGCTCCTGTGCCAACAGCAACAAAGAAACCTACACCAACAGCAACAAAGAAACCCACACCAACGCCAACAAAAGCACCTACATGTACTGCTTATGAAGATTCTTCACTGACTGTTCGAGAATGTACAGCTCGCGGTAGAACATATCGA
>Ga0172375_10002296_pt1 | contig 29992 bp, 29 predicted proteins | sample LakKiv1m_FD_114537 | JGI IMG/M metagenome (GOLD analysis project Ga0172375, IMG submission 114537) | Freshwater microbial communities from Kabuno Bay, South-Kivu, Congo - kab_092012_11.1m | ecosystem: Environmental > Aquatic > Freshwater > Lake | place: Democratic Republic of the Congo... | reverse complement strand
TTTACTGTGCGTAACCATTATCATTGTTTTGCCTTTTTGCTTCACAACTCTGTCAAGTAAATCAACAATCTGACGACCTGTTTCATAATCAAGATTGCCTGTGGGTTCATCAGCAAGGATAATGTCGGGATTGTGAATTAATGCTCTTGCAATTGCAATTCGCTGCTGCTCACCGCCGGAAAGTTTATCGGGATATGTGTTTGCTCTGTTTGCAAGTCCGACTTCTGACAAAATAGAGTTGATTCTTTCTTCGGTATTATTTGTTCCGGTAAGTTCAAGAGGAAGTAGTAAGTTCTCTCTAACTGTAAGAGTTGGAATCAGGTTAAAGAACTGGAAGATAAAACCAACCTTGTTTCTGCGAACAAGTGTTCTTTCTTTCTCAGAAAGCTTTGTGATATCTGTTCCATCAATTAAAACAGAGCCGCTGTTGGGGATGTCTATTCCGCTGATGACATTAAGCAAAGTGGATTTACCCGAGCCGCTCTTTCCGAAAAGTATGATAATCTCTCCATTTGAAACGTGCAGATCCAGACTGTTCAACACTGCGTGCTTAATATTTCCTTCCAGATAGCTTTTATTTACATTTTTTAATTGAAGCATAAAAAACCTAAAAATTCTTATAATCTGATAACAATTATATATGTGGAATAGTTTACTTGCGAGATAATCGTATTTTCATCCATTATACTACCGGTTCATTCCTTAAAATAACGCTCTCATCGCCTTATTTTTTCCGGCGCTCATTTCTGCTTTTAAGTTTTGAACAGAAACTTAAATACATTTATTCAAAAACCGAAAAGGAAATAAAAATGAAAAAGAATTTGTAGCAATAGTTGGCGTTTCTAGCTCAGCCTCATTTAGAGAATAGAAAAACAAATAAAAATAATGCGGGTTTAATCTGCTTTCGTTATTCATTTCTTCCATTTATAATCCGGTATGGATTTGTACCGCCCCCAGAACTTGTAATATGTTAAAGATGTGAGAGAAATTAATTTTCCAACAATATTTTTTTTCACAAGTAAATGTTGAGTTTTATACAAAATCCACAGAGAAACTATAAAGAAATAATTCACAATTATGAACCTTATTGAATCAATTAAAAAGTTTTCAGGTAGAATTGGTGTAAGCATTAATGATGACAAAGTAGAAACTAACAAAGTAGTAACTATTAAAAGTCCGTGTGCTGTTTCGATAGCTCTTTGGGGGCAAGAGGTCATACATTTCATACAGCTTTCACATTTGAATGTCCAATAAGGATGATTGTTAAATTTCTCGATGGCTTTTACCGGACACTGTTTTATACATATATCGCAGTTATCACATTTATAAGATGCATAAAAAGTTTTAGCTAAGCCAAATCTTCCGATTAAATAATATACTAGAGATACCGGTGCTATAAGGATATCCTGAATTAAATCTCTAAGTGCAAGAAAATTTTTTTTGCCAGCAAAGATTTTATATGAATGTTTTTTAACACGCTCATAGTTCTTTTGATGAATAAACTTAACCGCATTTTCTCTAAGAGCGGGATGGATTGAAATCCAGTTCGACGGCATATCAAAAGGAATTTGTCCCGCTATTTTATAACCTTTAATTTTTAGTATAATCGAAGATAAAATAAATGCTGTTCCTGTTAATCCGGGAGTAATAAATTTACCTATCTTCATTCCGGCTCTTGTATTCATCAAAACAATTTTATTTTTTCCATAAGGAAAGCTTCTGATAAAGTCCAAAGTTATTTTGGGATAATTAAAACCGTGCACAGGAGAAATAATTATTATCAAAGCATTTGTATCTATTGTTTCTAACTGCGAAAGATCTGTCTTAGATATGTCATATAAAACACAATCAATACTTTTTTCTGCAGCAAATTCCGAAATCCATTTTGCAACTTGCTTAGAATTGCCTGTACCGGAGAAATAAAAAATGTATGCTTTTTTGTAGGGAATCATTTTTTCTTATTCTCTTTCGGAACAATTATACTTTATATCTTTTAGCTTAAACTGTCCATAGGTGAACTCACCATCAGGGCGCGAATAAATTAAATCGGCACCCGAAGGAAGCCTGTAACCGTTGATATTGATATAAGATTTAACAGGAGTTGACCAAGGATAGTTTTTGTATGTCTTACGATCCGTTTCGTATCGATCATTGCTAATAAAATTTACAAGCTCTCCCTTTTCATTAAAATAAAGAGTTGCACTTATTTTAATTTTTCCGTTCGTAAAAATCGCTTTCACGGTTAAATCGTCTGCACTTTCCCAGGTAATGTGTTTATCAATTAATGTTGCGGGAGCCATAAAACACATATCATTAAAAACTGTAACTGTTTCGCCCTGATCCATTTTTTCTCCGCTGGCATCAACCACCGTAAATAGACTTAGTAGTTTGACTTTGAATATTGCTTTTTCATTTTGATAGATATGAATTCCCAATGCGGGTATTCCCATCTTTTTAGCTTCAATAAAAAATAATCTTGCGGGGCTTTTAATAAAGTTATACTGAACAGATTTAAGATGCATATATTCTTCATCCGGATTAGATCTGATTCCGCCGGTAAACTCAGCTTTAAAGTTGTAAACTTTTTCCTTCCCAACTGAACCGGTATAACGAATATATTTCTGTACAATTGTTGGAAGGTGTTGAATATCTTCTTCGGATAATATTTCATTAGTTACTGAGTTGTTGTGCTTGAAATGATTATCAACTGCATTTATAAATTCGCGTTCTAAAAAGTAATTTGCGGCAAAAAGAATTATGGCAATCAATATTAAAATGTTCGGTATCGTTCCGAACTTAGCATCCTGCCAGAATAATATTATAAGAACTTGCGATAAGATTACCGCTGCTAATGCTGTCACCCACCATAAATTATGATTGATTATCAACTGAATTGCTGCTGCGAGGAAAAGCAGCAGCGCAATCAGCCAGAGTATTCCCATAGGCTTTGTAATGCTTTGTGTAAGCTGATTGATTTCCGCAAGTTGAAATGCTTTTAGAAAACCTAATATGTGAATTAACCCGTGTAAAAAAATTATAATCAATAAAAATATTTTTAACATTTTATTTTCACCTGCTATTAATTTTAATTTTTGTTAATGAAACTTCCATTTAATTTTTTAAAAATACCAGCCGATTTTAATTGATACTTCTGGTGTAAATACTTTTGGCTTAAATGTGCTGCTTCCAACCTGTACTTCTTTATCGCCTGCAATGATGTAATGAATTGCTGCCCACGGATTCAGATAAAAGTTATCATAGAACTTCCACACATATCCGCCGCCAAATGTAAAAACAGTATTGCTGTATGATGCAGTTTGATTTTGGGCTTCATAGGTAATTTGCGAATCCCAATACTCAAGTCCGGTTCCGATCCAGAATCCCTCAAAATTTTTCTTAAAAAAGTAATCAGTTATGAAAGCATAAACATTAAGCCTATTATCTTTATAACCATCAGCTACTGCAAATTGGGGCACTGTAGTTTTTGTTAAAATAGCCCTGAATCTAAATTGATCGATTCCGTACCACGCTGACACATAATATCCTCCGCTTATATATGGAAGCAAATCCAGCTCGGTGCCAATGGTTTGCTTTGTTGTTAGTGAATCCGTATTAATTTTTTGTGCCCACAAATTTGATGTTAGAATTATGACGACTATTAAAATTGACTTTTTCATGATCAGTTTTTCCTTTATAAGAATTTTATAGAATATTTTATTAATGTTTTATTTAGTGTATCTGATAATATCTTTCACAGGTCTTCGAACGCTGTTTGCAGGCGGATATTCATCAACATATCCTATGCGCGCTACAAATTGGATTACTACCGGAAGAGATGAATGATCATTTACATTCTTCTCAAAGTTCTCTTCTTCAATCATCTGATTCATAGGATGAAAGCCAACCATAAAATCTCTGCAGTCTATATTTAGCTGTTGATACAATCCTCCTGTTCTGATCCAGGTTTCGGGACTATCTTCTTTTTGAACAATCAATATCCATCCACCGCAATTTTCAGTTTGCACTTTCGTTTTTTCAATTCCGCTTTTAATAAAAGAATCTTTCATTGAGTCTTCGGGTTTATAAAAAGTTCTAACAATAAATCCCCCGAAACCTGTTAATCCCATTCCGGAAGTTGTTAGACCATCGCGGTGCTTTTCAACATCGTTGTTTGAAAAACGCATCCAGTTTGCAAGCTCTTGTTTTGCCTGATCATCTTGTGCCTGCTGAGTATAAGCAGCGAGTGTTTGCTCTGCAATATATTTTCCTTCTTCTGAAGAAGATGAGAAATAAAATACTTCCCGATTATTGTTATCAATGAGTTGTTCTAAGTGTTTTTTTGATATTTCATTTTTATGAAATGGAGTACGAAGTGTTCTGCGATTTTCAATTTGGCTAACATTGAATCCACTCTTTCGAGTTTTAGTAAGACAAATTGTTGCAACATCACTATCACTTTTATGTTTTGCCGTTACTTCAACGCTTGCTTGATAACCAAGACTTCCGGCAGCAAGCTCTAGGTTTTTAAGAAAAGCTCCCAGCGAGATAAATAAACCTCGGGAGTCTGGATCAACGATATGAAGCTTTCTTGAAAAGTCAGCTTTTAAATAAAGAAGTGAATCGCTAACAACCTCAACATACCACGGTTGAGTGTTGTGCGAGTTACCGGCTAAAGAGGCGTAATAGATTATTTGTTCTATAGGATCAGAAATAACTTCGTTAAAATTCTCCCTTGAAATAGATCCGCAGCCAGTGAATAGTGATACCAGAGCAGCAAGCGTAATAATTTGTTTTGTCTTCATTTTATCCTCATCAACATTTTATTGATTAATTACAGACCAAAACTAATCTGTAACAGAGGGTAAAATCCTTGACTTAAGTTAAGAAATTATTTTACAAAGCGATTTCTTATGCGGCTTAGTGATTCTGCGGTTATTCCAAGGTAAGAGGCAAGATAGTGGAGCGGAATGTTTTTAACATATTCCGGGTACTCTTTCATTAACCATAAATATCTATCCTGCGGCAGGTCGTTTAAAAAACTCAGTAAATGTTTTTCAGATGTAATAAAAACCTGTTCGGCAATAAGCCGACCCAATCGTTCAACCATATGCTCTCTGTTATACAAATCCATTAAGTCTTTATATTTTATAAAAAGTACATCCATCTTAACCATTGACTGTATATTTACGTTTGATGGTTTTTGCTCAATTAAACTTGTAAACGATGTGATGAATCCGGGCGCAAAATAAAAATCGCTTGTTACTTCAGTTCCATCTTTTTTTATGTGAAAGAAGCGAACAAACCCTTCTGATAAGAAGAAAATTTTATTGGCAGTCCTGCCATTTTCTAATAGAAGTTCTTTTCTTGCTATCTTCTTAAATTCAAATTTGTTAATTATGGTATTAAAAAGGTTGTCGTCTGTTTTTATAAATCTGTTAACAAACTCGTGGAACGATTTTAAAATATTATCGGAGATTATTTCATTCATGATAAATTATAATTCTTATAAACACACAAAGCAAATTAAAGCGTCCACCCATAAAAAACATCTCCCTGCCCTGTATAACAGCTAATATAAATTTGATTTACATATTGCTGTTGGATTCGTTTCATAAGTCCCTTCAAGTCTTCCAGGTTGTTCTGATAATCGAACAAAAACATTTTAATAAATGGATAACCATGGTATTCCGGAGGGAGCATATTACCTGATGAGTCTATCTTAAAAAAGCCGTAATCTCCCGCAGAAAGATTTACAGGAGCGGCACCAAGAATTTGAAGCGAGTCTAAAAAAGTATTTACAACATTTGCTAATGAGTCATTAATATATCCTACTGAACCCCAAATTAAATATTCAGATACACGTTTTAGTTCTTCATGGTTAAACTTAAAATCAAATCCCGGCGTATGTGTAATTTTATAAGAATCGTTTGTAACTGTAAGAATCGCAAGTTCCGCTTTTCCATTAACTTCAAGATTTAAATTATATGTGCCTTCACTTAATTCGCCGAGCTTAATCCGGCAAGACGCGGGCCCTAATGCAGTAAGACATATATCAGAAATTACAACATTGTTAAACTTTATTTTAAAACCATTTGCACCCTTAATTACATAATAATCGATTCCGTAATTAATACAACCATAAATTCTTTCGGTGCTGCAATAAAGAAAAAAATCCCTTTTATCTACGAACAGTTCTTCTGACAGTTTAATATTTATTCTTGAGTCAATGGCTGTATACTCCTTATTGTCGGAAACAGCATCGTCGCAATTAGTAAAGAGCAACGGCAGAAACATTAAAGCAATTAGAAATAAAATATTTATTTTCATCTTTTTGCACTATAATTTTAATTGGTTGCTTAAACCTAAAAATGAATTTATTATCCTTCAACACTTAAAAAATTCTTTGTGCATAAAAAAGCCCGCAAATTTCTCTGCGGGCTCTAGTGGAGGAGAGATGATCATTTACTAATTATTTTCGGTTTATCTTAATTGTACCATCAATATCTTTATCAAAGTGCTTCTTATATATTTCCAAATATATTTTGTGCTGTTCTTGTTTAACAACTCTGTCATTAACTTTAGTAATTGTGGAATTCATCTCAAGATCATATTTATCGTCAATTGATATTAAATAACCGTCTTTTAGAAGTTCACTTCTAAGCTCTTCTAAAAACGAGTTTAATTTTTTCATTTCACTTTTTTGTCCATTGATTTCAATTTTAAGATCCTTCATATTTTTCTTTAGATTTTTCATGCCTTCTCTTAGTTCACTCATATCAAAGTCTGAACTATCAATTTTGACATCAAAGTGCTTAAATGAATCTTTAAAGTTTTTCATACCTTCTTTTAGCTTATCCATATCCAGGTAAACATCAATATCAACATCAGGTGGATTTGGAGGAATTGGTAAATTCTTTAATTTTTCTTCAAGCTCTTTCATGTTTTCGTTAAACTCTTCGGAATCAAAATAAAGCTCAATCTTTTTATCTTTTAAACCCTCTAAGTGTTCTTCAAGTTTTTCCATGTTCTTTTCGAATTCCTCTTCATCAAACTCAAACTTAAAGTGCATAAACCTATCATTATCAAAATCATGTTTAAACTTTTTCATTTCCTCATCGAACTTGTCCATATCAAAATGAAATTTATGGACATTACCATCAAACTCTTTAAAGTCTGATTTTAATCCGTTTAGATTTTCGTAAATCATATTTTTGTGCTGATCTATTTCAGCATCTGGAACTCGAGTTCCGTTTTTGTATAGTGCAGATATTTCATCATCATCAAAATCTACCCGCCAGTCTGATCCTTCATCTTTAAATGAAAAAGATTTATCGCCGGTAAAGTTTGTTTGATTTGAAGTTGTATTTTGCTGAATTTCTGAAGAGCATCCGGATAATGATACCAGAATCGTAAAAACTATTAGCGCAAATACGATCCCAAACAAATTTGCTCTAACCTCTGGGCTTGTAAAATCAGTATTCATAATTAACCTCTTCTTTTTAGTGCTTTCTAATGTTTAAGACCGAGTTTAATCTGAAAATGTTTCGCGGTTTGTTCTGTTTAATTAAGAAGGGAATAATTTACTGATGAGTGGGTGATTAAATATTTAACCTAAGCTATTTTAAAAATCCATACTTTTGAATATGCTTATACGCCAGATAACCAACAGCGCCAGCCTGAATCATTCCAAGTGCATATCTAATCGGATTAAATTTAGAGTCTTCTAAATATTGTTTTTCGAGCGAAGATAAAAAATATGGCGAGAAATTATGATAAGTGTTATTTGTATTTAAGATAGCTAGAGAGGTTCTTAACCAAACCGTATTCGGATCTCCATCAATAGAAATACTTGCTTTCATATCCTTAAATTCACGCTGCAATTCAAATTCATCAAACTTAATTTGCATTTGAATTAATGAGTTGGGAATTGTTTCAATTTTTAATGAATCATTTTTAGAGGATAATTTTATGTTGTCTGTCTGTTGAGAATATGAAATGAAAGTACAAAGAAAAAGAAGTGATAATATTTTTATTAAACTTTTCACACCTATAAAATAAGGATTAGCAAAAAGATTGTCTAACCATCAATCAGAAACTGTTTCCGTTTGTTTTTTTAATGACTTAAAATCTATTGAGTGAGTGATAAGATCAACAACTGTTTTAATACCAATGAATAAAATTATAATAGATAAATTAGTATTTGTGGAAAAGAAGGATCCTGCCGCCCCGATAAAGCCGCCTAATATAATTGTTAAGTGCATTGGAATTATTCTTGCATACGGGGCAAACATTATTGCACCAAGGTTTGGCAGTTCATCAGTTTGTTCTTTTCTGGAATTAATAAACTCAATTAAGTAACTTATGAAAAACACTCCGGCTGAAAGTAACAAGTATTTATTACCAGAACCTGTGCCGCTCGCATTAGAAAATTCCGAGAAAACACCAAGAAAAACAGCATAGACTAAGTGAAAGAACCCATAATGAAAAAGAAAAAACACAGCACTTGAAATTGCTACAGCCCTTGTTGGCAGAGGCTGTTTATTCCCCTGCTTAAATCCCTCTGTCGAAAATTCTTTAAGAGTAATCATATTTATAAAATTAAAAATACCGATGATAACACTTTGAGACCAGTAAATCCATAATACTTCGTTTGCAGAAATACCATCAACAATAGCAAAAAATATTACTAACAGATTGGAAAATATCAACGACAGAGTTTCTGTCTTTCTAAAATCAACTTTACTCCAAAGCTGCGAAAATTTTATACGTGGTTTTTTTCTCATCTAATAAATTATTTACTAGTAGCCCAGTTGCGCAAAAGATTTTTTTCTTCTGGAGTAAGTTTTGCCTCGCTGTGAAAAATTTTATACTGCCATGGCGGCATCTGTTCTTCGCGTATTTCTTCCCAGATTTCTTCTTTTATCTTTTCAGTTTTCTCTGTGTAGTTACCCCACTCAGAAAAGTTTACGTGTTTTCTTCCATCATTAACATCTTTAACTGCCAGAAACGAAGCGGGAGCAACTTTAGTGTACCACGCCCAATTTGTTTCATTGGAATGGCAATCATAACAAGCCTTTTTTAATATTTCTTTAATATTTGATGGTGCATCAATGTCAGAAGTAACAGGCGGGTTTGTTCTTTCAACTGGTATAAATTGAATGCCGATAATAACCACAACAAGAAATATGATAAATTTTTTCATGTGATTCCTTTAATAATTAAATATTTTTTCTATTGTTTTTTTTTATCCTTGTTAAACTTTTTCTCCCCTTCTTTCTTACCATACTTTATACGATAAGCATTTGCGATTTTACAATCTTTACAAAAACTTCCACAGCATTCGTTCCATTCCTTATCTGTAAATTCTTTTCTTAGTTTGCTCATAAATTATTTTTAAGCTCCACTTAAAATCTTTTTTGCTGCTGCTATAATATTATTAATAGTAAAACCATATTGTTCATATAAAACACTATCCGGGGCAGAAGCACCGAATGTTTCTATACTTATTACTTCACCAGAATCGCCGACATATTTTTGCCAGCCCATTCCAATACCCATTTCAACTGAAACTCTTGCTTTAATATCAGCCGGCAAAATTTGATTTTTGTAATCTACAGATTGCTGTTCAAAAATTTCCCAGCTCGGAAAACTGATGACCCTAACGGTTTTTCCTTCTTGTTCAAGCTGCTCTGCTGCCTTTAAGCATAATGATACTTCTGAACCTGATGCAATTAAAAGTAAATCTGGCTTTTGATTGCAGTCTTTTACAACATAAGCACCTTTTTGTAAACCTTTTGCAGAACCATATTTCTTTTGATCAAGAATAGAAAGTTTTTGTCTTGTTAAGATTAACGCAACAGGACCGCCCTTATGTTCAATTGCATATTTCCATGCTTCAACTGTTTCATTTGCATCTGCGGGTCGGATTACTAGTAAGTTTGGAATTGCACGAAGCGATGCAATTTGCTCAATTGGCTGATGTGTTGGTCCGTCTTCGCCAAGTCCAATACTATCGTGAGTAAAAACATAAATAACTTTTTGTTTCATCAGTGCGGCTAAGCGGATTGCAGGACGCATATAATCTGAGAATATTAGAAAGGTTGCACCAAACGGAATTATGCCGCCATAAATAGACATTCCATTTAATATAGAACCCATTGCATGTTCACGAATTCCAAAATGTATGTTCTTCCCTTTTCTATCTTCAGCCGAAAATGATTTGGAGGACTTTATATGAGTCATATTAGATTCATTAAGATCAGCAGACCCGCCGATTAACCCGGGAATATCTATCGCTGCAGCATTTAATATCTTTCCTGAAGCAACTCGTGTTGCAATCTTTTCAGAAAGATCATCAAACTTTGGCAAATGATTTAACCATTCTTTATCAAACTCATAGTTCAGTACTGATTCGAAGAGTGCATACTCTTTTGGATATTTAATTTTATACTCATCTAAGGAATGATTCCATAGATCTTCTGCTTCCTGTCCGCATTCTCTGATTCCTTTAAAGTGAGAGTAAACCTCATCTGGAACATAAAAAGTTTTGTCTTCCGGCATTCCAAGATTTCTTTTTGTTAGTTTTACTTCCTCCTCACCAAGCGGTGCACCGTGTGATGATGATTTGCCCTGCTTATTAGGGCTGCCGTATCCAATTTGAGTTTTAGTAATGACCAATGTTGGTTTCTCACAAGTTGATCTGCAAAGTTTAATCGCTCTATCAACCTGATCGGAATTATTCACATCTAAAATTGTAAGTACCTGCCATCCATAGGCTTCAAATCTTCTTGCAACATCATCAGAAAAAGTAATCTCAGTTTTGCCATCGATTGTAATATTATTATCATCATAAAAGAAAACAAGTTTACTTAGCTTTAAATGTCCTGCGAGTGAAGCTGCTTCGTGTGAAATACCTTCCATCAAATCACCATCACTGCAAATTCCTAAAATTGCATGGTCTATAATTTTTATATCATCTTTATTAAAAAGTGCAGCAAGATAGTCGCGCGCAATTGCCATCCCCACAGCAGTTGCAAAACCCTGACCAAGAGGACCGGTAGTTGTTTCAACTCCCGATGTATGTCCAAGTTCGGGATGACCCGGTGTAATGCTGTTCCATTGTCTGAAGTTTTTAAGATCCTCAATAGAAACCTTATATCCGGTTAAATGAAGAATGGAGTAAAGAAGCATACTTCCGTGTCCTGCAGACAAAACAAACCTATCCCTGTTTATCCAGTTAGGATTTGCAGGGTTATGTTTCATTGTTTTATAATAAAGTGCATAAGCAATAGGAGCCATCCCAAGAGGCATTCCGGGATGACCGGAGTTTGCTTTTTGCACAGCATCAATAGCAAGGGTTCTGATTGTGTTTATGGATAATTTTTCAATATCAATTCTTGAATCAGGCATATTGTTTCCGGTTTAATTAAAATTAGATGAACTAAGATAAAAAATTTTAATATATGAAGTTTATTCTCTTAGACTGTCTTATACTTAAATTTGCATTATAATTTACATCGATTCATTTTTATAAGTAAAGATTATAAAACAATTCGCAAAATCTCTGGAGAAAAAATGTTTACTTCATCTCATATCGTCAAGCTGAACTTGTTTCAGCTTCTTTCGATTACACTTTTATTTGGTTCATTTTCTGGTTTATCCAATTCATTACTGTACGCTCAGGAAAAGCAACTTACGTTTAACCAGGTTTATATGTTTGGTGAGCCGCGCATATTAAAACAACTTCCGCGTTTGCAAGGCTGGTATGATGATGATAACTATCTCTGGCAAAAGCGTGATGGAACTACAAGTGCGATTGTAAAAGTAAATGCAAAAACCGGAGAAGAAACGATCTTGTTGGATTTCAACTCAATCAATCCAAATCTTGATGAAGCTGAATTAACCGCTGAAGAGAACATTGGCATAACAAAAGATTACACCGGCTTGCTTTTTTATAATGATAACGATTTGTTTTTTTATTCTGTTCCGCAAAACAAAGTAACACGCTTAACAAACGATAAAGATGAAGAAGTTAATCCAATGCTTTCACCTGATGGTAAAAAAGTTGCGTACACAAAAAACAAAGATCTTTATGTAGTTGATACGGAAACGGGAAAAGAAACCCGCTTTACGAACGATGCAGGCGAGGTTGTTTATAATGGTTATGCTTCGTGGGTTTATATGGAAGAAATTATTGGGCGCTCGCTTAACTACCGTGCTTTCTGGTGGGCTCCAAATAGTGAGATGATTTCTTTTCTTAGATTTGATGATTCCCCTGTTCCGCAATTTCCTCTTTACAAAGCCGATGGTGTTCACGGTGAACTTGAGTGGGAGCGTTATCCAAAACCAGGCGATGCAAACCCAATTGTTAAAATGGGAATTGCGCACATCAACACAAACAAAGTTGTTTGGATAGAAGAAGATGAAAATTCTGATCAATATACTGCGTGGCCATTCTGGGCACCGGATAGTAAAGAAATGTTTTATCAGGTTTTAAATCGCGATCAGAATGATTTGCAAATTTTATCTGCAAATCCTGAAACAGGAAAAAACAGGTTAGTCTATCAAGAAAAAAATAATACGTGGGTTGAATTCTTTGAAGACATTTACATCTTAAAAAACAATAAGGGATTTATACTTCGCTCGGAGCTTGATGGATGGAGACATCTTTATTATTACGATATGAATGGCAAACTTAAAAAACAGTTAACCAAAGGCGAATGGAACGTTTCTGATATCAAACGAGTTGATGAAGAAAATGAAAAAATATTTTTCCAGGCAAACAAAGGAGATAGACTAAACACACAATTATTTGTTGTTGATTTTGATGGCGATGATATTGAGCAGCTCACAAATATTCCTGGTACACACAAGGTTAATGTTTCTCCAACTGGAAAATATTTTTACGATACTTATTCTGATATCAACACTCCGGGCAAAATGGATTTGTGCGAGAGCAGCGGAAATCTTATCCGCAATCTTGGCGATAGAAAATCAAAACTGTATGATGAATACAAACTTGGCAAAACCGAAATGTTTACTATCAAAACAAAAGATGGATTTGATCTTCCTGCGATGTGGGTGCTTCCGGCAGACTTTGATGAAGGTAAAAAGTATCCTGTCTTATTTGCCGTTTATGGTGGACCAGGCGGAACAGATGTAACAAATTCATTCTCTGCTTACTTAGATAGATACTTTATTTCGCAAAGTGGAATAATATATTTTGTTGTTGATCACCGGGGCTCTGAGTACTTCGGTAAGAAAGGAAAAGATTATTTACATCGAAATCTCGGTAAGTGGGAAATTAATGATTACTCCGAAGCTGTAAAATGGTTAAAGACAAAATCATTTGTTGATTCCACAAAAATTGGGATTACGGGTGGAAGCTACGGCGGATATGTAACTTGTATGTCGCTTACTCTAGGCGCGGATTATTTTACCCACGGTCTTGCAGAATATTCTGTTACGGATTGGCAGCTTTATGATAATGTTTACACAGAAAGATATATGGATACACCGGACGAAAATCCCGATGGATATAATTATGGTTCCGCAATGACACACGCAAAAGAATATAAAGGTTTGTTACGCATTACTCATGGAACTTTGGACGATAATGTTCATATGCAAAACACAATTCAGCTTGTGGATAAGTTTACAAGTATGAACAAACATTTTGAGTTAATGCTTTATCCAAACGAAAGACATGGTGTAGGATTTCCTAAATGGATTCATGCACAAACTGAATATGTGAAATTCTGGTATAAGAATTTTCTTGGAAAAGATTTTGTGAATGAATAAAACAAATAGAACGCGGATAGCACGGATAACGCGGGTTTTCACAGATTAAATCCGTGTTGATCCGCATAATCTGCGTCATCTGTGTTCTATTGTGATTAAACAGTTCTAATCACTCTTCTAAAATGAAAGCCATAAACTGCCAGCGTCATCGCAGTCGGGAATTTACGCGGATATTTCCACAGACTCACAAAGAAAAGTTTCCAGAAATATTTTTTACCTTTCTCAATTATTCCAAGCAGCCAGAGTAATCTTACAAAAGCTTTTAGCTGTTCAAGATTAATTAGAGTTGGTGTCCAATCTGGTACATTATACTCACGTAAAAAAACTTTAAGTCGTTTATAATATTCTTCTTGAGAATAAATTGTATTGAGTAATCGGCTGTAACCGCGGATAAGATTTTTAAATTCCATTTTAGGAATAAAGTTTATACTTGCATCCATATTATTGCCAGACCACATTTCAATCAATCTTCCCTCTTCCTTCATTCTTGCATAGAGTTTAGTTCCCGTTGGTGCGTTTAACAATCCAACCATTGCGTTTGGTATTCCGCTTTGCTGAATAAAATTTATCTGATCATCAAAAACTTTTTCTGTGTCGTTATCAAATCCAACAATAAATCCGCCGGAAACAAGCATTCCGTGTCTTTGCAATTTATTAACCGACTCAACAAGATCACGTTTTAAGTTTTGCATCTTACCGCACTCAACTAAGCTCTCGCTGTTTGGTGTTTCAATACCAACAAAGATGCTGTTAAAACCTGCTTCAACCATAAGCCGCATTAACTCATCATCATCAGCAAGATTGATTGAAACTTCTGTAATAAAAAAGAAAGGATATTTTTTTTCTTTGGACCACTCAATTAGTGCAGGCAAAGTATCTTCTTTAAGTTTTCGCTTATTACCGATAAAATTATCATCAACAACAGAAATACCACCGCGCCAGCCAAGATCATACAAACGATCTAACTCGGAAATAAATTGTTCAGTACATTTTGCGCGTGGTTTTCTTCCGTTAAGCATTGTGATGCTGCAAAATTCACAATCGTAAGGACAGCCGCGTGAATACTGTACACTCATCGAGGCATATTTTTTCATATCAAGCAATTCCCACATTGGAATCGGAGTTAATGCAACATCAGGAAACTCATCCGTTTGGTAAACTTGTTTCGGATTCCCATTTTCCAAATCACTTAAAAACTGTGGCAGTGTAATTTCAGCTTCGTTAAGTATAAAATGATCAACACCAAGAAGCTCATTATGCTGAGTTGTGCAAAGTGGACCGCCGGCAACAACTTTTACTCCAAGTTTATTACATCTTCTAACAATATCCCTAAAGGATCTTAAATGTACATTCATTGCACTGATTAAAACATAGTCAGCCCATAGAATATCTTTATCAATTAGTTTAGATACATTAAGATCGATAAGTTTTTTGCTCCAATCTTTTGGAAGCATTGCGGCAACAGTAATTAAACCAAGAGGAGGTTCTGCGGATTTTTTTGAAACGAACTTTAGTGCTTCTTTAAAACTCCAGAACGTTGATGGTGTTTCAGGATAAACCAATAATACTTTCATCATACATTTCCTTTTGAAGTTACACTTCAAAACTGCAAAGAATTTTAATGCACAAGTGTAAAAGAATTGTAATTTAGATTTATCCTAACGTTTATATCCTATTTAGAATACTTTTTGTTCAACCTATCTCTTATTAAATAATCCACACTTAACTTACCTGCACCATAAATAAGGATGACTAACAAAAGAAGAATGTAATAAAGTGGTATTTCAAATCCATTATTACCAGCTTCAAACCCGTTTCCAAGATGAACGGTTACAATCGCAACTATCATCACAAAGATTAATGGAATCGAAATTATTCTATTTGCTAAACCGAGAGTTAGCAAAACAACACCAGCCATTTCAGTACTTGCCGATAAGTATGCGTTGAGCCCAGGGAGCGGAATCCCCAATTGACCAAACCACTCTGCTATTGAATTGATGTTTTGCCATTTCATTATTGCAGGATTGTAAAATCCATAAGCAAGAACTAAACGAACTGCTAATAAATGTATATCTTTAAGTTTCGAGAGATGCCCAACAACTAATTTATATTTTTCTATCATTTTATTTCCTTTTCATTTTTAAAACCGAGTATAAATCCTTTTGAATGCATTGTGTAAATGAATTTCAAAATATTTTCTTTAATTATTTTACAACTAATGTTTTTATTCAATTCTTCGGATTTCTTTATAAGCTGTTCAATCGAATAATTATTATTTTCAATTTCATAAATCAACCAGACAAAGAATGGAGAGAGATCAAAAAATTGGACTTTGTCTTTTGCACGAAACATTAACACATAACAAACGCCTTTATCTTCTTGTGAAATAGTACCGGATAGTTTTAAGTGAACAGGAAATGATAACTGTAAAATTTCATATTCTTTGTTTACAACAATTTTACTGTGATTATATATTTCTAAAGATAATTTGTTTAGATCATCATTTTTATCTTCCATCATATACAATTCAATTTCTTTCCATTCAAATAAAAGTAAATCCATTAAGTGCGGATATTTAGTTTTCACTTCAAAATCATTTTTATAGATGAATTGATAAAACTCATAAGGCATTTGCCATATTTGCTGAGTCTGGCTTTTATTTTTTGCGACAAACTCATCAACTATAAATTTCCATTCTTCATCTTTAAGCAGATTTTCTGTTAATGGAAAAGCGGAACGAAGACTATCATCAAATACTCCATAAATTAATGTTCTGTAATGATGAATTCTGTTTTCAGTTAATCCATCAATTGGCTGCATCACATTTGTTTTGCAGAAGGATGCAAAATTATTTTGTTGAGTTTCTGTGTAATTATTAAGATACATATTCAAGGCTCCAGGCTTGTTTACAAATTCTTTCAAGTTCATTCATTTCAAAAGCAAGTTCTTCAAACTCTGGGATGTTAAAATCTCTTTCCAATAAAACCGGAACCGGACTTTGTAATTTATTTACGGTGTATTCAAACAATTTGTAAACAGGATCTATTATTGGTTGACCGTGTGTATCAATAATTAAATCTTCTGAAACTTTTTCGTGTCCTGCCATGTGGATGTAAGCAGCTGTATCCAACGGAAGTTGATCTATAAAATTGTGCGCATCATAGTTATGATTGAATGCATTTACATAAATATTGTTTACATCAAGCAAAAGATTGCAGTCCGAACCATTTATTACTTCGTTTACAAATTCAATTTCACTCATTTCTGCAGCAACAGGCGTATAATAAGAAACAATTTCGATCGTGATTTTTCTTTCAAGAAAATCCTGCACTTGTTTTATTCGTTCAACAATATGTTTAACTGCATCATAACGAAAAGGGATAGGAAGCAAATCATACAGGTGCGCGTTATCGCATTTAGAGTAGCTTAAATGTTCTGAATAAACATTAATGTTATAATCAAGTAAGAACTGTTTTATTTGCTTTAGAAATTTCCAGTCTAATTCTTCCGGACTGCCGATCGAAAGTGATAGACCATGTGCGGTAACAGGATATTTTTCTGATAAACGCTTAAGAACTTTTTTCCAGTAACCGCCAATGTTCATCCAGTTTTCCGGCGCAAGTTCTATAAATGATGGATGCAATATTTTTGATTGAAGAAATTCTTCACCAAAATCTTTTCTATATCCTATTCCGACAAATTGTTTCATTTAATTTTCCCAAAATTTTTCGATTAGATAGTCACCCTTCGACTACTCTCAGGGTGACAATTAATAAATTATTTTTTATCAGTTTTTTTCGTTTCAGTTGATTTGTTCTCACCGCACTTACCCTCACCGCATTTTCCTTCTTTTGATTTATCGTCCATCTTTTTCATATCAGATGATTTTATTTTGGTTGAATCCTCTTTACCACCGCATTTACCTTCTCCACATTTTCCATCTTTAGATTTGTTTTCTTTGGATGTGTTGTCCTTGGATTTTTCACCACAAGATAAATCTAAATTGTACTTTTGTGAAACCAGATTATCCAGCAATGCCGTTCTTAATTGTGAGCCCGAACCAAGATCGGTGAAATTAAATGAATTTGCAGAAGCTGTGTTTGTACTTAATAGTGAACCTGCAACGATTGATCCTGTAAAAAGGATGCTTTTGAAACTTTTGTTTGTCATAATAGACCTTTCGAAAATTGTTAATAGATTGTTTGTTAGTTCAGTGGTAAAGACGGAGGGGAAACAGAAACCTTACAGGCAGATAAAAAAAATTTTAAAATTATTTTAGTTCTTTTTCTATAATACTTTGAATCTGGTTTTTATCAATATCAGAAAGTGTTTTATCAGCTTTCCAATTTGAAATAAGTTTATCAATCAATTTACTTTGCTTATCAAATAAACGGCAGTACTGGCAGACTAATAAATGAATAAATAATCTCATCCTATCTGAGAAAGAAAGATTAATTTCCGATTTTTGCACAGAAAGCATGGTTGCTTCTTTGCAGGTTATCATTAGCTTTTTTGTGTTTGTATTATTTTTCATATAATAATTTTTCTATGCACTTTCTTATTTTAAGTTTTATCCTGTGGATAAGCACCCAATAGTTAGACGAAGATATTTCCAATTCCTTACATATCTCATCTGAATCAATTTCGTCAAGAAATTTCATTGAAAAGAGATTTAATTGTATTTCATTAAGTTTCTTTTTGCATCGCTCAAGAATTTCATAAAACTCAAATGAATGCTGCTGATTATTTACAGCCTGACTAAATGTACTTGGCAAAGCTTCTTTTTTCCAATGTCCTGATTCGTCAAAAAATTCGTCAGTAGTTTCTTCATTATCAATTCTTGTAAGAGGTGATTTAGCATTTTTTCTGTAACGATCTATAATTTTATTTTTTAAGATGAGGTAGAGCCAATTTTTTTCTGAAATCTCACCTTTAAAAGATTCCTGGTTTCTTAATGCTGAAAGAAAAGTATCCTGAATCAGATCGCGCGCAGTTTCTTCATCACTTACACGTATATAAGCAAAGCCAAAAAGTTCGTCGCTATATTTTGCAACCCAATTCTGCGGATTTAATTTATTAGAGATTTCCAATATTCTGTAATACGCTTATTTTTAATTAGTTAAAACTATATCAAGCATATCAGAATTAAAAATCAATAACTATTATTTGATGTTAATCTTAATTAAAATGATATTTGGGTGTTTTAAATCTGTCATTCCGTTGGCTATCTAATTAAAAATATCTAGATAATTTTATGTTGCGCAGAAGACATTCATTTGCTTATAATCTGATCATCTTTATACTTGCTCAGCTTGTGTGGCTTGCAGTACTGCTTCTCTGGATTTACTGGTATGTCTCAAACAATATAATCTTTGAGCAAGTTGGAGAAAAAGTTGCACCCCAAATAGTTTATGACGCTCCAAGTGTGTTTCCGTTTGTTGGCGGTATCGTGCTGCTTACCGGATTATCTGTTAGTCTTGTATTAATCTTCCGCCATTTAAATATCCAAATAAAATTAAATGCACTATATGATAATTTTATAGCAAACGTAACACATGAACTTAAATCTCCTTTATCATCCATACAGCTTTACTTAGAAACATTAAACTCACGCGATGTTCCTGAAGAAAAGAAAAAAGAATTTTATGGTCTGATGATGCGTGATGCTGAGAGATTAAAAAATCTTGTTAACTCAATACTTGAAATTGCTTCAATGGATAAGAAAAAGTCTTATCGGGATTTTGAGGTTTATAAAGCCGATGAAACAATAAAAAAAATAATTCTTGAATCAGCAGAACAATTTCAATTAAATGCAGACTCTATAAAATTTAGCGGTGATGCCGGCTGCGATATTCTGTTGGATAGAAGTTCTATAAAGACAGTTTTTGATAATCTTGTTGACAATTCGATAAAATACAGTATCAATCCATTAAAGATTACAGTTAGATTTAAGCGTAACGCCAAAAAAGCAGAGATAGAGTTTTCAGATAATGGAATCGGAATTCCAAATGATCAGATAAAAAAAATCTTCCAGAAATTTCATCGTATTTATGATAAAGACATTCCAAATGTAAAGGGCACCGGACTTGGTCTTTACGTGGTCAGAGAAATAATTAAAAATCATAAAGGAAAAATTGCAGCCATTAGTGAAGGCAAGGGAAAAGGTTCGATTTTTAAAATTGAACTCCCGATCTACGTTGCAAAAGATAAATCTACAAAAGAAAAGAAGAAGGATTTAAAATAATGAGCAGTGAGAGTATGATTGAAACCAGTATTCTTCTAGTTGAGGATGAAGAAAATCTTGCACACGGATTAGAATACAATCTTACCGAAGAAGGATATAAAGTTTCTTTAGCAAGAGACGGCAGAGAAGCATTAAAACTTTTTGATGAAAATGAATTTGATTTAATAGTTCTTGATATAATGCTGCCATACTTCAATGGATTTGAAATCGCAAAACACATCCGCGAAAAACATCCGCAGATGCCGATACTTATGTTAACTGCACGTACGCAGGTTGAAGATCGTGTTAAAGGGTTAGAACTTGGCGCTGATGATTATCTTACAAAACCTTTTCATCTTAAAGAATTGTTATTGCGAATTAAAGGCATGCTAAAACGCAAAAGCTGGTATCAAAAAGTTGTGATAGAAAATCCGGTTTATAAATTTGGAAACAACGAGATAAATTTTGAAAATCTTAAATGCACCAAAGGCAAAAAGGATTTTCAGCTTACATCTTATGAAGCAATGATAATGAAATACTTAATTGAGAATAAAGATAAAGTGGTAACAAGAAAAGAGCTGCTCGAGAATGTTTGGAATATGAATCCCGATATTGAAACGCGCACAGTTGATAATTTTATTGTTAGATTACGCAAGCATTTTGAAGATGATCCATCCGACCCAAAGTTTATAGTAAGTGTGAGAAGTGCGGGATATATGTTTCAGGTTTAAGTTCAAGATTAAGTTCACGTTCAAGAAAAAATAAACACAAATAAAACCATGAATAGAATAATTCACATAGATGAAATTTCAGATATTCCTGGTGAATATTTAAACACCCCAACCGGTTTGCTTCTTCAGTATCACAATCTAAATCGAAAGTTTGAAAATTATTCCAACGCTCAACTACTTATTGGGATGTGTATGGATAATCGTAAACATCTTCATATGCCGGATAATTTTGCTTTTATTATTCGTACCGGGGGAGCCAATTTAAGATACAGTGAGTTCAAAGTTTCTTTTGCAATTTCAGTTGGCGGAGTTAAACATATTGCTCTCATTGGTCATAGCAATTGTGGTATGGTAAATCTTGCATCAAAGAAAAATCAGTTTATAGAAAAACTTTCTGAAAATGGCGGCTGGACTTTAGAACAAGCCGAGGAACATTTTAATAATTATGCACCAATGTTTGAAATCAACAATGAAATAGATTTTATACTTAGCGAAACATTAAGATTAAGACAGCGCTATCCAAAAGTGCAGATTGCCCCAATGTATTATAAAGTTGAAGATAATCTGCTATACTTGATAAAAGAATCTTAAAACTCTTTGCGTGCTTAGCGAAATAACTCTGCGTTCTTTGCGAGAAAGAATTTTTCCATACACTCCGCGCAAATTATAAAATGATTATTTCTTTATTAGCTCAACTCTTCTGTTTTTAGATTTTCCATCTTCAGTGTTATTATCAGCAATCGGCTTATCTTCACCATAACCAGCAGAAGACAATCTTGATTTATCAATTCCTCCATTTACAATAGCATCAACAACTGCTCTCGCTCTGCTTTCAGAAAGTTTTAGATTTGATTCGTTGCTTCCATCTGAATCTGTGTGCCCCTCAACGTTTATCTGTATATCACCAGCAAGGTTCATCATTTCAATTATCTGCTCAACAACAGGAAGCGACTCTTTTTTTATTGTTGATTTTCCAGAATCAAAATTGATGTAAAGAATTGCTTTTCCGGTTTCATTTAATTCTTTTAGAATTGCATTCGCTGTTATCTCCTGTTCAACTTCGCCCTTTTCAATTATCGTTAGCGAATAAGTTTCAGGTGTTGCCCAAACTTCCACCCAGGTTTCTTTATTTCCCTCTTTAACCGAAATAGTTGCAGTATGATCAGTGTACTCAAATGAGGTTCCGCCAATTTTTTTTGCAGCGTTGGAAAAATTGCGGACTATTTTCAACGGGGCATCTTCACAATTACACTCATAATAAATGTAAGTTTTTTTGCCTTCAACTGTAACATATTTATCATCTTCATAATAAAATTCATGCAGTCCAAAATCTTCTACACTATAATCGGTAATATAAAATCCTGAAATGCGGTTAAACATAGGATGATCTTTACTGCCTGAGATATCCTGTGCGTGGCAGTAAGAAGTGAATAATAAAATGATAAACAAACAAATTAGAACAAATAAGCGTTTCATATTGTTTCCTTAAAATTATTTTACACAAACTATCGGCTGTGTTTAAATAGACCCCGCTTTCAATCAATAGAATATTAATCTAATTATATTTTAATGAGCATTTTTCTTTTCAATTTTAATTGCTGTAACAATACTGCCCGCTATACCTATGATTATTCCCGCTGGACAAAGAAAAATCGCTAATAGAAAAAAGAATACGCCTATTATTTCCCAAAATGTTCCCTTGCCTATTGCCTCAAATACATTATGCAATACTGCAAACAGAACAAAATCAATTAAAGAACTTACCAGAAGAATAACATATGGTTTTGGTTTTTTCCAACTATATGTAAATGCGAGCACAAAGAGTATGCTGCCAATAAAACTAAGAATAATGCCAGGCGGATTATCGGGAATACTCACGATCATAGCTGCTGCAATTGCTAATACACTTAACAATAGATAGATGTAAGTCTGTTTTTGTTTTAAGATATTTTTACTTGTCATTTTTTAGTCCATTGGATTTGTTGATATTTTTTCAATTGGTATCGGTTCTATAGTTTTCATATTATCAATAATTTTTTTTGTCTGCTCATCCGGACTAAAGAGTTTTATTAATTGATCAGTAATATCAATATATTCAAAAGTTTCATCTGCAAATGAAATTTCCCATTTAGATATTATCATTTTCAAATTATTTTCTTTAGCCAATTCTGGTAGTTTATCTTTTATCTTGTCTAAGATATTATTGATTGATGCATTACTAAAAACCTGCTGATGCAAAAGGACTTGCATTGTTGGTTTAAATTGTTCAATCTCTTTAATTACTTCTTTGTTACTATCTATCTGAGCTTTTAAATATACAGTCTCAACACTATCCCTCAGTTTCATAAACTCAGCAGATCTTCCGTAAGCAAGAGCAACACAGCGGGAATCAAATGTACCGATGCGTATTTTATTGGTTTCTTGTTGAGATAATATTATACCTGAAACGAAAACTATAACACAACCAATATTTATTATCAAAGTTTTCATAATAAACTCCTACTTGGAGAATACTCTTCTTTGCTTTGTTGAAGAAAATCATTTTAAAAGAATCATCTTCTTTGTTTGCATAAAATCCTGTCCTGAACTTGATTTAGAATTGCTAGATTTCAATTGATAGAAATAAACTCCGCTTGGTAATGTAGAATGCACAATGTACAATGTAGAATGAATACCTGCTTCATAATAACCTTCTACTATTGTTTCGATTTCACTACCTAAAACATCAAATACTTTTATTGTTTGATGACCGCCGATTGGCGACTGCCAACTGATTGTTGTACTTGGATTAAATGGGTTTGGATGGTTTTGCTCAAGGTAAAATGATGATGGTAATAACTTTTCATTTTCAACAGATGTTACTGTTGGTGTTGTGGTTTTATATAAAGAATATCCCCAGGGGCCGGCATATAAATAATCATCGGCATCAACGGCAACACAACGAACATCTTGTGTTGGAATACCTGAGTTAATTGATTCCCAAGTTTCTCCAAAATCAGTTGAGCGTTTTACTCCGCTGCCAAAATTAAAAGTACCTGCAAAAAGATGCCCCTGTGAGTTTTCAGCATAGGAATAAGCCATATTACCAATAGGCATATTCGTCCAGGTTTCTCCGTTATCAGTTGATCGCGCCCCGTCAGTATATAAATAATCATTGCTGCCAATAAATAATGTGTAAATCCAGTTATAACCATAATTTGATGTAAGGTTTACCCAAGTTGTGTCTCCGGCTGGCAGTTTCCAAAGACCTTGTCCATAACTTGCTAAAAACAAATCCCCTGATGAATTGAATTCGAGACCTTTTGCCCCCCCAACTCCACCAATGTTTACCCAGTTATCTCCATTGTTGGTTGATTTATAAATACCATAATAATTTCCTGCATAAACATTTCCAGCAGCATCAATTGTTATCGCTTCTACATCATGTCTTTGTATTTCGTTTTCAATCTCCACCCAAGAATTTCCATTGTCTGTCGATCGGAAAATACACGGGTTAGGATATGCCCAGTTGTATATACCGCTACCTAAAAAAATTGTCCCATCCTCTTTAATTGTAAGTGCCCTAACATCAAAACCGGATAATCCATTATTTATTGTCTGCCACGATAGTCCTCCATCAAAAGAACGGTTTACGCCCCAGACACCGGCAAAGATATTATTGTATGGATCAATTAGTAATTCTTTAACACTGCATATCGGTAACCCTACTGAATACCAGAATGCATAATAAACATCCATTTTATAAATGCCGTAATCGCCCCCAGTAAAAAGATACCGATTATTATTTTTTGTTATTGCTCTAAGATATTTATAGCCCAAGCCGTCATTTAACTCTGTCCAGCTATCGCCAAAGTCTGTTGAAAACAGAACTCCTTTACCATAGGTTGGCACATAAGTGTAATCATTTTCATCAAAAAGAATTGTTGAGGCTGATTGGATTTGAACCGTTTGCGGGTAGGTATAACTCCAGCTATCTCCATTGTCTGTCGATTTTAAAATACCAGCATTTTCCCAGCAGCCCACAAAAACATAACCATTAGGGGCAACCGCAACTGTTCGGGTACCTCCACCGGTTGGAAGCTGAGTCCAATTTGCTCCATCATCTTTAGACCGATATACAGCGTAAGAATTCCCGGCAAAAACATGCCCGCTATCATTAAATGCCACTGCTTCGGTTTGAGAGCCGATCATTCCATACGGACTCCAGTTATCTCCGTTATCTGTTGACTTGTAAATTCCTGTTCCTGTTCCAACATAAACATTCTCATCAGAGTCAAATGCAATACATATAACACTGGACCCTGGATTTAGATTATTGAGATAGGTCCAGCTTGCACCTTCATCAGTAGAACGGCAAAGACCACCAGCATTGTGGGCACCTCCAATAAATATATCTCCGGTACTATTAACGTTTAGTGGATGAAAACCTCCATTATCACCGGGAGTCAATCCATTCATTATTGAATACCAGGTTTCACCACCATCGGTAGATTTAAAAGGGCCTGCACTCCCAATCGTGTTTGCATAAATATTTCCGGCGTTGTCTTTAACAATAGAATAAATTGCTCCGCCGTGTGGCCCACTTAGCTGTTCCCATTGAATTGTTTGTGAAAAGGTAAGTGAAGTGAAAAAGAAAAAGGCGATTAGAACCAGTATAGATCTTTTCATAACATTCTCCTGTGAGGAAATTGATATTAGTTATTTACATTACTTTTTATTTTAAATACATCATTTTCTTTGTCTGGATATAACTTTGTCCCGAATTTATTTCGGGATTTGCGACTTTTAGTTGATAGAAATAGATTCCCGATGCTGGATGCTTGATACTGGATTCCGGTCTGAACTCAACTTCATAACTCCCTGCTGGTTTAAATTCATCAACAAGAGTTGCAATTTCGTTTCCCAAAACATCAAATACTTTTAATACTTGATGACCGCTGACCGGAGACTGCCAACTGATTGTTGTACTTGGGTTAAATGGATTTGGATAGTTTTGATAAAGTTGAAAATTATTTGCAATAACAACGTTATTGTTTTTATCTGCTGAAGTTATTTCTGTTGGATCATACGCAATTAAATATCCCTTGCTATATACTGTTAATGCTGTTTTAATTCCTGCTGCTGTAAGTAATCTTGATCCATGAGTTTGTGTGCTTGTTAAAAGAGTTAAAAATTTTCCAACATTTCCATCATACAATAAATGGCTTGGGTCATTGCTGTTCATTGGGCTGTAACGAATTATTATTCTATCACTTTGTGCTGTGCTTGAATAATAAATATTTGGATGAGATATTATCGAATTAGCAATAGAGCTGTAACCATAATATTTTAAATCATTACCAGGCAGAACTAAAATACTATCTTCTAAAATTAATGTTCCTTGATTCTTAACCGGAATATTAAATTCTTCCCCATTTATTGGATTAAAGATATATGTTGAGTTTAAGTTGTTATCAATTAAAATATAATAACCTAACTTCTCATAATTTATTAAACCACTCGGAAAAGGTATTATCCTCCAATCATCCTTTATATTAGAATAAATTATTTGCTCTGCTGTTTCCGTGTAGTTAACAAACTTTATCAGCGAATAATCAATGCTTCCAAAAGCATCTAAAAAAGCATTAGATTCAGAAAAGCTTACAAGTTTTAAACTATCGGTTGTGCCATTATAACTAAAGGCTGTTTTACCATTGATGCCGGGACCCTTATAGTAAAGTATTGCCGCATAATTATTACCAAGCTTTAAACTTTGAATTGATGGAAAAGTATTAAGCTGCCAATCAGAGTAATAAAATTCGTAGTTATTACAAATAAAATCATAAAATACAAGTTTGTTTTCAGTTCTAACTGAAATTAAATGACCGCCAACATTAAAAGTGTTTCTGTAATCATAAGTAATATTAAAATCGTGTTGTGTAAATAAGCGGGAATAAACATCGTAAGTAATTAAGTTTACTTTATCATTATTGTCTTTATCATAAGTTGTGTGAAATATTCCTTGTCCGCCCGTTCCGGAAACGCTTGGCACAATGTGCATGTTGTTATAATTAAATTGATAAGAAAATTCATCAAAGTCGCCAACAAGAGTATTGTAAACCCACAAATAAAATGTGGCAATGTCATTTACAACTTCTGATCTTGAATAAAACAAATAACACAACCTTGGATAAACTTTATTCTCATCGTATTGATGAAGAACATCAGAAAGAATAATGCTTGATGTTTTGGTTGAAAAGGTGCCGCTGTAAGAACTGTAGCCGCCGCACAAATAATCTGGTGCTGTAAAATTTCCAAAGATAAAACCATGCTCAAGCTGCCTGAATATGTAAAAGTTGTCACCCGTAAATTCTGAAATTGTTTTTGTGATAGAACTGTAAGCAGCTAATGTGTGTACAGTTAAATCGGATGCTGATAAATAAAAGCAAAGGTAATCATCACCTTTATATACTTGCTTGTATGGTGTTTCACCAACTTGAACATAATTATGACTTCTTACTTGCGAATCTTCAGAATCAAACACATAAAATTTAGTTTCTGAAACCACATAACCCATATTTTCTTTACATCCAAACAATTTAATACTTGATCCTAGTAATTGTCCTTCAAATCTTAATTGAACGAAACTGTTACTTAATGCACTATAAAAAACTGCTAACGAATCATTAATTAATACTGCAGTATTGCCATCAGCCTTAGCATCTGTCCATTCAAGTGCTGTGGTGATTAATGTTGAATCCCAATTACCTGTTAAGCTATTAAACACATAAACTGTTGGCGAATTGTTTTCTGCAAATATTAAGCAAGTAGAACCCGCAGCATATTTATTGTTTGATGTAAGTGTGTGCCCAATATTCAGGAAATCCCATCCATCCTCTTGTGCAATAGTTGAAGCAGCAATAAGAAAAACCGATAACAGAATTATAATTTTTTTCATCTTCTCATCCTCTTACTTTATCGAAGCGAGAAATTATTTTTGCTTAAAACTCCTCTTAATAAATAAGCGGTGATTAGCCTCTGAATCACCGCTGTTTGTTATTCTTCCCACCCTCTAAGTGTACAAGAAACCACAACTTAAATTTTTTGTAAAATCATAAGTAGTGTTAGCAATAAAATTGTATAAACGATTTTGAAAAAATCCCGTTTAATCAAATAAACATTATGTTCAATAAAATGTTTCATCAGTTGTTAATTAAAAAAAGATTAAATATTAAAAGCATTAAGGCTACAGTTACAATAATTAGCAGAGCATAAATACTTATTTCAAGTTTTTTTTCGGCTCGTTTAATCTCGGCATTATTGGTAAGCATACTTTTTTCTCTATTGTTAATTTTTTTCAAAAGACTTTATGTTGTTGAAATTTTTAAATTGGTTAAACCGAATTCTGCTGGCAAAAGTATAATTTTAATTGTGGTGCAAATTGCTTTTTTGTTCCTTTGTTTTGTTTTTTTGATTCAAAACAACGATTTATAATTTGCTTTTTGTAAACAGTTAAGATTTGAAAAGTTTATGAGAGTAGTTTTTGTTGTTTGATAAAAACTCGGAGGGCAAACAATTAAAATGTTTTTGAAATGCACGGGTAAATTGTGCCGGGCTGCTGAATCCAACTTCGAGTGCAATTTGAGTTATGCTTAACTTATTTTCTAAAATCATCTGTGCCGAACGTTTTAGTTTGTAGATTCGTATAAACTCGCCAGGACCCTGACCAACAATAGCGTTTAGTTTTCTATTAAGTTGACTGCGGCTAACAAAAAGTTCCTCAGCCAGAAGTTCGCTGGTAAAGTTTTCATCCTGCAAATGCTTTTCAATAATTTTATTAATCTTTTCTAAAAATTCTTTATCAAAAGTATTTGTTGTAATTGATTCGATACTTGCATTAATATCTTTGCTAAATTTTTCCCTTAACAGTTTTCTTTGCGTTATAAGATTTTTTATTCGAATTGAAAGCTCTTCAAAATCAAAGGGTTTTGTTAAATAATCATCAGCCCCAAACTCAAGACCTTCTAACTTGCTTTGTTGTGTTGCTTTTGCAGTTAAAAGAATAACTGGAATGTGACTTGTCTTCCAATCACTTTTTAATTTTTTACAGAGTTCAAATCCATCCATTACAGGCATCATAACATCGCTTATAACTAAATCTGGCAAACTATTATTAGCCTTTTCAAAACCTATCTTACCATTTTCTGCTTCAAGTACATTGTATTCTTGTTTTAATAATCCCTCAACATAATTTCTAACTTCACCCGAATCCTCAACAAGCAGTAATGTTGGTTTTATTTTTGTTGATTGAAAAGCTGCCGAATCATTAGTTTGCTTTTTTACTGATTCTAAACCAGTATCTAAAACATTTTGCAAACTATATTTTTTTTCTTCATCTTCAGAAAGCAAAGGAATTGTAAGAACAAACTCAGCGCCTTCGTTCTCTTCACTGTTAACATAAATATCCCAGCCGTGAAGATTTATAAGTTCTTTAACAAGAGATAATCCAATTCCAGATCCGCCAAAATTTCTTTTTGTTGAATCATCTACCTGGAAAAATCTATTAAATATTTTTGATTGATTATCTTTTGATATACCGATTCCTGAATCACAGATTGAAATTTGTGCGGTTTGTTTATTTTCAAATGTTGTTTTTGAAATTTCAACACTAACAATGCCGCCGGGTTCAGTAAACTTAAACGCATTGTTTAAAAGATTGTTAATTATCTTTTCATATTTATCTTTATCAAGTAAAGCAAAAGTTGAATCAAAATTAGAGTTAAAACTTAACTTAATATTTTTTTGCTGTGCTAAGGGAATAAAAGCATTGGTAAAAAGTCTTGTTAGATTAATCAAATCATAATATTCTTTTTTTAATGGAATAGATTCAGATTCAAGTTTTGATAAATCTAAAAGCTGATCAATCAACTGCTGAAGTTTTTCTGTGTTTTGCAAAATCATTTTGTAGTAATTGATAAGATTATCTTTTATTCTTCCGCGCAGTAATTCTTCAATAGGACCTTTAATCAACATTAATGGTGTTCTAAATTCGTGCGATATGTTTGCAAAGAATCTTGATTTCATTTGCTCAACTTCTTTTAGATGATAAGCTTCAAACTCACGCATTTTAAGTTCTTGCTGCAATCTTGCTCTGTTTGTCTGAAATTTTATTATACCCCATATACCCGCAATGAAGACAACAAAATATAATAATATTGCCCAGCTGGTTTGCCACCAGGGCGGAGTAATTGTTATTGCA
>Ga0172375_10002295_pt1 | contig 29994 bp, 26 predicted proteins | sample LakKiv1m_FD_114537 | JGI IMG/M metagenome (GOLD analysis project Ga0172375, IMG submission 114537) | Freshwater microbial communities from Kabuno Bay, South-Kivu, Congo - kab_092012_11.1m | ecosystem: Environmental > Aquatic > Freshwater > Lake | place: Democratic Republic of the Congo... | reverse complement strand
GTTAATGTATTGTACAGCGAGATCATACACGCATAAGTATATCACGCCCAAAAAATGCGTCATCTTTTCAAAAACCAAACAAAAAAGAGCCCGATTGGACTCTTTCAATTTATTTTGCAAAAGCGTAGGAAGCTCCTGAGGCATCCAGATAGGTTGGATGTGTTTCTTGAACAAGGCCGATCATTTTCACAGAACGTTGAATGTTGGCCAATGATTGAGCTTCTCGCGCATCTACTTCCATGCGTTCGTTTGACAGCGTCAGGGTACGAATGGAATTTTCTAAATCGCGAATGGCATATCCTTTTGAGGCCGTTCCATTCACTTGGATAATATAGAAAAAACTGCACAAAATCAGGAGGGCAAGAGTTGCCATGTTCAACCAAAACGTGTGCTGCATCAGTGTAGAAACAATTCGCTTCAGGCGAAATGGTTGATTGGATGTAAAGGATGATGTTTGTGCGTATGTCATAGGATTGGACGTGGGGCGTCCGAGTTCAATGTGTTTTTATTTTTTGATGGCCACGCGCAATTTAGCGCTTCGCGACCGTGGGTTTGCTTTGATTTCTTCTTTTGAGGCTGTGATAGGATGTTTTGTCACCAACTCCCAATCATTGGATGATTTGAAAAATTGTTTAACCAAACGATCTTCGAGCGAATGAAAAGAGATGATGGCGAGTCGGCCGCCAAGCGCGAGAAGATCTCGACATTGTGGCAAGGCTCGTTCCAACTCTCCCAATTCATCATTAACCGCAATACGCAAGGCTTGAAAAATTTGCGTGGCCGGATGAATCGGACCATGACGACGGATCACCAAAGAAACAACGTTGGCCAAATCTGTGGTGGTTTCAATCACGGATGATTTACGCGCCTCACAAATAGCTTTTGCCACATCTCGTGCGCGAGGCTCTTCGCCATACACACGAAAGATGCGTGCCAACCCCTCCTCATCCCAGGTTGCAATAATTTCTTTTGCATCCAAAGATTGTTTGCGATCGTATCGCATATCCAGTGGCCCTTCCTTTTGAAAAGAGAACCCGCGAGAAGCATCATTGATATGAACCGAGGAATATCCAAGGTCCAACAAAATACCGTTCACAGACGAAAAGCCATGAGCTTGTGCCTGAGAAATCAAGTTGGCGTAGGAGTCGTGCACAAACACAACTCGATCGCCGTATTCGCTGAGTCGCTCTTTCGCGGTTGCCAAATTGACAAGATCGCGATCAAAAGCGAGAAGACGGCCCCCAGGAAGAACACGATGCATGATGGATGCGGCGTGTCCTCCCTGCCCCACGGTTCCGTCTACGAATCCTTGATGCGGCTCCGGTTGGAGATGAGTAAGCACCTCCTCAAGAAGGACAGGTTTATGGATATATTGAGTCATATATATAAACAAAGCCCCCTTGTATTAGCCGGGAAGAGGAAGAGAGTGAAGAAGTGATTTAGTGACAAAGTGTTGGTGGTTTTTTATTTGAAAAAAATTTCAAATAATTTCCCTTCCATCACTTTTATGACTCTTCACTTGTCACTTCCGCTTCCCAGCCCTCCGAACATGAACATTTACACTCCCAATTCACCCAATTGTTCGGCAACAGACTCCGCATCCTCCTCCATCTTGGATTTATACGCGTTCCAAGTGGATTCGTCCCAAAGTTCGAGACGATTGAAGAGTCCGGCGATGACCACGGATTTTTCTAACCCAGCGTATGTTCGGAGATATTCCGGTAACACCACTCTTCCCTGTTTGTCCACTTCCACGTCCATGGCACCCGCAAGCATGAGTCGGGCGAAGGCGCGTGAAGAGGACTGCCCCAGGGGCAAACTTGCCAATTTTTCTGCAAGCTTGTCCCACTCCTCCTTGGGGAACAGAAAAAGCGAGGTGTCAAGACCACGTGTCACCACGGCTCCTTTCAAAAGATCCGCGCGAAACTTTGTTGGAATCGCCAAGCGGCCCTTTTCATCTAAGTTGTGCTTATACTCGCCTATAAACACATGGAATAAGTGGTGAGAGTGAAAGAAATCTTTTATGAGTTAAATAAAAGTGAGCACCGGAAGGTTTTACTCCCAATCCCCACTTTCTTCCACCTGGATCCATTTTATTCCACCCACAGCCAATGGTCAACACAAATAACACCAAAGTTATCCACACAAACAAAAAAAAGACGTCATGAATTGACAACTTTTGAAATCCCGGCTAATTTATGGCGTCCGACCATCTTGGTCGGCATGGTGAGGTCATGTCCCATTCGTTCCCAACCGAACGCTTGCTAGCACTTTTGCGACTGGAAGGCTTTGAGAAATACAACCTGATTGTCAAAGAAGTCAGAGGTCACTATATCACCCACGTTGGAGCAAAGGATTTTCCGCAGGTGATCACCGGCCCGGAACAGCAAGACAATCCGTTTGGGTCTCATCCGGACACGGTGGTTCCCTCTCGTTTGATCGAAGGAACCATTGTCACCATTCATTCGCGCCCTTGGCTCGTTCACGAAAACCATGTTTGGACCGAGTTTGGATGTAACCACAACTTGCTCATTCTGAAAGCCGTCATCGCAAACACGAAAGATCCTCAGTTCAGCGTCCCGGCCATCAAGCCTGGTGATCAATTCACCCTTCCCTCAAGCGTTGCAGAGCTCACCATCTGCAACCTGTTCGATAAGGCCTACGATGCAGTGGACAAGAGCCATCGCTGGGGTCCGTTTCAGGGACAATACAAGATCACGGACAAGCACGATCTGCTCGAACGACTCATTGAGTTTGGTCTTGCAGAGCCACACTGGCTTGTTCCAATCCCGAATGTCCCGCTTCTGACACAAGGTCTATTCTCTTCGGTCCTCTTCGAAGTGAGGGCCACGGATCCGGAAATCGAAGTTGGGATCGCCCACCTCATTCAGGAAGCGAAACTCGCCATGCATGTGTTCCGCGGCGTGCCTGTGAGCGAACTCTCGGTTGAACAGATTCTGCGCACTGCCCTAGCAACCGCATTCCGCGCGCTCGCGCACAAGGCAAAACAAGAAAAACTCCACCTCCAATATGATGAGGTGAAGAGATTCATCTTTGTGCTCGAACAGTCCGGGTTCATCACGGACATCAGCCTCTAACCTCTTTTCAGAGGTTTTTTTATTTGTCTGTTGTCATTGCGAACCCCAACGTTGCGTCGGGGAGAAGCAATCTTTTTAACTTAAACAATTCCTTCTTTGTTATTTGGAATTTGTCATTTGGAATTTCCTCTATTTCCACTGCGTTTCCAACATTGGATTTGATTCATCTACCACAACTGTAAAACCGATGGATCCAACCACCAATCCTTGTTCTGTTTCCATGCGCACGCGCCATTTACCGGCGGCGGTATTTGATTTCATGGAATATCCGCGATACCCCCCATCTCGTCCACCAACAAGCGCAAACGAAAGATGTTCTTTATCGATCCATTTCTTTTGCGTGGCATCATACCATTGCCATCGATGCACAATCCGTGTGTTCAATTTAGCCGGTGCAAAAATAGATGAAAACACATACACGGTATTTGTTTTTGACACATGAATGGTTTGACCCGGAATCAGAGCGTCCCACCAGGCCAATTTTTCTGCGGTGACTTCATAGTGTCCGCCAGAGCGAACAATGTTGTGATACACCCCGGCCTCACACAAAGAAAGCGGAAGAGGCGGAATCACATTTCCCAAATATAGTGAAATCATCAGCACAAGCACCACAGCCATCCCCGCAAAAATCGATCGTGATTTTTCTTGCACCTCTTTTATCCACTTGGATAATCCGAAAACATACGCCCCGACAAGAATAAAACTTCCAAAACCGGCAACAAAAAACCAGACAGGGTTCAATGATTTCATGACATAGGGCAACACCAAGGTGCCAATCGAAAACGTCACAAAATACAACAACACACTTTGAACCACGGGCGCAAAAAAACGCTTGGCAAACACCTCTTGCGAAATCATGAGAAAAGCCAAAACCAAAATCACGGGCCAACTCACAGAAAACGCGCCACTAAACCAATAAAAAACCAAAGAGGCGCTGATCAATGATCCAAATGAAAACGAGAGAACATATTTGGCAAAAGCGTGCCATCTTGGTGTTTTGAGTGTGCAAACAAGAACCATGCAAACAAGAATCGCCGCGTAATAAGCACCAATGAGCCAATACGTTGTCTGCATGTTGATGAGTCGAAACGTGACAAAATCCGCAGCCGAACCAAACACAAGCGTAAGCGGCATCAGCCAACGCTCGTATCGTTCATACCATTGTTTTAATTTCTTTTTCATTATTTTTTCTTGTCCTTTTTTGGTTTCTTGATATTACGATTTTTTGTTTGCGCATGATTTCCTTTTGCCATAGATCAATAAGATTATTTTTAATTATTTTCTCCCTCTTCCAACACCTTGTATGCGATCAATGTCCTTTGAATAGCGATCTTCAATGCTTACCTCAAAATCCTGCACCTTTTGTACTTCAGCGTTAACTTCATCCAAATGATCCAAATAAGCGCCCTTTTCTTTTGCCTCCTCAAACAATGTACGTATTTGTTCTTCCATTTCCTTCATAAACAGATGATCTGTTTGATAAACATCTTTCCAAAGCCTTTCAATAAGCATGGGTCGATCTTCGTCATCTGCCGGATATTTTGATAAGACGTCTTCAATATCTTTTTTTGCCAGTTCCAGGACATCTTTTTGCACAACTTCTTTGTTGTAAAAATGATGATCAATCGAAATTTCTTGTTTATATTCCGAGATAATTGCCAAAATCTTATGAATATCCTCTGAATCAAACAAAGCACCATAAATGCTTGTGCCGGTATGAAATGATCGACCACTAAACAATTCAACATTTTGCACATGACCATCCGAAAGCTCAACTAATTTTTTTAATCTGCGTCTATTTTCTAATTCCCATATCTCCCTTTTTGGGAATCCATATTCTTCTGATAAATGCCACCACTCATAGGAACCAAAAGGAATGAAGGCTTTAGACAAAAGTTCTTTTTTGCGTCTTCCTTTGATGAGTTCTTCTTTATTATCACCATCCAACAAAAATAGATTATGATCTCCAACATCAATAAAAACATCTCCTGCCCGCGTAATACTAAATTCAGGTAATTGATATTCCTGTAAACTTTTTTCATGAAACAAAATATCCAAATAAATATCTCCGGCAGATTTTCCAATCGAAGGAGCAAGTTTTCTCAATTGATTATGAATTTCGTTTCTTTCACGATCGATAAACAAAACAATAGAATCATCCTCTCTCTTTCTCTCTGCCTTTCTTAACTCTTTCATTTTTTCGACATACTGTCGAACAAGTTGTTTGTACTGTTCATTCAAATCCATATTTCACATTCAAAAGCTATTTCTTTTTATCACCCCACTGCCAACGAGGCGGTTCTCCTTTTTTATAACAAATCAAAATCAAAACAGCAATGGCCACCAGCGTTTGCGGAACAATGTTGAGCAGCGTATCACTGGCAGAATGAGAACGTGTATCTATCCGTGCCACGTTCCAAGCAATAAAAAAAGCAAAAAAAGAAGTGACAACCCAACCTTGCCACGTAACTGGGTACCAACCCCAGCCATAGGTTTTGCGTTTGAACCAAATCTTTTTCATAGAGTTCTATTATACGCGATTGTAAAAGAAAAAAGAACCAAATAGACACATTCTGTCGGTTATGCTTTTGGCAAAAACCCTTTTCGTCGTTTTTGTCGATGAAATTTTACAGCAAATCGATGTGCCTCATCACGCACGCGCTGAAACAATTCTTTTCCTTTTGCAGCCGCAATCACCAAATCTTTGTTTGTGTGATCAAACACCAATCGATCTTGTTTACGATCCAACCCTTTTGCGATTCCAACAATCGGAATGGTCAAACCCAATTCATCCAACACATCTTGCACGCGATTGACCTGTGCCTCTCCCCCATCAATCACCATAACCTGAGGCTGCTCCCATCCTTTTGTGCCAATGTGCACCAATCGTCGACGCATAATCTCTTCCATTGTACCGACATCATTCGCGCCACAGATGGTTTTGATGTTGAATTTGCGATACAGCTGTTTTGCGGGTTTGCCATCCACAAACACACTCATAGCTGCAACCGCATGTGCCCCGGAGATATTCGAATTATCATACGCCTCGATGCGTCCATCCAAATCAATGCCGTCCTTGTGCAACGATTGCACAGGAAGTGCGTAGTCCTCTTTTGTCAAAAGCGCCACATCGCGAATATGTTCAAGCGCAAAAATCTTTTTTTGCAACATGGCCGCGTCTTCAAATCGTAATTCCTTTGAGGCGATCATCACTTCTTTTTTCAGATCTCGCACAATCGCCATTTTTTTTCCGTCGAAAAACTGAATAAGTTGTTTCATGATCTGACGATAGTCTTTTTTGGAAATCGCTCCCACACAAACCCCTGGACATTTGTGGAGTTGATAATCGAAACAGGGCCGCGTCGATCCTGGAGCGCATGTGCTCCACGGAATCATGGGGCGAACCAAATCCAAGGCGCACTTAAGCGAAACTCCACTTGTGTACGGCCCAAACACCCGCAAAAATTTCTTTTTCGCTTTTGCGGAAAGCTGCTTATCAAACGGTTTCACCCCAAACGCTTCTAATTCATGCCCGCGATAAAAAATCGGCTTTGGAAAATCTTCATTGGTGATGCACAAGGACAAATAACTTTTATCATCGCGCTCTAAAACATTAAACTTTGGTTTTTTTGCTTTGATTTGATTTGCCTCAAGCACAAGCGCTTCCAAAACCGACGGAGTTTCCATGTACTCAATCCGATCAATCTGCGATACCATTTCTTCAATGCGCGGATCCAGGCGTTTGTTTGTGAAATAGGAACCAACCCGTTGCTTCAAGGACGTGGCCTTGCCAACATAAAGAAGAATTCCCTTTTTATCAAAATAAAAATACACCCCAGGACCATGAGGTAGCGCATTTTCTTTGATTTTGATATGCTTGGGTATCATAAGATAAAGACAGACACAGGTATTTAATCATTTTCTTGAAATAATTCAATCCTTTAACAATTTCCTTCACTAACCACTTATCACTAATCGCTAACCCCTTTCTTTTCGCATATGAAAAAAATCATCGCCCCTCTTATTCTCCTGACTCTTGTCGGATTTGGATGCACAAAACCGGTTGCCCCAACCAACACACCTCCAGAAAACAAGGCCCAAGTTGATCAACCAGCCCTTACCTTCACAACCGATGACGGCAAAACTGTCACAACCAATGCTGGCACAAATGCCAAACCAACAGAAACAGATAAAGATGGTGTACCGATTATCGATGTTCAACTCGGAGGAACAGGATCAGGATGGGTTCGTACATTTGATCTCAAAATCGGCAACTATTTCTTTGAACCAAAAATCATTACCGTCAAAGCCGGAGAAAAATTTCGTGTTGATTTCCGAGGTGTCGCTGGAACACACACCTTTGTTATGGATGAACCAAAAGTAAAAGAAACCATCAAAGACGGATCTGGCATTGAAATCACCGCTCCTACAAAACCTGGGTCCTATCCATTTTATTGCGATGTGGAAAACCACAAAGCAAGCGGCATGACCGGAACATTGATTGTGCAATAAAAGAAAACACCTTGCCATTTGGCAGGGTGTTTTTATTTTTCTGTGAAAGAATAGATGCCTTCCCATTTTTCCGGTGGATGTTCCTTGAATTTTTTTGATCGCTCTAAAAATAATTTGCTTGGACTATCATCAAGGATATTAATGGCTTTTTGAAACTGCTTTATGGCCACACCCCATTTTGCTTTCGCATAAGCCGCGCGACCAAATTCAAAGGCGCTGTGGGCTTCTTTTTCTTTTGTTGTCGGCTTTCTCAACAACACCTCAAAAATTTTGGTTGGTTCCTTTTTTCCTTTTACCACAATGCAATCCAATTCTCTAAACCAAACCTCTTTGGAAGCGGAAAACGCGGCGCGCGTTTGTTCACTCACCAACATCGACACGCCATAATACTTGGTCAAACTTTCCAACCGAGAGGCCAAATTCACTTCATCGCCCATCACCGTGTAATTAAATCGTTTTTGCGAACCCATGTTTCCAACCACGACCGTGCCGGTATTGAGACCGATCCCAATTTTGATGGGAATCTTCCATCCTTTGTTTAGGATCTCAAGTTTTTTGATCATGGCAATGGCACTTTGGCATGCATCCAATTCTTGTGTGGAATGATCAAGCGGTGCGCCCCAAAACGCCATAACCGCATCGCCAATGTATTTATCAACCACACCACCATGATCCATGATAATGTCGGTCATGGCTGTCAGATATTCATTGAGCAGTTGGGTTAATTCCTCTGGGGTTAATGATTCTGATAACGTTGTAAACCCGCGAATATCAGAAAAGAGAATCGTCATGCGGCGTACTTCTCCGCCCAAGGATAATTTTTCCGGATGTTCCACCAACTGATCGATCACTTGCGGAGTCAAATAATACTGGAAGCTGTTGCGAATGAAGGCTTTTTCTTTTGCGGTTGTGATGTACTCAAACAACACAAAGAACAAAAACGATCCGAAAAAGGTAAACGTAAGATAAAACACGGGCAAAAGCAAAAATTGTCCAAACAAGACAGATGCGCCAACCACCACACAAGCCAGTACCGCAAACACAAACCCAAGCAAAGGCCATAATTTTTGCGTGCGATGAACAAACCAAGCCGTGATCAAAACAAGAAAAGCGATCAGAGCAAACCCAATCCATTTTGGCAGATCGTGAAGATAGCGCCCGGACAATTCCGTATCAATCGCATTGGCGTTTGCTAAAACTCCGGCCATTTGATTAAACGGGGTTGTGACAAAGTCGTGCAAATTCGGCGCTGTCACACCAATCAAAACAATTTTTTGATCAAAAATGCGCGGTGGAATTTTTCCGTTTAATACGTCCACAAACGGAATCGTGAGAAATCCTTGTGTACCACGATAATCAATCCGATACACATCCGGTGCGTTCATGTGCGAAAGCAAACCGGAAAAACTTTTGAAATCTCCGCGCACATGTTCAGCCCGACGCACAACCGCATCCCCATCCAAAGGAAAATTAATGAACCCTTGCTGGGTGGATGCTTTCAAAATAGAAATAGGTTCACTTACCAACCGATTGTTTGCATCCAAATCAAGCGGTAAGACAACTGGAATGTTTTGTGCATGCCACATGGCAAATGTTTTTGCCAAGACAGCATCATCCTCCTGACCCGCGCGAGACATTTCCGAAAAACTCACATCAATTCCAAGCGCTTTTGGTTTTGCCCCATCGTTTTTCATCTGATCCATGGCCTTGGCCATCACGCGCCGATCCCATGGCCATTGCCCAATCGCGTTCAAACTCTGATCATCAATCGCCACAACCACAACCTGTTGTGACATGCCACGATTCAAAAACAATCGATCTGTCATTTTTTCTTGAACCGAATGAAACAATCCAAAGGCATACACCAAACAAAATCCAACAACCAATATGATGGATGAAAGAATGAGCAAAATGGAACGAGATGTTTTTTTCACAGGTTATTTTGTGACAACAAGCCCACCACGCAATGTGGCCGATGATTGATTGGCACCGAACACATTTACGTCATACACGCCGCCATACAATGTTCTGACTGGAACATTAACGATAATGGTTGTGTCATCCTGCACAGAAAAATCCGTCATGGTAACACTTCCGATGGTGAGAGATCGAACTTGAGCCTTCACAAATCCAATCCCTTTTAGAACAAGACGAACAGATGTGTTTTCCAAAATTGAATTCGGAGTTGCAGACGATAGGATAAGTTCCGGCGTTTCTGGTGTGGCTGGTGTGATGGTGTTATTTGATGTTGTTGCCGGAGGTGATGTGATGGTTCCACTTGATGTTGATGTATCTGTTGAACCCAAAGATGGAGTTGTTGTGATAGTTGGTGTTGGAGCAACCGTCGGTGTTGGCACCTGAGCCGGCGCTGGTGCAGGTGTTTGTGTTGGTGTTGAAGGTTGAACAACCGTACCCGTCATTGATCCGGATGCAGAACCAGCAGATGGGGTTGAAGACGTTGGTGTATCTGTTGTGGCTAGTGCCGTATTTGCTTTGTTTTGATCCTCAGGTTTTTGCGTTTGATTGTTGTAGATAAACCAAGTGTCTGATTTGTCAACGGATGATAAACTTGAAAGAAGCAAATCCCCTGCCTCGGTTATCCGCGCCATGTATCCAGCGGAAACAATGGTGATTTTTGAGGCAACCTCTTCATGTGTGGTTGGTTTGAGCGGAACAAATCGCACAGCCCCATCTGTCACCATGAGCCAGGTTTCTTTTCCGCGCACAAACATGCCAAATGAAGTTCCACGCACGGATGCGCGGGCATTTTGCGTTTCAATTTCGTAATACTGGCCTTTGTCCGTTAATTTCTTGATCCTTGACCAAATGTTTCCAATTTCCAATTTAATTTTTGTTTGATTCGTGACAAGATCTGCTTGTTCAAGCGTAACTTGGGTGTTGGTATCAAGCAATGTGTTATGGATACCTTCGATCAAAGCCCGACCCATGGCATTTGTTTTGATGTGTGCCCCGGTTTGCACCAGCGTTGCTTGCTGAATCTCAGAAAAATCTGATGGATTTGATGCATTTGCTGTATAAACCTGATAATTCAACGGCGTCACGGTGAACGACGCATTATTTTGAACCTTTGTTCGTTCACTTGGAATGGGTGTTTGTTTGTTGGACATCATTCGCCAAACAAAAAAACCACCCACTATCACACAAAGTGAAACAAGAAAAAACAGAAGACGTTTCATAGTGCTTCCATTTTCTCGTACTTCTTTCGTAAATGCAAGATGTGTATCAAGCTTTTTTCAACACCCGTTGCAAATACTGACCTGTGTGGCTTTCAGCATGTCTGGCAACCTCCTCAGGGGTTCCGGCAAACACAATCTCCCCGCCTTTGTCTCCGCCTTCTGGGCCCATGTCGATAATCCAATCCGCTGTCTTGATCACATCCAAGTTATGCTCAATCACCACAACCGAGTTTCCTTTATCCACCAACTGATGCATCACTTTGAGCAACTGCTTCACATCTGCAAAGTGCAAACCGGTTGTTGGCTCATCGAACAAATAAAGTGTTCGACCTGTTTGCTTCTTAGCCAACTCGGTTGCCAACTTCACACGCTGTGCCTCACCCCCGGACAAAGTCGGAGCCGGCTGACCCAATTTCACATACGACAAACCAACATCATTGAGCGATGCAAGTTTGTCATACACAAACGGAATATCCTTAAAAAATTCTGTGGCTTCTTCAATGGTCATTTCCAACACATCATGAATGGTTTTTTCTTTGAATATGATTTCAAGTGTTTCACGATCAAAACGTTTGCCTTTACATACATCACAAGTTACATATACGGTCGGCAAAAAGTGCATTTCAATCGCAATAAGTCCGTGCCCTTCACAATGTTCACATCTTCCGCCAGGACGGTTAAAACTAAATCGCCCGACTTTGTATCCACGAAATTTTGCCTCAGGTGTGGATGCAAACAATTCACGAATCGGTGCCCAAGCTCCGGTGTATGTTGCCGGATTGGATCTGGATGATCGACCAATAGCGCCTTGATCAATCAAAATAGATTTGTCGATGTACTCAAGCCCTAACAATTGTTTGTGTGTTCCCGGTGTTGTTTTTGTTCCATACAGCCGTTTAGCAATGGCTTTGTACATGGTTTCATACGCCAGGGTTGATTTTCCCGAACCGGAAACTCCGGTTACACACACAAATTTTCTGAGAGGAATTTCAACGTCGATATGTTTCAAATTATTTTGTGAGGCACCTTTGATTTTGATAGAACCAGCCTCTGACACGCGCCGCTTTGTTGGCACATCGATTTTCAAATCACCCCGCAAATACGCAGCTGTGAGTGAATGTTTGTCTTTGAAAATTTCCGGTGTTGGACCAGATGCCACCACATGGCCACCATGAACACCAGCGCCAGGACCAATTTCCAACATATAATCGGATGCCAAAATGGTGTCTTCATCATGTTCAACCACGATCACGGTATTTCCCAAGTTACGCAAATCTTCCAAGGTTTTGATGAGACGATCATTGTCGCGTTGGTGCAGTCCAATCGTTGGTTCATCCAAAACATACATGGCCCCAACCAACCGAGAGCCAACTTGGGAGGCTAATCGAATGCGTTGCGCTTCACCACCGGAGAGCGTTCCGGCTTTGCGATCAAGCGAAAGATAGTGGAGTCCAACATCCAACATGAATTGCAATCGATTTTTGATTTCGCGCAAAATACTTCCGGCGATTTCCAATTCTTTTTCTGTAAACGAAAGGTTGTTGAAAAACGAAACCGCTTCATCAATGGACATGTGTGTAATATCCACGATCGACAATCCTGTTTTTTCCGTCTGCGGCGCGATCTCTGTTGACTCATCAAAATCGATTGGTCTTGTGAGTTTTTTTCCTTTAGTCACCTTTGGTTGCTTTTGGTTGCCTTTGTCATCCTTTGGTCGCTTTCCCTCACCAATCCATACAAACAACGATTCGCTCCGCAAACGTGCCCCATGACAGGTCTCGCAAATATCTTCAGAAAAAACATCAACGGTTCCTAAGCCTGTGCAGGCTTGGCAAGCTCCATATGGTGAGTTAAAGGAGAACAAACGTGGTTCAATTTCTGGAAACGAAAACCCATCTTTTGGACAACTAAACTTTGACGACAATAATTGTTCAGACTTGTCAGGATAGACAATCGTCGCAACATCATTCCCGCGTTCAACCGCGGTTTCCAGTGCTTCAGCCAATCGCTGTCTCACTTCCTTCCCTAATCGCTGATCGGTCTCCGCTACCAACTCCCCAACATGAATCGTATCAACAACAACTTCAATCGTGTGTTGTTGATAACGAGCGAGTTCAATTTTTTCATCCAACCGATATTCTTTGCCATCAATTCGCACACGCGCAAAACCAGAATTATACAAATCGTACAACAGTTGGTAATACTCCCCTTTTCTTCCCATCACCACCGGCGCCAAAATTTTAATCGAGCCTTTGGTTGCTTCTGGTTGCTTTTGTTCACCTTTGTTCACATTCCCCAACACAACATCCACCATTTCTTCATTGGTCAATTTCTGAATTTCTTGACCACACGTTGGACAATGGGGTTTTCCAACACGGGCATACAGCACCCGCAAATAATCATAAATCTCCGTGATGGTTGCCACGGTTGACCGAGGATTGGACGAATGCGCTTTCTGATCGATTGAGATGGCCGGCGATAATCCTTCAATATCATCCACATCCGGTTTTTCCATTTGGCCCAAAAATTGCCGAGCATAGGCAGAAAGTGATTCAACATATCGGCGTTGACCTTCAGCAAAAATCGTATCAAAAGCCAGACTCGATTTTCCCGAACCTGATACACCCGTAATACAAATCAATTTGTTGCGCGGCATTTCAACATTGATATTCTTGAGATTATGCTCCCGCGCCCCTTTTACAATGATTTTGTCTTGCATATGATTTTATCCACATCAATACCTTGACGAAATGATCATTTTCTGTTTTACTATTATTAAGCGGTTGAGGTATTTAAGAATACTTTAAGCTGTTGTCACATTAAGAACTCCCTGAATTTATTCTAGGGGTTCTTTTTGTTTGATTACTTGGCAACCAAAAGTTGCAAAAGCAACCAAAGGCAACCAAATTTTATGAACAAACCCTACCATAAACTTATCGTCTGGAAAGAAGCATATGAATTTTCATTAGCAATTTATCGCACGACGATTACATTTCCAAAACAAGAAATGTACACACTCACCTCTCAAATGAGACGTGCCGCACTTTCGATTGTTGCGAACATTGTCGAAGGTAATTCAAGACGATCGTTTAAAGAAACAGCAAGATTTCTTGATATTGCACGTGCATCATTGGCAGAATGCGAAGTTTATCTTGAATTTTCACGTGATCTTGTTTTTATTGATACGTCAACATATATAACCCTTGAATCTCATCGCGGTCGTGTTTCTTATCTTTTGAACAAATTCATTTCTTCCCAACTCTCTTCCTAACTCCTTTGGTTGCTTTTGGTTGCCTTTGTCCCCCTTTGGTTGCCTCCCCAAGCTCCTTCTTAATCATCACGATTTCATCTCGCAAAATGGCCGCTGTTTCAAAATCAAGATGTTTAGCTGCATCGCGCATCTCGTACTCTTTTTCTTTAAGCACCTCTTCCAATTCTTTTGGATTTGCCGTGAGTTCAAGTTTTAAGACGCTTCGCGCTTCTTGTTCTCGACGTTCCTTATCATCCCCACCCAACATCGCCCGAATATCTTTAATCTCCTTTGAAACCGATTTTGGCGTGATACTATGCTTTTTATTATAAGCTATTTGTAATGCACGACGGCGCTCTGTTTCATTGATGGCTTTTTTAAGGGAACCGGTCATTTGATCTGCGTACAAAATTACCTCACCTTTTATGTGACGAGCTGCACGTCCGATGGTTTGAATAATGGATGTTTCCGATCGCAGGAATCCTTCTTTATCTGCATCCAAAATGGCGACAAGGGTAACCTCTGGCAAATCCAGACCTTCACGAAGCAAGTTCACTCCAACCAGCACATCATATTTTCCACGACGAAGATCCGAGAGAATAGTAATGCGATCAAGGGTTTCAACATCAGAGTGAAGATACTGCACAGCAATATTTTTTTCCCGAAGAAACCCGGACAAATCCTCCGCCATCTTTTTGGTAAGTGTGGTCACAAGTGTTCGCTCACCTAGAGCGACCCGCTTTTCGATTTCATGGATTAAATCTTCCACTTGCCCTGGATATTCACTTCCTTTGGTTGCCTCTGGTTGCCTTTGCAATCCTTTGGTTGCCTCTGGTTGCCTTTGCAATCCTTTGGTTGCCTCTGGTTGCCTTTGCAATCCTTTGGTTGCCTCTCCCCCTGTCACCGCTCTCACGGTAATCATCGGATCAACCAATCCGGTCGGTCGAATAATCTGTTCAACGACCCCTGACGACATTTTGTGCTCATACGCTCCAGGTGTGGCACTCACAAAAATCGTTTGGCCAATCTTTTGTTCAAACTCTGAAAAATTCAATGGGCGATTATCTCTGGCACTTGGCAATCGAAATCCGTGTTCAATCAAACTGTCTTTTCTTGCCTGATCTCCGGCATACATCCCACCGATTTGTGGGATGGTCACGTGGGATTCATCGACCATGACCAAATAATCATACGGAAAAAAATTCAATAAGGTAAACGGCGGCTCCCCCGGGTTTCGTCCATCAAAATGTCTGGAATAATTTTCAATCCCATTACAGAACCCAACCTGTTCAATCAATTCCAAATCATATCGCGTTCGACGACTTAATCGTTCAGCCTCAAGAATTTTTCCTTCTTTTTCAAATGTCTTTAATTGCTTCTCAAGCTCTTGTCGAATCTGAGCAAGAGCCATTTTTTTCTGATCCGGCGATACAACATAATGCTTGGCCGGAAAAATCCATATATCTAAACGTGTGTCCAAAATCTTTCGGGTGATTGGATCTAATTGTTGAATGGTATCAACGATTTCCCCATCAAAAACCAGTCGATAAATGATTTCCTCATTGGTTGGCATGATTTCTATAATGTCACCTTTTGCCCGAAAATGCCCACGTGTTAAATCTGTGTTTGTGCGCTCAAATTGCATGTCGATCAATTTGCGAATCAATTCTGTGCGATCTATGTTATCCTCCTTCAATCCTTTGTTTGCCTCTGGTTGCCTTTGTTCACTTCTGGTTGCCTTTATATGCAACACCTCCTTCTTATATTCTTCCGGCGAACCCAAACCATAAATACACGAAACCGATGCCACAATAATCACATCCCGACGTGTGAGCAGCGCCTGCGTGGCTGCGTGTCGTAAGCGATCGATCTCTTCATTGATCATGGCTTCTTTTTCAATATAGGTATCCGTTCGCGCCATGTAGGCTTCCGGTTGATAATAATCATAATAAGAAACAAAATATTCCACCACGTTTTCCGGAAAAAATTCTCGAAACTCATTACACAGCTGGGCGGCAAGGGTTTTGTTGTGCGCAATCACAAGTGTTGGCCGATTTATGTTTGCAATGACATTTGCCATGGTAAATGTTTTTCCCGAACCTGTGACTCCAAGAAGCGTTTGATACTTTTTGTGTTCAACAAGACCGGCGGTCAATTGCTCGATCGCTTTTGGTTGGTCACCGGCTGGTTTGTAGGATGAGTGAAGGTTAAATAAAGACATAAGAAAACAACAAATGCCCCAAGAGGCTATTCTCTAGGGGTCGCTATAACGATCTCTTGTTATAGAAAGGATTGAATTGTGCCTATAGCCTAGCAAATTTAGGAGAAAATGACAAATAAAAACCGCAATAATCAGTTGCTCAGTGCAGTTTAGTGAAAAGAGTCATAGTCGACATATCCTAGTTTTATTTTCAATTCTGGATCCTCGCAATCGAAAATGATCTACTTTGCGTACGATGGTTTGAGGCTAAACGATTTCTTTCAAAACAACATCGGCTTTGGAATAACCAAGGATCACTCGTTCGATCTTCTCAACCTCTGAAACATCAAGAAATTGCTCGAGTAATTTTTATTCAAACTTTGCTTTTGTGAAGCTTTGCAATCCAGCAATGACTCCTACGCAAGAACCCCAAAGAAACATAAACCAAATATAAGAAAAATACAAAGAACGAATGCTACCACATTTGTAATGGTGCCTGACGCCTAATGAAGCAATTCAGACATAATTAGGATCCTCCTTTGTCTAGAGTTATTTTTACCCTATCACTTTATTGCGACCTGTCAAGAATTCTTCCTAACCAAAAACACGAGCCAGAGCTCGTGTTTTATATTGCACCAATTTTTAAATTTAGCTGCAACCCGAAGTGGATCCACAATTCAAACACTTATAACACGCTGCATTACGCACCATCATACTTCCACATGAATCACATGCCGGAGCATCAGATTGGTTATCAAAGGTGGATGTGAGTGTTTTATTTTGTGTTTTTTCTACGTTTGGAGCGGAAAACAAATTAGGTTGTGATTCAACCGCTGCTCCAACAACCGGCACATGTGTATCACTAAGCGATCCTTCAACATCCTCAGTTTTAACCTCTTCAACAAAATTGATTCCAACTGCCAACTGAGATTCACGTGGCAAAAACTTCAACGCCAACCAGCGGAAAATATAATCCGTGATGGATTTGGCAATGCGAATTTGTGGGTTGGATGTGTAACCGGATGGTTCAAATCGCATATGCACAAATTTGTTGACCAACACCTCAAGCGGAACCCCGTATTGAAGTCCAATGGAAACAGATGTGGCAAAACTATCCATAAGCCCACTGATCACAGAGCCTTCTTTTGATATAGTGATAAACAATTCGCCTGGCATTCCATCATCATACAATCCAACCGTAATAAATCCTTGGTGATTTCCCACATTGAATTTGTGTGTGAGAGCTCGGCGTTCATCCGGTAACCGACGTCGGCGTGAACGACGATCATCGGTCACGGTAACGGTTGGCACAGAAGCAACCTCAGCAACACTTGCCGCCTCAGGCGCTTTTTCATTTTGCTTTTTTGCGTCTGACTCTTTTGATGTGGTGAGGGCTTGCTGACGTTTTGATCCATCTCGATAAATGGCGATAGCTTTAAGCCCCAACTTCCATCCTTCCATGTACACATTCATCACGTCTTCCACCGTTGCCTCATGTGGCATGTTCACGGTCTTGGAAATCGCCCCGGAAATAAACGGCTGAACTGCCGCCATCATGCGAATGTGTCCGCGATAATCAATCGTGCGTGTTCCTTTTGCGGCCTTAAACGCACAATCAAACACAGGCAAATGCTCAGCTCGAAGTCCTGGTGCACCTTCAATAGTGTCGTTTTGTTCAATGTAAGCCAAAATATCTTTTCTTTCATCTTGCGCATAGCCAAGACGGGTCAAAGCCTCTTCAATGGTGTTGTTTACCATCTTGAGTAAACCACCACCGACCAACCATTTGTATTTTACAAGCGCAATATCCGGTTCAACACCGGTGGTATCACAATCCATGAGAAAAGAGATGGTACCAGTTGGTGCCAAAACGGAAATTTGCGCATTGCGTAATCCATGGGTGCCGGCATGTTCAACCACATGATCCCAACACACCTTTGCCTCGGACAATAAATCTTGAGGAACTCCTTGCTCACGCATGTGATAAGCCGCCTCGCGATGTTTATACATGACAGCAAGAGCCGGTTCTGCATTTTTCTTATATCCGGCAAATGGACCGACTTTTTCTGCTATTTTTGATGATTGATAATAACAATGTCCGCTTTGGAGCGATGTGATGGCTGCCGCAAGATGGCGTCCTTCATCTGAATCATAGGCAAGCCCTCGACTCATAAGCAAAGCACCGAGGTTTGCATAGCCGATGCCAAGTGGACGATAATCAAAACTGTTTTGTTCAATGGCCGGTGTTGGATAAACCGAATTTCCAACAATAATTTCCATGGCTGTGACAATAATCTCATTGGCTTTTTTGAATGCTTGAACATCAAACACCATTTCTCCATTCACCTCCTTGCGAAATCGCATCAAATTCAAGGATGCCAAATTGCAGGCACTGTCATCCAAAAACATGTACTCAGAACAAGGGTTTGAGGCATTGATGCGATCTGTGTTTTTAGCCGTGTGCCAATCATTGATGGTAGTGTCGTATTGAATCCCAGGATCTCCACACGTCCAGGCCGCCTCAGCCATTTTGCGCATCAAATCTTTGGCGCGATAACTCACGCTTGGTTTGCCGGTTGAAACTTCATGGGTCACCCAATCTGTCTCATCCAAAACCGCTTGCATGAAATCATCTGTGACACGAACTGAGTTATTGGCGTTTTGGAAAAAAATCGAGCCATAGGCCGGACCATCAATCGAGCCATCATATCCGGCATCCATAAGCGCCCATGCTTTTTTCTCTTCTTCCACTTTACAGGTGATATATTCTTCAATATCCGGGTGATCCACATTCAAAATAACCATTTTTGCGGCACGACGCGTTTTTCCTCCGCTTTTGATCACGCCCGCAAACGCATCCAGCCCTTTCATGAAAGAAACCGGGCCTGATGCTTTGCCGTTTGATCCGGAAAGATATTCCCGCTTTGATCGCAATTTGGAAAAGTTGGTTCCGGTTCCGGATCCGCCTTTGAACAAGGTTCCTTCGGTCACACACAAATTCAAAATGGAACGCATGTCATCTTCAATGGAGTTGATGAAACAAGCGGAACATTGTTGAGGTCGCGGCGTGCCCACATTAAACCAAACCGGTGAATTGAACGCGGCTTTTTGATTCACTAAGATGTGATGCAATTCATCTTCAAACACCTGAGCGTCTTGTGCGGTTTGAAAATAGCCGTCTTTGCGTCCCCAGTTTGAAATGGTTTTTGCCACACGTCCAATCAACTCACGAACCGATGATTCGCGATCATCTTTTCCAACGGTTCCAAAAAAATATTTTGAAACCACAATGTTGGTGGCGGTTTGAGAATAAAATTCCGGCACTTCCACTCCTTTTTGTTCAAACACAATTTCCCCTTTGGAATTGGTGATGACGGCATCTCGCTTTTCCCAAACGATTTCATCGTAAGGATGAACCCCTTCTTTGGTGAAGTAACGATCGACGGTGATGCCTTTTCCGTACACTTCCGCTTCAGTGGATTGTTCATGTTTGCGCGCAATCGAAAATTCCGCATAGCGCTTGGCCACATGCACCAAGTTATTATCGATTAAGGTAAGCTCAACGATTTCACGCACATCCGCAAACGATGGAATGGTGTGTCCATCAAAATGTTGCGTGAGTCTGGATAAAATTTGCGAACTGATTTTTTCCAACACTCTTGGATTTTTCATGCCCGAAGATTCAAGCGCCTGTTTTACAGACCCAATGAGTTTTCTTTGATCAAAGTCCTCCTCCTGACCATTGCGTTTTCGAATGGTTTTTACAGAAGTCATATATTCCCAGACGGCATTGGAGATGGTGTTTGAATCAAGCTGTGTTGTATTATTTTGTGTAGAGCGTGTCTCCGACATAGGGCGAGTATGCGGTAAAATAAGGTGAATAAAAGGACGAAAATTTGTTGATAAAAAAACGCGGGAAAAACCCCACGTCCACAATATATTGTGGCACAGATGTATTTTAGACCGCTATATGTTGTGTGTCAAAAGAAAACTTATCCACAAAAATTGATCAAAAATATCCGAAAAAATCAAAAACCCATGGTCAGATTTATGGCCGGCTTTTCCGTGGATCGAAAGGTGAAATCCACAGGAATGGCCTTGCGTCCGCCAAGCCGATCTTCATAGGCCAAAGCTTGATATTTTAACCCATATTCATACACCAATTTGGTCACTTTCACGTCTTGTAAACAATAGTCTTTAATCTTTTGGATTTCCCCTTGTTTCCACCATTCAACCGCCTGAAGTCCATGGCCGGATTTTTTGACTCCAACGGTTGCCGCGGCCACATCATCCAATTTCAAACGAAATCCAAGCGTCTTGTAAATTTCTTCCAAAATGTCGAGGTTGTTGAATTTCAAAAAATCACCGCTGTAATAATTATTCATCACCGGGCAATCAAATCCTTTTGAGTTGTAGCCAATCAATCGATCCGCTTGTTCAAGCCGTTTCCAAAGCAAAGGCAATTCTGATTCTTCAAAGGATTCATACGTGTCGGTTTCGTAAAAATAACAACCAACAACCGAAATTTTCAATTTTGAGTGATCATATCCCCCAACATCTTGAAAGGTATTTTGGGTTTCAATATCAAAGACAACTTCTTTATTCATAGCGGCGCCATTATAACGCGTCATGGGATCTCGTACAAATACACCGTCTCCAGCCCCACTTTTTCTGTGGCCTTGAGTGGAAGCGTTGGAAATAAAAAAGTACGGGACACCACACGTGTGCCGGATGGATAATCACGCTTGAGCAAGGGCTCCAATTTTGCATTCACCTCCGGAAATAAATAAGAGGTAATGACATCTGCTTTTGGCAAAGGGGTGCCAAGCAAAAAATTTTCACGACGAATATGGACTTTGTCTGCGACGCGTGCTCGTTTCACTTTCCATCGCGACCAAACAACAAGTGGAAGCAAATGTTCAAATCCTATTCCGCGGGCTCCGTAAGCCGTGGCCGCGTGAATCACAATGGACCCATCGCCGGATCCAAAATCCACAACCGTTTCTCCGAATTGAAGTTTTGCCAAATCCAACATGGCTTTGGAAAATCGTTTTGGAGAGCGAACAAATGGAACCCCAAACAACCCTTGAGCAAGCAAATAGACAATAAGAGCAAAACAACAAAGAAGAAAAACTTGGAGGAGTAACAAAAGAAAAACAAGTAGGTTGGTCATAGGTTATTTGATAAAGATTTTTCGTGCCACATTCCACAAACGTTCATCTCCATGAACTTTCATATACACCCACCATTCCGCTCCCCAAAGATAAACCTCTTTTGCGTGTGTGGCTTCAATAAATTTGATGTTATCTTCAAACGCCTTTGCATCAAACGCATCATACCAATACGAAAGCGGTTTACTGTGCAAGGATTCCGGAAACCAAGGTTCGGCTTGTAATTCCGAAACAATAACCTGTTTAAAAAACACATCCGCAAGCATTAATCGCCAAGTATAAAACGAAGGTGTGAGTGGATACACAAAATAGCCCAAAACCTGATTCCAGGTCTTTCGGTACATGGAAATTCCGAGTACATCCGCCTTGCCAAGCATATCAGCCCATGGTTCTATTTCTCCACTTACAGTCATTTGAATAGGGTGAGCATCCAATGAGCGAACAAGGTTGATGCGATCTTTCAAATCGCTTTCACGCGTTTGCTCACACACACCAAACAAAAAGTATGGTTCATTTTCAACTTGCCATCGCTCAAGCGCCGGACTATTTTTGTACCGATTCACAATCGCCGTAATCAGGGCTTTGACTTCTGTCTGTTTATCGTCCGAATGAATGGTGCGCGCCCAATCCGGCACATAACACTCAGGCCAGCGCGGCACTTTTTCTCCAATAGCTAAGGTGAGTTTTACTCCATGATCTTCCGCGTATTTCACAAGCCAATCCAAGGTTTCAAAACGAAAGTCTCCTTTGTTTGGCTCCACATCATACCAATAAACCGGCAAACGAACCGCACGTACTCCCAGATCATCCACCAATGTTTTGAAGGTTTGTTCAACATTTAATCCAAGATAGGATGTGTAGGTTGTTGAAAAAGTGATGCCGTATCTTGGACGTGTTTCTTGAAAAAAAAGACGCCAAGAAACATAAGAAGCACACACCAAAACAAACAGACCAACCAAGATCAGCGCAACACTTCTTAAACGAATGGATCGAAAAAATGAAAAAGACATGTTTAGATTTCCTCCCGCTTTTCGCGCAAAAATGCCAACCAGTTTTCAATAAGTTCAACCATGGCTTTAAACGGAGCCTCAATAATAAAATCGAAGAAGAATAAAAAGATGTTAATTTTTGGTGCCCGCATAGCCACCCATCGTCCGGCGCGAATAATAGGCAAGAATAAAATATCACCAAGAATAAAAACTGAGGCGAGCGTGTCTTCCATAACCAAAAGTTCACGGCGCGTGTTCCTTATGCGAATACCAAAGTAGGCGACGAGCGATAAGAAGAAAATAAAGAAGGCGATGGAAAGTGGATTGAAATGAATGGAGCGTAAAAACGCGGCAATAGACCAAACCACCCCAAAAAACGCAATGAAGTAAAGCGAGTTAAAAATAACCCACAGCGGACCGCGCATCCAAGGTCGTTTTTGCTTAAATACAAATCCAACATCTTCCCCAACTCCCAAAAAAGCATGGGCTTCATCCAACATTTTTGCCGTGTTTTCTTTTTGCGAAATCCGAACCGTGAGTCCGATCATGGAAAGTAAAAATGGAGGGAACAAAATATTCACGGCAAGTGGGAAATAATCCGTTGACTTTAAGACAAACAATTCATACGGATATTCAAGCAAGATCGCCAAAATACTTTTGGTAAGCAGCAAAAACATCGCCGCGCGAATAACGGTTCTAAACAATCGTGAGCGAAATGCGCCGTATCGATCTTGAATGGCTGCGGTCAGAGCAGCATCAATGGTTGAAACATTTTTTTGCTGGATGGCCGAGGCAAACGCTTGCGGATTATCTTGCGCCACATCAGCAATCAATCGAAACACAACCGCGTGACGACGTACAAATCGGTGCACCGGATCTGCGGCCGGATGAAAAATCTGCTCTTCGACCACGTTGATGATTTTGCGCAAATTCATGACAATCTCTTGAACAACCGGATCGCCTTTTTTTGCGGTTCGCCACTTTGGGTAATACAAGGTAAACACACGGTAACGCAAGGTGGCAATGTTCGAATGCAAAACCGATCGGTGAATGGCAATGTACAATTGCAAATCCTGATCCGCTTCACCAACAATTTTTGTTTGCCATTTCACGCGCTCACGCATGGCTTGATATGCAAAACTGGCCAAGGCTTCATCCACACACGGCGGGCCAATCACATATTCAATTTCCGTTGAAAGAACATCCAAGAGCCACTCATGATGATCTTGATCGCGGCGTGTTTCTTCTTGCAAACTTGCAAACAGCAATTTGTATTTTTCAATCACATCCGAAACCAAATCAATCATGGATGTTGGAATTTTGTTGTTTGGAAGATAGTGTGCCCAAATCAATTCACGAATCAATTTTGTGGACAATTGTTTTGCATCCCCTTCTCCAAGACGTCGTTTGATAATCCGACGAACCGCATTGCGTCTAAGCAAATGTTCTTCATCGTATTCCAATGTGTTGCGAATGGTTTCATACACCGAAACCGCCACCGAAACCGTTTCGGAAACCGAAATAACATCTTCTTGTGCGGGAGCATCTTGTTCTTTTTGAATTTGAACCACGGACGCGAGAAGGTGGTGAAGTGATTTTTCTTGCATACAATCATTAAACAATCAAAGGCAATGTTTCAAGTTCGCTTTTTCGCCCAAGCACTAAATCTTCGATGCGATAGGTGCCATGCGTTGGGGCTTCCATAAATCCGTTCCATGCCATACGTGCCATCCCACCGGAGTTGATCCAATCAAACAACCATTCATTTGTATACACGGCATTGTGTTGTGAAACACCTCCACCAACGTATTGCAACCAAATACGATTAAATTCTTCTTGCGATCCAATCGGCGGCGCCATAATAACCGCGATGCCCAATCCTGTATAAAACGATAATTCACTTGGCTTGGTCCACAAAATATCTGTGGTTTTCAAAATCTCGTTGAATCCGGAAAAATACTGTTCTCTGGAATCAAATTCCGGAACCATCACCCACATGCCAAGGGATTTTTTCATGCCAAGTCGTACAACCGCATCTCTGTAATACGCGGCCGCATCTTTTCGCACACCTGCCACCAAATTCACGCGAATTTTACCTTGCATGATGGCCGGTTTTAATCCGGAAAGAATCTGAACACCCAACTGGCGCTGGGCTCCGGCTCCTCCCACGCTATAGGTAAGTGTGAGCGGATGTGTTTGTACAGATGGTTTTACGGCAGATGCCCCCAATTCTGTTTTGATAAGTTTGGCGTATCGCTCATGAAACACATCTTTTGGATCCAAGTTGTGGAGTCGTTGTGTGAGCAACGGTTTTAACGCCGCCGCCTTTGGACCACCAATCAATTCTTTTGGAAGAGGGAAACCTGTCAAAAAAATGTTTTCATCGCGCACACCATACAATTTCAACCGTTCAACCACACGTCCATTGCTTGCCAGATATTTGATGCGGCTTCGCTTTGGATCAAGCGGTGCCCACGCACGTGAAATGTCCGCATCTGTTGTCACACACCAAATATCACCCGGATAATTATAATAATCCGCACAAAAAGCTGGAATGAAAAACGTGGCAACAAGAGGAATTGGGTGCTCGGACAATTTTTCAATTAAATGTTTTCCCAACCCTTTTTTGATCAATTTGTAAATTTCGGTTAACTGCAAATTGGGTTTGGACAAATCACGGCGAGGATAAAACGATGGGATTTGTTGAAAACGATCCAATGCCTCAAACAAAACATCTCCAACAACCGGGATGGGTTTCATGCGAGAAATGACTTCGTACAATTCACGACTTTCCTTCCACAATTTTTTGTCAGAAGCTGGGATCCCTTTGTAATCATTAGCAGACAAAACAACTCCGTGTGACAAATCTTTGAGCGCGTAAGCCGCACGGCTGTGCCCGTATCCCATGTTTACATCCACAACCCAAGCCTTTTTGCCATTTAATTGATGTGAGTGCGTGGACATACTTAAAAGAAATAGCGCTCAGATGATTTTGAAATAATTTTGAACACCTCATCCTCAGAATCGGTGATGGTAATCAATTTGAAATCCGATGCGTTCAAGGCGTGAAATTTATCCAATGCTGTTGATTTCAGCCAAGTAAACAATCCATCCCAATATTCTTTTCCAACACACACCACAGGTGTTTTTTCCATTTTTCCGGTTTCAATCAAGGTGACAATCTCAAAAAACTCATCCAAGGTTCCCCATCCACCAGGAAAAAACACGTATGCTTGGGCTGATGAAGCCATCACAACTTTGCGAGAAAAAAAGTAGTGAAATGTTTGACCTTTGTTTGTGTACGGATTTAATTTCTGCTCTCGCGGCAATTTAATGTTAAATCCAACCGAAACCCCACCGGCTTCCATAGCACCTTTATTTCCAGCCTCCATAATGCCAGGCCCCCCGCCCGTAATAATCGTAAATCCGGATTTGGCGCATCGCTTTGCCAATCGCTCTGCAAAGGCATACCATTTACTAGATGAATCAATACGCGTACCACCCCAAAACGTCACTTCTTTTGACGTTTCCGAAAGCGTCTGAAACCCTTCCACAAATTCAGACATGATCCGAAAAATACGCCAAGAAAGTTCATGAATACTGGTTGGGTCTTTTCGAAAACGTTTTTCTTCTGCTGTTAGGGGAATACGACAAATTGGATCTTTTTTCTTCTTTGATTTGATGGGCATACGACGATATTCTACCACAAACACCCAACTATTCGTACAGGAAATCAGGGGATAACCGATGACGTCCGCCGCCTCTGGACAAATTTTCCTTTATTCGCTACACTTCCCTGCATCCGCATGAGAAACCCTTCCCCGGAAGGCCTTATCTCAAGCCTCTATCTACTATCTTCTATCTACTAATCTTATGTCAAAATCTTGCCTTATCACCGGAAAGAAAACAACGGTTGGAAATCATGTTTCCCACTCAAACGTAAAAGCAAAACGCAAATTGTTTGTGAATTTGCAAAAGAAACGTTTGGTAAATCCTGCCACAGGCCGCTCAATCACGATTCGTATTTCTGCTCGTGGACTTCGCACCTTAAAAAAATGGGATCGCGAAGGAAAAAAATATGATCTTGCCAAAATGAAAAAATTGGCAGCCCTCTGCGCATAAAATCGACCTCTGGTCGGTTTTTTGTTTTCTGTTGATATTTGAGTCAACATATGCAAGGATAAGCCCGCGTTCGTTCCTTACACCCTTAACCCACACCGGAGGTCGTGGCCATGACGGAGTTTGCTGATTTGCTCAAGTTGGAAATCAAAAATAAAACCATCCAGTCCGGAACCGTACGGATTTCTTGGGTTGTCTCCCCATTGCTATTGGATGCTCTCCGAGAAAGAGATCGGGAAAGAAGCTGGCGTGCGACTCCGCACATCACAAACATCCTCATTATTTTGCGCAAACCCATTGAAGGTCGTACAAATCTATTGGTTAATGAAGGCCAATTGCTGTCAAAAGAAGAACGGTTCCTTTTTCCGCTTTCGGACGGCGAGGCGTGGATTCAGCTCAAACGCCCGGGACCTCTTCAGATCAAAGCGGTGTTGCTCACAACCAATGATCAAAGCGACCTGAACCTGCTTCAAAGCCGTCATAGTGATGTGTACGACTATTCCTTGTTTGATGAAAACGACCAGCTGTATACAAAGGGGTGTGCATTAAAGGATGTTTTTGGGGACAGTCGGTTCAATAGATGGTGTGATCGTTTCCTGGCATCCATTTCTGTTTTCTTTCTTCCGCACGTGTTGATACTCTTCTTGGCAACCTGGTATATAGAAGAATCAGCAGGGTTCTTTCTTAGCTTTTTAGCTTTGTTGATCATCCTTGAAACCGAGCGTCAACTCTGGAAAGATACATTCAGCCGCTGGCGCAAAAAGCGAGCCGCGGAGCTCAAGAAACGAAAAGATGAACAAGGGTTTGTGAAACTCGAAGAACCCAAAACATTGGGTGAGGTCATCGAAGCCACCAAACGTGACGATTCCGAACGCGCGTTTCTCACGACCCCATCTGACCAACGCACAACTCAGATGCGCAAACACTTTCCTCTCTCACGCCGAGTTTATCTTCGTTATGAAGAGTTGAAGGCCGCTGTTTGCAGGCCATTTGCTGACTAATCACTCACCTGAGTTATTTTTTCTTTGTCGCGAAAACAAAAAACAATGGGGTCTGCCCATTGTTTTTGCTTTTCTTAAAGAATCGTATCCTTTACCTGTTTTGCCACACGGAATTTTACCACTGTTTTTGCTGGAATCTTGATTTCAGCTCCAGTCAATGGATTTCGTCCGGTTCGGGCCGGTCGTTGCTTTTTCACCAACTTTCCAAGTCCTGGAATGGTGAATTCACCGCTTCCCTTAACTTCTTTTAAAACGAGGTCAACAAACTTGTCCCACTTTTCGGAAGCATCCTTTTTTGATGTTCCCATCAATTCTGCCATTGATTGCATGAATTGGCTCTTTGTCATTTTTGCCATATTGATGTGCAAAACTTAGTAATTACTGGGTAATAATAACACAAGTGTTAATTTTTGGGAATAATTCGTCAAAAAGTTATACCCAGGTCAACCTCTTTGTGATTTTCAAACCATTTTCTCGCGATTTCCTGATCTTTTCTCAATATTTCACACATTTGTTCATCACCGGGGAATGGAATAATGTCGCGCACTCGCTCAAGCAAAGCAACAGATAATCGTTTTTGAACCAGATCCATAGACACATCCAACAAATGCACTTCCATCTTGAGTCTGAGTCCTTCTCTGCCATCGCTTACAAAAACCAAACTTGGATAATCGGTTCCATCCACATGTGTTAACCCAATATAAATCCCCAAGGCCGGAATAATCGAACCCTGCTCAATCGAAATATTAGCCGTTGCGCAATCCAGCTTGGTTTTTGCGGTTCCACTCCCCTTTTCCACGTGACCGTGAAAGTAAAGCGGATGCATGCGTAAAGACATAAAAAAGATGTGAGTTGAGTCAAAAATACTGTATACCCAATCACATCTTTTGTGCAAACAAGCTTTATCGCGCTTTCAAATGATGAATGGCCTGTTTTAAAATGGGAATCAAATCCGGATAATCGGACGTTTGCAACACCCGATTCAGCGGAACCCACTTTGCTCCATACGCATTTTGGGTCACATCCGGGGCCAAATGGGCTTTTGGTGGGGTTTCAAATAAAAAGTAATGAATATCTTTATTGATGAGTTTGCCGCGCTTGGCATATCGATCACGAAACCAAATGCTGATTTTCCCAAGCGGCTCTAAAAATCGAATTTCTTCTAACCCCAACTCTTCCAACGTCTCACGCGCAGCCGCTTCTTCAAGCGATTCCCCTTTTTCCACATGCCCCTTTGGCAGGGTCCATTTTCCATAGGAATCTTTCATGAGCGCGATAACAATTCCCGTCCATGTGCGACGAAAAACAACCCCGCCCGCGGAAACCTCTTTTTCAGAAGCCTCGTGCGAAATTGGTTTGATGCTATTTTTTCTCCGATGGAGTTTGGCTTGCGGCTTGGGACTTTCCAAGGAGGATGTTGAGAGCGGCTTGTTTTTGGGTGTCATACCCTTTTTGATATTTTTCAATATTGAGCTCAACCTTCACATCCGGCTCAATACCGGTTTTGTTTATGCTACGGCCTTTTGGTGTGTACCATTCCGCAATCGTGATTTTCATGGCTGATCCATCCGCAAGCTCTTGATAATCTTGAACCGAACCTTTTCCAAACGTTTTTTGTCCAACAAGTTTGGCCATACCATAATCTTGCAAAGCACCGGCCAAAATTTCTGAAGCAGATGCACTTCCTTCATCCACCAAGACAACCGTTGGAATACCAGACAATCGAGGGGCGGCCACACCATTATACGTGATGGCCGATGGTCGCTCTTGTTCAATGACCACAGGATCATACCCAACCCAAGCAGAAGCCACATCAATGGCTGAGGTCAAAAGTCCGCCCGGATTTGAACGCACATCCACAATCAACCCTTTGACCCCTTTTGAGATCGCTTCTTGTACAGCCTGATTAAACAATCCCGGCGTATCTGCATTAAATTCAGCAATGGAAATCATCATGATGTTTGACTCTTCCATTTTCCATTTTACAGAATCCACTTTGATTTGCTCTCGGACAATCGTGATCTCTTTCAAATCTTTTAATCCATCACGGCTGATCATGAGCACGACTGATGTTCCCTCTTTTCCGCGGATCAAAGAAACCGCTTCTTCAACCGCCATACCTTTTGTGTCTTTGCCGTCAATGGATACAATCCAATCTTTTGGTCTGAGTCCTGCTCGTTCAGCCGGTGATTTTTCAAGCGGAGCAATCACCTGCAATTTTTCTTCTTTAATGCCGATTTGTGCACCGATTCCCACAAACATTCCATTCAAATCTGAAGAAAATTGTTTTGCTTCTTCCGGATCAAAGTATACGGAATAAGGGTCCTTGAGCCCTGACATCAACCCCTTCAATGCTCCATAATATAAATCTTTGTCCGAAACAGGTTGTTTGTAGTATTTATCTTTTGCGTAATTCCAAACATCCCAAAAATTTTTGAAATCAATGGATGAATCCGC
>Ga0172375_10002293_pt1 | contig 30008 bp, 29 predicted proteins | sample LakKiv1m_FD_114537 | JGI IMG/M metagenome (GOLD analysis project Ga0172375, IMG submission 114537) | Freshwater microbial communities from Kabuno Bay, South-Kivu, Congo - kab_092012_11.1m | ecosystem: Environmental > Aquatic > Freshwater > Lake | place: Democratic Republic of the Congo... | reverse complement strand
TTCGCGCGGACGCTCGTTCCGCCCCACCGTGGCGGAACTTCGCTCCGCAAAAGCCCCTCGCTCGTCCGGAAATAAGTTATAGCAGCGGACACCGTGGCCGCTCGGGGCTTTTGAGGCCGCGCTCAAAACCGGCCAAGTCAATCGTTGATTGTTGTATTCATTCAAGCCCCGTCAGCCGCTATAACACGAAGTTTGAGTTTTACGGGAGACGCCGGTGAAACCTCGAGGAGCGTTTAAAGCGACGAGAGGTAAACCGGCGGCAGGACCCGTAAAACTCCTGCGAGAACGCGCCTTGACAGGACCCGCGCCTGCATGCAAGATTTCTGCTTGTTAGCTCCTGGAAAGTGTGTTAAAATTTAGGATATGATAATCACGGAAAAGAAGCCAATTGATGAGATTTTGGAGAGCCTGAAGGGATACCAAAAAATATTCCTGGTCGGCTGCGGTGAGTGCTCGACGACCTGCAAGACCGGCGGTGAGCCGGAATTAAAGGAGATGAAGGCCCTCCTGGAGCAGCACGGAAAGACCGTTACAGGCGTGTGTATGCCTTCTGCCCCCTGCATTGCGCCTCAAACCAAGGCGGAGCTCGCCAAGAATATGAAGGCCTTAAGAGAGTCAGAGGCATTTTTAGTCCTTGCCTGCGGCCTGGGTACCCAGTCAGTCAAGGATAATGACCGTTTAGGCCTGCCGATATTCCCCGCCCTTAATACAATTTTCGGCGCGGTGATGGACGCGCAGGGTAATTTTATCGAGAAGTGTTCTCTTTGCGGAGAATGTGTCCTTGATGTGACCGGAGGGATCTGCCCGGTTACTTTATGCGCCAAGGGCCTCTTAAACGGGCCTTGCGGCGGGATGAATAAAGGTAAGTGCGAGGTGGATAAAGATAAAGATTGCGCCTGGGTTTTAATTTACCAGGAGTTGGAGAAGAGAAAAAAGCTCAATCAGATCAAAGAGATACAGCAGCCTAAAGATTACAAGAAATCAACTAAGCCCCATAAGTTAGCAGCCTCTAAATAGATGAGCCAGCTTCCTTATAGCGAAAAAGTTATGGATCATTTTTCCAATCCGCGCAATGTCGGCGAGATCCCCGATGCCAGCGGTATCGGTACCGTGGGAAACCCCGTCTGCGGTGACGTAATGAAGATGTTTTTAAAGATCGAAAACGATATTATCGTCGATGTGAAGTTCAAAACCTTTGGCTGCGGGGCGGCGGTTGCGACTAGTTCGATGGTGACCGAGATGGTCAAAGGTAAATCTATCGACGAGGCATTAAAAATCTCCAATAAAGCGGTAGCAGAAGCCCTGGGGGGCCTGCCTCCGGTCAAGATGCACTGTTCGGTGCTGGCAGAAGAGGCCTTGCGCTCGGCGCTAAAGGACTATTTTACAAAACAAGGTAGGCCTATACCTTTCGAAGACAAAGGGCACGAGCATCACGGGGAAAAGTGCCTGTAACCATGTTGACAAAAAAAGACTTACGTAGTAAAATTCTCTTGGAACTAAAAATACAGAAGGAGGAAAACCGAGACCGCAAAAGTCAGGTTATTAAAAACAAGCTTTTCAGGACTAAGGAATTTAGAAAAGCGAAAAACGTGATGTTTTACATCGCGCTCAAAGGTGAAGTAAATACAGAAGAGATGATCAAGGAAGCTAAAAAACAAGGAAAAACAGTCACTGTCCCGGTCTGCTGCAGGGATAGCTTTACTTTAAGGCCGTGCATATTAGAGACCCACGCAAGGCTAAAACTCGGACCTTACGGCGTACACGAACCCGTAGAGGAGAAGTGCGTCCGCCCGTCCGACCTGGACCTGGTTATCGTTCCGGGGCTGGCTTTTGATAAAAAAGGCAACCGTTTAGGCCGCGGTAAGGGTTACTATGACCGTTTTCTTGCCAAGCTTCCAGCGGATACCACTTCCGTCGGATTAGCATTCGATTTTCAAATCTTATCTTCTGTACCCACCACAGAGCACGACGTCAGTGTCACCAAAGTAGTTTCCAATTAATCAATAAGTAAAAAATCAGAGTTGTAGTCCAATAAGGAGGTAGTCTATCATGTTGACTATTATCGTCGCATTGGGGGCTGCTGTTGTGGCAGCCGGCGCAGGGTATTTTATGCGCAAATATTTAGCCGAGAAAAAGATACAGGCCGCGGAATCGCAGGCTGAACGGATCTTAGAGCAGGCGAGAAAAGAAGTCCAGGATAAACGCCGCGAGGCGGAGCTAGAGGCCAAAGACCTTCTGTACAGGATGCGCCAGGATTTCGAGCGCGAGACCAAGGATAGGCGCACGGAGATCTCCAATATGGAGAAGAGGCTGGCCCAGAAAGAGGAGAATATCGACCGGCGTCTGAATCTTCTGGAGCAGAAAGAAAAAGAGATCGAAGGCAAGCACGAGAACGTAAGAAAACAGGAAGAGCTAATCAAGGCAAAAGATACCCAGCTGCATACCTTGATCGCGGAAGAAAAAGAGAGGCTGCAAAAGATATCATCGCTCTCTGCGGAAGAGGCCAAGCAGATATTATTAAGCCGGCTTAACGAAGAACTTACCAACGAAAAGGCGTTAGCCATCAAGAGAAACGAAGAGGACTTGCGCAGCGCCTCGGATAAAAAGGCCAGAGAAATAATCAGCCTTGCCATACAGCGGTGCGCCGCAGAGCATACCGTGGAAACAACGGTCAGCGTGGTCACTCTGCCTAATGATGAAATGAAAGGCCGGGTCATCGGCCGTGAAGGAAGGAATATCCGCGCGCTGGAGATGGCCACGGGGGTAGATGTCATAATTGACGATACGCCCGAAGCGGTGACCCTCTCTGCTTTTGATACTGTGCGCAGAGAGATTGCCCGTTTAAGCCTTGAGAAACTTATCTCCGACGGAAGAATTCATCCGGGAAGAATAGAAGAGATCGTAGAGAAGACCAAAAAAGAGATGGACGAGAAGATCCGCGAAGAAGGCGAGCGCGTGGCTTTCGAGGCCGGAGTAAACGGCCTGCATCCGGAGCTGATCAAGCTATTAGGGCGCCTGAAATACCGCACCAGTTTTGGCCAGAACGCGATGCAGCACTCCAAGGAGGTGTCTTTTCTTCTGGGTGTTATGGCTTCCGAGATGGGGCTGGATTTTAAACTCGGCCGGCGTATAGGTCTATTGCACGATATCGGCAAGGCCGTCGATCATCAGGTGGAAGGGACACACGCTAAGTTAGGCGCAGACCTGGCTAAAAAATATAATGAGAGCCCGGAAGTAGTCCACGCCATAGAGGCTCATCACGAAGAGGCTGAACCGAAGAGCATATACGCGGTCATGGCTGTGGCAGCGGACGCCATAAGCGCCGCCAGGCCGGGCGCAAGGCGCGAAACGCTCGAGACTTACATCAAGCGCCTGGAGAAACTCGAATCTATTGCCAATGCCTTTAAGGGGATAGAAAAATCTTTCGCCATTCAGGCGGGGCGCGAAATACGCGTTATCGTCCAGCCCGAAAAGATTGCCGATGCCGAGGCGGTTACGCTTTCGCGCGATATCCGTAAGAAGATCGAAGAGGGGATGGAGTATCCGGGCCAGATCAAGGTCACGGTCATCCGCGAGACCAGGGCAATCGAATATGCCAAATAACCAGTTTTGCCAACAGGGATTGTCCCCGAAGGGGACTGTCCCAAAATGCGAGCAAGGGAAGTGCTGCCTACAAATCCAATGAAAATACTGTTTATCGGTGATATAGTCGGTAAACCGGGCCGGGACGCCATAAAAGCGCTCCTTCCCGGGCTGAAAAAGGAATACGCGCTGGATTTTGTCATTGCCAACGCCGAGAACTCTGCCGGGGGCTCGGGTATCACGCAAAAGACCGCGGATGAACTCTTTGCCTCCGGGGTCAATGTCATTACCTCCGGAGACCATATCTGGAAGAAGGCCGAGATAATCGAGCTTATCAACAGAGAGGACCGGATCATCCGGCCGGTGAATTTTCCCGCCGGTGTCCCCGGTATGGGCGCGGGCATTTTTAAGGTGAATAATAAAAAAATCGGCGTGATCAATGCCAACGGCCGGGTTTTTATGGAGCCGTTAGAGTCTCCCTTTACGACCACTCTGGCCGCAGCGGAGAAGTTATCTAAGGAGACTAATATTATCATCGTGGATATCCACGCGGAAGCGACCTCTGAAAAGGTAGCGTTAGGCTGGTATCTCGACGGCAAGGTCTCGGCCGTGATGGGAACGCATACGCACATCCAGACCGCAGATGAGAGAGTCCTGCCGCAGGGTACAGCCTATATCACCGATGTGGGGATGTGCGGGCCGTATGATTCCGTGATCGGCCGCAAGGTCAAAGATGTGTTAGAGAGGTTTATTTCACAGCTCCCGGTTAAATTCGAGGTGGCAGAGTCCAACATCAAACTCTGCGGGGCAGTGGTGGATATTGACGATAAGACGGGCCGAGCGAAGTCGATAGTAAGGGTGCAGAAGAGTCTTTAGAAATGCAAAAATCAAGAATCAAGAATCAAAAATACAGATTAAAATTCAAAATTTTTAATTTTGCATTGTCATTTTGCATTTTGATATTTGGATTTTGGATTTATTTATTTGCCCAAGGGGATGACCTTGTATTAACCGTTGACATCAACTCCGCAACCACTCCCTTGCCGGATATTTATAAACCGAACATAGACCTTAGCGGACGCGGATTTAACCGCGACGCTACCTGGCCGCAGACATTGGCCGCGGAAGAAGCCATCAATGCATGGGGGAAGGGTGTGGGGTTAAATAATACTTACCGTATGCAGTATAATCTCTGGGAGATAAGCCAGACCAGGGATGCCGAGACCCGCGATAAACTGCGCGCAAATTACGAAGCAGTAATCAGGAAGATCAGCGACGCCAAAGGAAGGGTTATCTTAAACTTATTCGGGATGCCCGCCGGTTTAGGCAAGGCCCTGGATAAAAAGAGCTCATTCAAGGATTTCAGGATATTCAAGGCCTACATAAAAGATATTATCCGGTATTTGAGCTGCGAGAAAAAATACAATATCTGGTATGAGGTGTGGAATGCCCCTGACCTCGACGATTTCTTCTTAGGAAGGCAGCAGGATTACTTGTTGATGTACCGCGCTGTCGCCGAGGCGGCTAAGGAGCTTAAGCGGGAGACAGGTGTTACGATCTCCGTGGGAGGGCCTTCGGTAAGCGCCTGGTTTAGGGATACCGAAGGAGTGAATACCGCGCTTACCCCGGAGCGCAGCCTTATTTATGCCTTGATCAAATATTGCTATAGTTATCATCTCCCTCTCGATTTTATATCCTGGCACGGATACTCCAGCAGCCCCAGGCAGGATCAGGAACGGACGGTTTACAGGAAAGACGCGGTAGGCCTTATCCGGGATTGGCTTACTTATTTCCGCTTTGACCGCAATACCCCGCTTATCGTGGATGAATGGAACTTTGACCGCAACACCAACATCCTCCCCGAGAGGTCGGAAGATTCGTTTATCGCGGCAAGCTTTATACCCGCCCGGCTTAAAGGTATGTATGACGCGGGCTTAAGCAGCCAGATCTATTTTTCTCTGGAGGATTTTGATAATAAAAACGAAGGCGTCATCAGAAATACCGGGGCCTTTTACTTTATTCCCGAGCGCCTTGGTTATAAGGGCGGGCCGAAGCTGGCATTCAATGTGTTTAAGATGCTTAATCGTTTAGGCAAGGATATGTTTGTTGCGAATCTTTCCGATGAATTCTGCAGGGCTATAGCTACTAAATCGGAAAACGAGGTTGTTGTTTTGATCTATAATTACCTTGATCCGGATATAGCGCGCAACTACCTTTCTAAAAATATAGCCGGGCTTAACAACGCGCAAATCAAGTCGCTCTTAGATATCGTCAAGAGCGACAAGCTGCGTAAAATTTTGCAGGGGGAGCAGCCTATCTCCGCCTTGAATTTAGGGGCGAAGGTCAAGGGCCTGCTCGAAGAAGCCCGCAGGCTCAATGAACTGGTCAAGAAGTTTTCGGCCGCCCCCCGACGGTTAAAGTTGAATCTAAAGAGTTTGAATGGCGAATATACTTTTGAGGTGTATAAGGCAGGCCCAACGTGCAAAAAAGACTGTAATTTTGCTCCGGATTTGAGCAAGGATATCGCGGCCCAAGGCGTCCGGGAAGAAAATATCGTCCTCGAGCCGTATTCCGTGCATTTGATCGTATTAAAGGCCAAGCCTAAGGCAGTAGCGCCGGTAAATACCACAGAAACGCCTAAGAAAGAAGAAGCGAAATAAGTTATGCCGCAGAATTCCACGGACCTATTTTCAAATCAGGCTGTGTTTAACCAGAGCCGGCATATTTTTACGGTCTCGGAAATCACCCAGGATATAAAATCGATTTTGGAGAATACCTTTTCCGAGGTCTGGGTGGAAGGGGAGGTGTCGAACCTTCGGCCTTCTTCGGCCGGGCATGTTTATTTTTCCCTGAAAGATAAAGAAGCGGTTTTGTCGGGGGTTATTTTTAGCCGCACCGCCGCTCAAATCAGGTTCAAGCTCGAAGACGGCCTTAAAATAATCTGTTTCGGCAAGATTGACGTCTATCCGCCGCGCGGGAACTATCAGTTGATCATCGAAAAGGTCGAGCCCAAGGGGATAGGCGCTCTTCAGCTTGCCTTAGAGCAGTTAAAGGCAAAGCTGGAGAAAGAAGGGCTGTTTTCTTCGGAGCGTAAGCGCTCACTCCCTTATCTTCCGTCGAGAGTAGGGGTGGTCACTTCTTTGTCGGGCGCTGCGATTAAAGATATCTTAAAGGTATTGGAGAGGCGCTTTAGCGATATTCACGTGGTGATAAATCCGGCGAAGGTCCAAGGCGACGGCGCTAAAGATGAGATAGCGCAGGCGATTAACGAGCTTAACCTATTTAACAAAAACGTTTCCCCGGGAGAGCGTATTGAGGTTTTGATAGTAGGCCGCGGCGGCGGGAGCATCGAAGACCTTTGGGCATTTAACGAAGAAATCGTCGCGCGGGCCATTTTTAATTCCAAGATCCCGGTCATCTCTGCTGTGGGGCATGAGCGGGACGTGACTATCGCCGATCTTGTGGCGGATGTGCGCGCAGCCACTCCGTCAGTCGCAGCAGAACTGGTCCTTCCGGAAAAAGAAGAATTGCGCCAGGAGCTGTCGGATTTGAATCAGGGTATCTTTACCGCGATGCGGCATATTTTAGATTTACTGGGCCGGGAATTGGAGAGCGGGGTCAGGAAACTGTCTTTGTTAAATCCTGTAACACTGCTAAAACAGCACCAGGAGAGAATCGTGGACCTGGCCCGTCAGATCTATGTGCGCGCGGAACATTTCTTTAAATTGAAAGAAGCGGCCTTTAAATCTGCGGTGGAAAAACTTTCTTCCTTGAGCCCGCTGAATATTTTATCCCGCGGCTACAGCATTACCTTTAAAGCCGATGGCGCGGTCATCAAAGATTCGGAAAGCGTAAAGGCGGGAGAGAGGATAAGGACCCGGCTGGATAAAGGGGAGATAATAAGTAAAGTAGAGGAGGCATAAATGGCAGAAATCAAGTTTGAGGAGGCGTTAAAGAAACTGGAAAAGATCGTGGTAGACCTGGAGCAGGGAGACCTGTCTTTAGACGAGGCTTTAAAAAAATATCAGGAAGGCATTGAGCTCTCGCGCACCTGTTCCCAGAGGCTGGAGAGCGCTAAAAAGAAAATAGACGTGCTCAATAAAAATAAAAAAGGCGAATTTGAATTAAAGCCTTTAGATGAAAGCAAGGTCGGGGACTGATGTTTCTAGAGCATATTAATTCACCGCAGGATATAAAAGCCTTGAAGCCCCAGGAGCTCTCGATTCTGGCTTCCGAGATACGCCTGCGCATGACAGAGGTGGTCTCGCATAACGGAGGGCACCTTGCTTCCAGTTTGGGCGCGGTGGAGCTGATTATAGCACTGCATTATTGTTTTAACGCCCCCAAGGACAAAATCATCTTTGACGTGGGGCACCAGTCTTACGCGCATAAGATACTCACGGGCCGTAATATTAATTTCGAAACCCTGCGCCAATACGGGGGATTAAGCGGTTTTCCGTCGAAAGACGAGTCGGAATTTGACTCGTTTACCACCGGGCATAGTTCGACCGCAGTCTCCCTCGCTTTAGGCCTGGCCTGCGCCCGCGACTATCTTTCCTGCGAAGAACGTTTCAAGGTAATCGCGGTCATCGGTGACGGCTCTTTAAGCGGAGGGCTTTGTTTCGAGGGCCTAAACAACGCCGGGCATTTAAAAAAGGATATGCTGGTCGTGTTGAATACCAATGAATTAAGTATTGCCCCCAATTCCGGGGCGTTAAGTATTTATCTTAATAAGATCATCTCCATGCCCATTTACAATCGTTTTAAGGAATCTCTGGAACATTTTGCCGAATCGCGCCTTCCCAAGGGGAGCAGGTTAGTTAAGCTGGCCAATAAATTCGAAGAGGGTTTAAAGGGGCTTTTTGTCCCCGGGATGCTCTTTGAAGAACTGGGTTTTCGCTACTTCGGGCCGTTCGACGGGCATGATCTGAACCTGCTGATACACACGCTCAAGAATATTTCTAACTTTAAAGGCCCGCTCTTGCTGCATGTAGTGACTAAAAAAGGAAAAGGATACGCCCCGGCGGAAAACGAACCGGTTCGTTTTCACGGCACAGGGCCTTTTGAACTCGATTCCGGCAAAGTTTTGCCTAAGTCGCAGGGCTCTAAGTCTTTCACCGAAGTCTTCAGCGAAAAACTTCTCGATTTAGCCAAGACCGATAAAAAGATCGTCGCTGTAAGCGCGGCTATGCCTGAAGGGACCGGTTTGGATAAATTCCGCGATAATTTTCCCCAGAGATTCTTTGATGTGGGCATTGCCGAGGAACACGCGGTGATATTTGCCGCAGGGTTAGCCCGCGCAGGATTAAAACCAATAGTTGCCATTTATTCCACGTTTTTGCAGAGGGCTTATGATGAGATAATGGAAGCGCTCGCCCTGCAGAATTTAGGGGTAGTTTTGGCAGTAGACCGCGCCGGCTTAGTCGGAGAAGACGGGGTCACGCATCAGGGTATTTTTGATATTGCATTTCTTTCGACTATCCCTAATATGACTATTTTAGCGCCTGCTAACGGCAGAGAGCTGGAAGAGATGCTTGAATTTGCGCTATCCCTGAATACCCCGGTAGCCATACGTTATCCTAAAGATAAAATCATGGCTTTACCCAGCCTTCCTGATACCGGAAAGATCCAAAGCGGAAAGGCAAGGGTATTAAAAGACGGAGATGATTTTGTGCTCATCGCTCTGGGGAGCATGGTTAATCCTGCGTTTGAAGCGGCAACCCTTTTGGAGATGTCGGGTTTATCCGGCACAGTGATCGATGCGCGTTTTGCCAAGCCTTTGGATAAAGAATTGTTTAGGGCCAGGTCCCGGAATACAAAATTTATTTTTAGTGCCGAAGAGGGCATTATCGACGGCGCCTTCGGGAGCGCGGTAGAAGAGTCCCTAGGAAAGCCCGTGGTGAAGTTAGGCTTGCCCTGCGAATTTATCGCGCACGGAAAAAGAAATATTATTCTGGATAAATTTGCATTGACGGCTGCGGGAATTGCCGATAGGATAAAGAGCGTATGCCGAAGATAAAGATCAATCGCGAGAAATGTAAAGGATGCCTCCTCTGCGTAAGCGTCTGCCCTAAACAGATGATCAAGCAAGAAGGCGCATTAAACAAAAAAGGCGTCAAGCCGGTTAAATTTGAGGAGACCGGGGCCTGCGTAGGTTGCGCTATGTGCGCCGTTATTTGTCCTGACTGCTGCATTGAGGTCTTTAATGAATAAAACTAAGATATTGATTTCCGGTAATGAAGCTATAGCCGAAGGCGCTATTCAGGCCGGTTGCGCTTTTTATGCGGGGTATCCGATCACTCCGCAGAATGAGTTGATCGGGTATTTTGCCAAACACATGCCCGAAAGAGGTAGAGTTTTTATTCAGGCGGAGTCGGAATTAGCCGCGATTAATATGGTCTTTGGCGCTTCATCCGCCGGGGCGCGCGCCATGACTTCATCCTCAAGCCCGGGGATAAGTTTAAAACAGGAAGGTATATCTTATATCGCGGGGGCAGACCTCCCGGCGGTAATCGTAAATATTCAGCGCGCAGGCCCCGGTTTAGGAAATATCTGGCCGGCGCAGTCGGATTATTTTCAGGCAACCCGCGCAGGCGGCCACGGCGGTTACCGGTTGATTGTTCTTGCCCCGGCATCGGTGCAGGAGTGCTATGATTTTATGTTCGATGCCTTTGACCTGGCGGATAAATACCGCAACCCGGTTATGATTTTAGGGGATGGTCTCTTGGGCCAGATGATGGAGCCGTTAGAAATCAAAGATCGAAGATCAAAGATCAAAAATTATGAAAAACCTTGGGCGCTGACAGGTTGTAAGGGGAGAGAGCCGAATATCGCAAAGTCGTTCTATATGGTTGAAGGCGATTTGGAGGAATCAAATCTCCGCCAGCAGAAAAAATATAAGTTGATCCAGCAGAAAGAAGAGCGCTGGGAAGAATATTTTGTTAAAGATGCCAAGATAATCCTGGTGGCTTACGGGTCTATGGCGCGAATAGCTAAGGGTGTCGTGAACAGGTTAAGAGAAAAAGGGGAAAGGATCGGGCTGATCCGTCCGATGACGCTCTGGCCCTTTCCTAAGAAAGCCTTTACCCAGCGCCCGACACCCAAAACCAAATACCTGGTAATCGAGATGTCCTACGGCCAGATGCTAGAAGATGTTTTGTTAACGGTCAATGGTAAATCCAAAGTTGAGTTTTACGGCCGCTCCGGAGGGGGAGTCCCGACGGAAGAAGAAATTATAAAAAAAGTTCATAGTGCGTAGTGGGTAGTTCATAGTAAGGTCCTTAGTTTTAAGTTTAGAACCCCAAACTACGAACTTAACTACCAACTATGAACAATGAACCACGAACTGAATATGGGGAATATATACAGCCATCCGCAGTCATTAAGAGAGAAAAGCACGCATTACTGCCCCGGGTGCGGGCACGGGACAACGCACCGCCTGATCGCCGAAGTCATAGATGAGCTGGGTATCCGCGAAAAAGTGATCGGTATCGCGCCCGTCGGATGCGCGGTGATCGCCTATGATTACTGGAAATTCGATTGCTCCGAGGCCGCACACGGCCGGGCCCTGGCAGTGGCGACAGGGATCAAGAGAATACGGCCGCAGAATATAGTTTTTACTTATCAGGGAGACGGTGACTTAGCGGCTATAGGAGGGAATGAGACAATTCATGCGGCAAACCGCGGGGAGAATCTTACCGTGGTTTTTATTAATAACGCTATTTACGGGATGACCGGAGGCCAGATGGCCCCCACCACCTTAAAAGGCCAGAAGAGTGCCACCACTCCCGAAGGCAGGTCAGTCGAGTTGCACGGTTATCCTTTGAAGATATCCGAGATGCTGGCATTATTGCCGGGGGTAAAATATATCGAGCGTACTTCTCTGGATTCGGTTGCCAATATACTAAAGACCAAGGCAGCAATAAAGCAGGCGTTTCAGAATCAGATCGATGGCGTAGGTTTTTCCCTGGTCGAGGTCCTTTCCCCGTGCCCTACTTATTGGGGGATGAGCCCGCAAGAATCGCTGCGCTGGATAAAAGAAGCGATGTCTAAAGAATTTCCCATAGGAAGAATAAAATGACGGAACGCATCATCATCGCAGGCGCCGGAGGCCAGGGTATAATGCTTCTAGGAAAGGTCCTGGCAGAGGCGGCAATGAAAGAGGGCAGGTTCGTGACGTGGCTTCCCGCATACGGCGCGGAAGTAAGAGGTGGGACTTCGCATTGCATGCTCGTTATCTCCGACAAAGAGATAGGCTCGCCTTATGTGAGTAAGGCGGATGCCCTTATCATTATGAATGCCCCATCGCTGGCAAAATTCAGAAGCCGCCTGGCCGCAGGGGGGCTTTTAATATTAAACAGCTCTCTGGCTCAGCCGGAGAAACAGGATAAGGCAAAGATAATCCAACGCCCCTTTTCCGATAAGGCCATAGAGATGGGGAATATCAAAATCGCCAATATGATCGCTTTAGGCTGCTACATAAAGATTAAAAAAACAGTATCAATAGAAAATGTTTTAAGGGTAATCGAAGATATCGCCCCCAAAGGAAAAAAAGATTTGGTTTTGATCAATCAAGAAGCGTTAAAGAAAGGTACAGCGCTATAGAATGGTCAGAGTAAGATTCGCTCCCAGCCCAACAGGAAATTTACACATAGGAGGCGGCCGCACCGCGCTCTTTAACTGGCTCTTTGCCCGGTCGCAAAACGGAGAGTTTGTCTTAAGGATAGAAGATACCGACCGGGAGCGCTCCAAACCGGAGTTTCTTGACGAGATATTATTCAGCTTAAAGTGGCTGGGGTTTAATTGGGACGAGGTCTATTACCAGAGCCAGAGGTTCCCTGTATACCGCGAGCACGCCGAGAGGCTTTTAAGAGAAGGGAAGGCCTATATTGAGAAGTCTCCGTCGGGGAAAGAGGCGATAATTTATAAAGTCACCCCGCAAAAGATCGTGATGCAGGATTTAATCCGCGGGCGGATAGAATTTGACGCCAAAGATATCAAGGACCAGGTCCTTATCAAGTCCGACGGTACCCCTACTTATAATTTTGCCTGTGTCGTGGATGACGCGGGGATGAATATTACTCACGTTATCCGGGGGGATGACCATATCTCAAATACGCCCAAGCAAATCCTTATTTATGAGGCGCTGGGTTTTAAGGTGCCGCATTTCGCGCACCTGCCTTTGATTATGGGCGCTGAAGGAGGGAGGCTCTCCAAAAGAACAGGGGCGACTGCCATAAGCGATTACCGCAAGATGGGTTATTTGCCGGAGGCGCTGGTAAATTATCTTCTGCTTTTAAGCTGGGCGCCGGGTGGGGACCGCGAGCTTATTGATATAAAGGAAGCGATAAAACTATTTGATATTAAGAACGTCAATAAGACCGCCGCGACATTTAATCTGAAAAAATTGCAGTGGGTAAACAATCAATACCTCAAAAATGCCGACCCGGAGAAGCTTGCGGACGAAGTAACCCCTATGCTCATTGAAAAGAAGCTGATTGAAATTGATAATTTTGATAGAAATTATCTGGTTTCTCTTGTAAAATTATTCCGGGAGAGGCTGACGACGGTCAACGATTTCCCGGACTGGGCAGATTTTTTCTTTTTAAAAGAAATTTCGATTGACCCTGCGGCGAAAGAGAAACATCTGACAAAAGACCTATCCAAAGAATTCGCGCTCTTTAACAAAAGGTTGGATGCCTTAGATAAATTTGAGATCCCCGAAATCGAAAGCGCGTTCCGGGGGATGGTCAGCGAACTGGGCCTGGAGGCTAAGGTCCTGATACACCCTATACGCGTAGCCCTTACCGGTAAGACTATCGGCCCGGGCTTGTTCGAAGTAATATATTATTTAGGCAGAGAGCGGACTAAAGAGAGATTGAGCAGGTTTATAAAAAAGGAGTAGGATGATGCGTAAAGCGCGTTTAGTAATGGCGGTATTTTTTCTGGTTGCCGGCATCTCGCTTTTATCCGGATGCGAGACATCCAAGGGTGTCGCGGTAGGGGTGGGTGCTACGGCAGTGGGGGCGGGGAAAGATACCATGACTGCCTGGGACTGGCTCAAAAAGGGCGACGACTGGTTTAAAAGAAACCTCTGGTAGCCGATCAGCGCATATGTATAGACTGATAACAGCCATCTTGGCCATTAGCCTGGCAATTCTTGCCTTGATAATATTTTACGCGCATTTTATGCAGGACTCCGTGGATCCGTTTGTCCGGGCCGCCAAAGAAAACATAACCGCATACCACAGCGTCCCCGATTATAAAGTTAACGAAAAACACTGATTTTTAATATACTGCCCTGTCGTCTAATTGGTAGGACTTCAGATTCTGGATCTGACTATCATGGTTCGATTCCATGCGGGGCAACCAAGTTTTGATTCGCGCGGGTGGTGGAATGGCAGACACGCTACTTTGAGGGGGTAGTGACCGCAAGGTTGTGAGGGTTCAACTCCCTCCCCGCGCACTTTCTTCTTCGCCCTTTAATTGACATTTCTTAGCTATGGCGGGCTTTGAAGAATTGCGTGAAGTCCTGCGTAGCTCGTCAAAGCTCTAAGTAATTTATTAAAGAGCGAAGCAGGGCACTAAATAAAATCCCCGTATCTTAACGCCAGACAGATACGGGGATTTTATTTAAACTGTTATTTCTCTTCTTTGCGTTTATCTATTACGTAGTTACTTCTCTCCAGATGCTTGGCCGCTTCTTTTAATTCCGCGCCGATCTCGCTAATTTGAGCTACGTGGTCAATCTTACGCGTATCAGTAGTGACGACCCCTATAGAAATGGAGAGGAGCGGTATTTTCTGCTCGACCCCTTTGCGGTCTTTTCCGATGATATACCCTGCCTTGCGGTCTTTTTCGTTATAAAATGTGGGCGCGGCAGCCTCAAAATCCTTGATGATCTTAAGGCATAGCGCGTCTACTTTATTGGGAGTAGTCACGATACAGTAATCATCCCCTCCGATGTGCCCGATAAAATCGTCGGGATTCCCCGATTCATGGGTAGCGCGGATTAAGATGCGCGCCGTCTCGCGGATCACTTCATCTCCGTGTTCAAAGCCGTATTTATCATTATAGCTTTTGAATTTATCCAAATCCGCGTAACAGACCGCGAATTTCTCTTTACTCTCTAATCTGCGCTGCAATTCGTTAATGATGGAGACGTTCCCCGGCAGGCGGGTAAGAGGATTCGCTTCCAGGTCCCTCTCGGTGCGGCGTAGGATCATGCGGATGCGCGCTAGAAGCTCTTTCGGTTCAAAGGGTTTGACTACATAGTCATCCGCTCCGGCGTCTATCCCGTTTACCCTGTCATTTATGTCGCCCTTGCCCGTGACCATGATTACCGGAAGGTGCCTTAAGAGGAGGTCTTTCTTTATCAGCCGGCAGACCTGCCTGCCGTCGATCTTGGGTATTTTATAATCCAAAAGGACCAGGTCCAGCGGTTTGGCGTTGACCATTTTTACCGCTTCTTCCCCGTCTTTAGCCTCGAAGATCTCATAATTTTCTTCCGAGAGCGTAAGTTTGAGTATATCCCGTATATCCGGGTCATCGTCGACTATCAGAATTTTTACCGCCATAGTTATTAAGCCTCGTTAGGTATGGTGAAGCTGAATGTGGAACCACTGCCTATCTTGCTATTTACCCAGATCTTCCCGCCGTGGGCCTCGATGATGTGTTTTACTAAAGAGAGCCCCAGCCCGGTGCCTTTTACCTCCTGATTAACGGCATTATCAACGCGATAGAATTCCTCGAATATCGATAAGAGGGCGGCTTCGGGTATGCCGCAACCCGTATCCGCAATATCAACCTGCACGCCGTCTCCGGTTTTATGCGAAGAGACGGTGATCTTTCCTTTTTCCGGGGTAAATTTAATAGCGTTACTTAACAGGTTTATGAATACCCGTTCGAACTGGCTGCGGTCTGCCGAGATGCTCACCGCATTATCCGCAATATCGATGATTAAAGCAATATGTTTTTCTTTTAATTGCACCGAGAGCAGGTCTGAAATTTTTTCTGCGATCAACTTTAAATTCAGCGGCTCTTTTTTCATCGCCACTTTTCCCGATTCGATGCGCGCGATATCCAGAAGGTCGTTGACCATATGCACCAGTTCATCGCTATGCCGGTTTATTTTATCCAGCCTCTCGCGGATATCTTTAGGCAGGTCTCCCAGCTTTCCGGTTAAGAGTATTGCGGCGTAACCCTTGATGGAGGTAAGGGGGGTACGCAGTTCGTGTGAAACGCTGGAGATGAAATCGGATTTGCGGCGGCTCACCGCTTCTAATTTTGCCAGCGCCCGGCTTAAATCGCGCGTCCTCTCTTCGACCTTTTGTTCCAGGCCTTGCTGGCTGCGCCAGGTCTTGTCAAAAAGACGGGCATTCTCCAGCGCCTGGCCAAGCTGGTTGGCCAGTATGGTCACCAATTCCTCGTCACCCTCGTTTAAAACCGTTTCTCCGTTATCCGTCCCTACGAAAAGCAGCCCTTTTTCTCCTTCTTTGGGGAGTACCGGCGAAAGCACAAAGGAGGCGGCCTTGAAAATTACAGGGACCTTTTCTTTAAAAGCGGCCTCTGACGGGGATCTAGTTATTGAAGAAAGCGTCTTTTCGTCTTTGATAAGATTCAGAAATTTATCTTTCTGCGAATTTATCGCCGACAATATCCCTTCGGCCTCCTCGCGGATATATCCTGTCTGCATATTCAGCTCAAAATGCTTCCCGGGCTCATCCCAGAGAAAGGCGCAGGCCTTTTCAAATCCCAATTCTTCCAGGTAATGCGCTTCGATCATCTGGAAAATCTGGCCCTCTTCCAGCGTGGTGCTGATTGCCCGCGACAGCCTCTGCAAAGAATATAGCCCGGTGATTTTTTTATCCAGGTCTTCCTGCGTTTTATTCAACTCCATGTCGGTACGCACTATAAGTTTCGCCTGTTCGTCCATTTCGTCAAGCGAGCTTTTAAGTTTCTGCCCCTCGGCCCTGACCGCGGTGATCTTATCCATTTTTTTGACGATGACAAGAGAGAGGATGATTATAGCAGCAAAGCTCGCCACCAATAAGAAGATCATAAGCAGGCCCGTTTCAATCATTTTTTACATCTGCCCTCCCGCCGCCAGTATGGCGACGCTCTGATTATGGAAATACGCCTTACCGTAATAATTTGCCGACTGCAGAGGCGCCTGTTCCCCGTAGGTATAAAGGCCTAAGACCGGCGTATCTTTGAAATATTCTTTGATGATCGCAAGCTCTTCGCCGGCGCGCCGGCCTAATAATATATACCTTGATACCGAGTCAAAGACAAGCACAAAATTAATATTCTTTCCCGCCATCCCCCGCTTGGCCTCGAGCGCTGCAAGGCGCGTTGCCTCAAGGCAGGACTCCTTAGTCCCGATCATCAGCCTTATGGGGCTCTGGGCAGGGACATTCCCCTGGCAGATTATAGAACCGTCGTCTTCAATAGCCAGCAGATTTCTTAAGAGATACTCTTTTTCTCCGGGGATGCGCAAACCTATGGGATAAAGCGTGGATATAAGCCGCAATTCTTTCTTAAGCCTTGCCAGGTCGAAAGAAAAATATTCCTGGTAAACCTTAACTGCGGGTTCGCCGTCGATCTCATGGACTACATTACCGCTGGACCTGGTAATGACCCGCGGTTTACCTAACGGCTTCCACCCGTGTTTTATCCCCAGAGCGAAATTGAATTTTCCGCCCCAGATGACCCCGCAGGCGGAGTCGGAAAAGACCTCCTCCCCATAATACTGAAAAGTTTTTTTAAAGGCCAGGTTATCGGAAGCAGAGGCGCCGGCTAAGGGGAAACTTCTACCTAATTTTTCCTGCAGGCCGTTAATCAGGTCCGAGCCCGGCACCTTCAGCCCGTCGGAGAAGATTATGCCTAAGTCCCTGCGTATATTCTTGAATCCGTATAATAATTTATCCGCTAAATCCTCGCCCGCGCGTCCCCCTTGCGCCAGGCTTATATTATTGACGCAGGCGGAGTTGTAATATACCGTATCGGGGAAACTAAGCAATAAAACCGCAATGGCATGTTTGTGTATGCCTTTGTCGCTTAAGACCGCCAAGGTGCTTGAGCCGATGATCTGGGCCGACCCGGCGAGGGAACGGATGGTTTTTAATATTGCGGGGCGGGCGAACTCCGGGGAGCTGAAGACTATGGCCAGGCCGGCCTTAGAAGAGCGCAGGTTTACCCGGGCCTGGACTACCGCGTCTTTAGCCGCTTCAATATGGTCCTTAAGCGCGCTTACGCCTATACCTATATTTATGGACATCGCGTCTTATTAAAACATAAATCATTTCAAGGGTCAATAATTATATTGACCGCAGGAGTGGTATATAATAGAATAATAAAATAATTCCGGCCCCATCGTCTAGCCCGGTCTAGGACGTCAGATTCTCAATCTGTAAACACGGGTTCGAATCCCGTTGGGGCTACCAGCAATTTGCTCTATTTTATGATCAATTTTCAAGACGCAAAGAGGATAGGGTTCAGGCTGGATAAGCTCCTGGGCGCGCTTGCCGTTATCAGCGTCTTCTGCCTGATCTTTATCATGAGCCACCTGGCCATATTCGACCTGGACATCTGGCTCCATCTTAAAAGCGGGGAGCTTATCTGGCAGAATAGGGCTGTTCCTCTGCACGATGTTTTCTCTTTCACTCTCCCCGGCCGCCCCTGGGTCGATCATGAGCCGCTCTTCCAACTCCTAACTTACCTTATCTATAACTTTGCCCATGCCGAAGGGCTAATACTTTTCTCCTGCTACGCCCTATTCTTTGCCTTTTTTATATTATTCCTCGTCGCGCGCAAGAAAATACTGAATTATTTCGAGATAGCGCTCCTCTTATTCCTGGCTGTGTCGGCTTCGAGCAGCCGGTTTAATATCCGGCCCGATATTTTTAGCGTTCTATTCTTTGCATTCTTTCTCTATCTTTTAAGGTTTTATCCCAACAAAAAAATAATCTGGTTCTTGATCCCGGCGCAGGTATTGTGGGTTAATTTCCACGGCTATTTTTTTCTCGGCCCTCTGCTCATATTGATTTTCAGGCGCTTAAGCCGCCAAGGCTGGCTGCTTTTTATTGCAAGTTTAGCCGCCTGCCTCATAAACCCCAATGGATTAAGGGGCGCTCTGTACCCGGCCTTTGTGCTTAAAGAGGCCTTAACCGGGAGGGCGAGTATATTCTTCGAATACATCCAGGAGCTGCGTCCGACATTCGGGCCGCACAATTTTTCCTGGAATTATTTTTATTGGTTCGTCTTCCTGTGTTTTGCGCTCCTGGCCGTAAATTTTAAGAAGATCAAATTAGCGGACGCGGTATTGGCGCTGGTATTCTTCCTGTTTGCGCTTACGCAGCGCAATATTATGTTCTTTGTCTTCGCCGCTTTCACTATTATCGTAATCTACGGGGCGCCTATTTTAAATTTTCTTGAGAAACGGCTTAAGGGCCGGGAGGCGTGGCGCGTGGCGGCATATTATTTTGTCCGCAATGCCCTTACCGCCATTTTTATCTTCTGGATCTGGTGCCGGATAGACAGCATCTCTCTCGGAAGCTACTATGATTTTAACGCCGGCAAATTTGAAAGCTATTATACCGGCATAAACGAGAAACGCTATCCCAAAAAGGCAGTCGAGTTTATTTTAGATAACGATATCCGGGTAAATTTTTTCAATGATTTCAATTCCGGGGCGTACCTTATTGGCATGGCTTACCCGCAGAAAAGGGTTTTTATCGACGGGCGCACCGAATTCTACGGCCCCGAGTTCTTCAAAGGTTATATGGAGGCCATGAAGGGGGACGGGCCTTCCTTTAAGGCGATAGAAGAAAAGTACGATATAAACGCTGCCATCTTTTCGGGCTCGTCTACGGACTTTCCCGCTTTAGCCCGGTCCCTTTATCTTGATCCCCAATGGAGGCTGGTGTTTTTCGACGAAGCGGGGGTAGTATTCTTGAAGAAAATTGCGGCCAACAAAGGGCTTATAGATAAATACGGCATAAATTTAAGCAAATACAGCGTTCCCCCCGCGGATCTAAAGCCCCTGGGTATCAGGCACATCTATCCGCTGCCTTATATTAAGCGGGCTAAGTTCCTTGACCTTTTGCGGGAAGACGCGGCGGCTCAGAGCGAGGCCCGCGAGGCCCTGCGTATTATGCCTGATTGCGCCGAGGCCTTTCATATTTTGGGCCGGGTAGCCTTGCGCAAGGGCCTGGCGCAGGATGCGTTTGAAAATCTGCGTAAGGGCGCGCTCCTCATGCCCAGGAATGCCGACATCCTGACTGATTTAGGGGAGTCTTTAATAGCGTTGAAGGAATATAAGCGGGCGGAGCAGGCGCTAATACTAGCCAATAAGCTTAAAAAGAAAAACGCCACTACCTGCTACCAGTTAGGCTCTCTATATGCTGCGACTAACCGCGTTAAAGAGGCGCGGAAGTTCTTAATAGAAGCAAAACTTTATAATCCGCAGGATGTTGAGCTCTCTCAAAGGATAACGCAGAAAGAAAAAGAGCTTAATAAATAAAAATCAAAATTTTTCTTGCATTTTTTTCGAGTTTATGCTAAAAATTAGATAATATCAAGGAGGGGTAATGCGCGAACATCTAGAATTCTTACAGGTATCCAGTGTCGTGGTGAAAGTTGCGGCCTGGATTTTTTTGTTTTTTGGTTTAGTGAGCGGCATCTCCATAACTTTAGGCCTGGCGCAGGGTTATCCGCGCTGGATGGGGTTGATCATTTTGGCGGTCTATGCCTTCTTTTTCTTCTTTTTCTACATCATCGCCAAAATCGCCGAGCTCCTGATTAAGATCATCAACGAGATAAAAAAAGAATAACTTCAAGCGGAGGTTCAATGAGAGTATTTATTCTTATGGCGTCGCTATTAATGGCCGTATCTTTGACCGGATGCGACAAGTTCGGCCTCTCCCAGGGGAAAAAGGCGGCTGTTAATGTGTCGCTTGGCTCGGATGTCAAATCAGGCACGGTAGTGGCCAAGGTAAATAACGAGGCTATCACCCAGGAAGACCTGGACCAGGATATCAATGTATACAATTCTACCGTTCCGGATGATAAGCCGGAGCTAAAGATCACCACTAAGGAGCAGAAAGTAAATCATCTTAAAAACGATTTGATCCGGCGCACGCTTCTGGCGCAGGATGCAGCGGATAAGGGCCTTGACCGCAACGAGGACGTTACTCGCGTTCTGCAGAAGACCCGGCAGGAGCTTCTGCTGATGGTCTTAGTCAAACAGATCGCCGATACTACCGAGGTTAGCTCCGCTGAAATCGAAGATTACTATAATAAATACAAGGACCAGTTGAAGGACCCCGAACAAAGAGAGATCAGGGAGATAGCCGTTCCCTCGGAGCAGGACGCCAGGGATATCCTGATCCAGCTTTTACAGGGCGCTGATTTCGCGACCCTTGCAAAAGAAAAATCCAAGAGCGCGAGTGCTAAAAACGGCGGGGACCTCGGCTACGTTAAGAGAGGTACAAAGAGCGCGCAATTTGACGCAGTGGCCTTTTCAGATACGTTAGAGGTTGGCCGCGTAAGTTCGGTATTTAAGACACCCGACGGCTATTGTATCATCAAGCTGGAAGCCAAAAAAGGCGGCCAGCAGAAATCACTGACGGACATGTGGGAAGATATCAAGAAGGGGCTTACCTTTATAAAACAACAGCAGAAGCTTGACGACCTCGTCGGGAAGCTCTCCAGCTCCGCCCGTATCGAGATTTATGAAGGGAAGATAAAATAATATGCGCCTACCCATTCAACTGCAGAAACAGCAGATAATACTTATAATCGGTATCGGCCTGGCATTAATCGCGATCTTTATGATCAAGGTTTACCTTGATGAGCAGAACCGCGTAGCCAAAATGCGCGCTAAACATGAATTGGAAGCCATTCAGGCCAATCAGACCCCGGTGCTGATCGCTAAGAAAGATATTGAGCAGGGAGTAGTGATCGACCCCGACTGGCTGGAAGCAAAAATACTCCCCAATAACCGCGTAGAAGGCGGAGCGGTCAAGTCGGTTGACAGGATCTCCGGGATGCTTACGGTTGCCCCTATATCCAAAGGAGAACAGATAACCCTGGATAAGCTTTCTTTTAAGCGCTCCGGCGACCTCGCCTCACTTACGCCCGTAGGTAAGCGCGCTATAACGATTATCGCGGATAACGCCTCGACATTAGTCGGGATGCTTAAGGCCGGAGATTATGTAGACGTCATCGCGCTGGTAAATATCCCGATACAGGTCGTCGAAGGCAGGCCGGTGACGCAGCTTACTTCCATTCCGCTTTTTCAGAATGTATTGGTGCTTGCCGTTGGCCAAGAGACGGGTAAGGCATCCCCGGCAATGGAGCAGCTTGCCAGGTACGGTAAACAACAGGCCGCGCCCGAAACCTCCCTGATAACCCTGGCGTTGACGCCGAAGGAGGCGGGCTTATTGTCTTTTGTCCAGGAGCAGGGGAAGATTCGCCTGGTCCTGCGCTCACCCACGGATGCCAAGGTCGAGCCCGCGCAGTTAGCGACATGGGATACTCTTTTCCAATATGTTATGCCTCCGCAGCAGAAAGCGGATGAGCCTAAACCTATAAGTTTCATTGAAGTATATCATGGCCTTCAGAAGGAGAGGGTCCCCGTATACAAATAAAAAATATGAAAAACAAATTCCTGATCGGTATTTTCGTAATGTTTTGCCTTAACGCATTCCTGCCTTTATGCAATTACGCCTTAGTCGGCGACGAGAATCCGGAAGTACTTAAGGTCTATATGGGAGAACCCAAAGTAGTGGCGGTAAACAACGCCTACCGCGTTGTAATAGGCAATCCTAATATCGCCGACGTTGCGAATGTCAACAAGGGCGAAGTAACCATTAACCCTAAATCGCTGGGAACGACTACGCTGGTAATCTGGGATGGTTTCGGCGAACAGTCTTATAAGGTAAAGGTCGTCACCGAAAATATGGATATCATCAAGGAGCGGGCTGACGCCGTGCTAAAAGACCTGGACCTGCCCAATGTTTATACCAAGGCTGCGGATGAAGAAAATAAGATCATGCTTTTGGGCGCGGTGAAGACCGCCGCGGACAAAGAAAGAATAGCGACGGCCCTGGGCGCTTTAAAGGCCAAGACAGTGGACCTTATCAATATAAAGGAAGAAGAGACTTCGATAGAGATAGACGTACAGGTCCTGGAGATGAATAAAGACTCTACCAGTACTCTGGGTTTTAGCTGGCCGGGGAATATCACGGTCACCGAAATCGGCTCTCCCGGGATACCCGGGATCGGGGCAACGACGGTGAGCGCTACTTCCGGCGGGGCTAATCCCGGGACTACCGAATCGTTTACCCGCACGTTTACGGGCACCCATTTGGATAGGTTATTTCAGATATCTAACTACGGCCGCGCGGCATTTACCTGGTCGCTGGATGCCTTAGTAAGAGACGGAAAGGCGCGCATTTTAAGCCGGCCGAGGCTTACCTGCCAGAGCGGGAAAGAAGCGGAGATGTTTGTCGGCGGAGAGAAGCCTACGTTCTCCACCTTTACCACGCAGGTAAACAGCGGCGTGCAGATAGAATATAAGGAATTCGGCATCAAGCTAAAGGTCAAGCCGACGGTAACCGAGGATAACAGGATCAAGCTTTTGGTTTATGTCCAGGTAAGCGAAGTCGGGGAGGCAGAGACTATCGGGACAACTACTTCTATTACTGCCAAGGCCTATCCTTTATCCAAGCGTAATTTCACCACCGAGCTCTATCTTAATGACGAGCAGACCCTGCTTATCGGCGGGTTGATTAAGCAAAAATCAGAGGACCAGATTAGAAAGACCCCATTCTTCAGCGATATACCTATCCTGGGCGCTATGTTCAGGCAGACCGTTAGCTCCACCGGAGGCGGTTCGGGGAATCGCGGGGACACGGAACTCTTTGTGACCCTTACCCCGGCTATTGTCAAGGCGATCAAGGCGACGGCAAAGAAAGAAACTGCATCTATGCCTGTGGCTGATTCAAAGGTCCAGGCAGAAGTCTCCGCGTCCGCCATAGCGATCCCGGAGAATATCAGGAATTACGCGGCTGTCGTTCAGCGCAGGATTTTAGATAACCTTATCTATCCTGCTTTGGCTAAACAGTCGGGTTTTGAAGGCACGGCAAAATTAAAACTTCACCTCTCTTATTTAGGCCAGCTCCTCGACATAAAAGTGAGCTCTTCTTCGGGTTACAAGATCCTCGACGATAATTCAGTGAAGGTCGCCAAGAGCGTTTCCAGTTATCCGCCATTCCCGCCTACAATACAACAGGCCGATTTATGGGTAGAGGTGCCTGTAAGCTACCGCTTAGAATAACCAATGTCCCAGAGAATCGTCTTATTCAGCACTAAAGGCGGCGTGGGTAAAACCCTGATCGCCGCAAATCTTGCCGTAAGCCTGGCCCTTGACGAAGGCAAGCGCGTCTGCCTTATCGATTTGGATACTTATGGCGCGGGGGATATGGCCCATATGCTTAATCTAAAACCGCAGAAGGCCATGGTGGACCTTATCTCCCAGTTAAAAAGAAATCCCGAATCGGTAGCCAGGAAGGATTATCTTTCCACTGCCTCGAACCTGGGGATCAGTTTTCTTCCCGCGGTATTGCGGCCGCAGCAGTCCCCGCACCTCGACCCCGAGTTATTAAAAAGCGTTTTCGCGCTCTACGATAACGATTACGATTACATAATAATAGACGCGGGGAAGATCTTCACCGATACATTCGCCAATATATTGAATCAGGCGAACCTGATTTTATTTGTGGTGACCCCGGACGTGCTCTCGGTTTACCAGACCAAGTGGGCGCTGGATACCCTGCAATTTATGCACATACCCTTGTCTATGGTTAGGGTTGTCTTAAACCGCGCGGAGTCTTTGTCCAGCATCAGCTGGCACGAGGTCCGGGTCTCTTTACCCGTTGATATCGTTGCCCGTATACCGTCGGAGGGGCGAATTACGGGCCAGGCCATAAATCAGAGTATCCCGGTGGTGCTGGATAGCCCCAGGGCAAAGATCTCTTTGGCGATCAGAGAGCTTGCCCATGAATTGGCAGCGAATAAAAAGCTTTATATAGAACATGCCGAGATAGACGCCTTAAAATTAAAAGAAGGCACATTGGTAAAGAGCGGAGACTTCTGGCAGAAGGAAGGGCTTACCGAAGCGCTTATCGGCCCCGATCCTTACGAAGAAGCGGATGAAATAGTAAGGCTTAAGCGCAGGATTCACGCCCGCCTGATAGAGGAATTAAATTTAAAGCGCCTTGACTCCAAGGCCTTCAGCGATTCCAAAAAGAACAAAGAGCTGCGCGATAAGGCCGAGGTGATGGTTACGAACTTTCTGGCGGAAGAGGCGGGGAGTTTTATCACATCTGCCGATGTGCGCAAAAAATTAGTCAAAGAAATACTGGATGAAGCGCTCGGCCTCGGGCCCCTGGAAGACCTGCTTGCTGACCCGACGATAACCGATATCATGGTCAACAATAAGGATGAGGTTTATATCGAGCGGCGCGGTAAAATAGAGGCAACCAGTAAGAAATTCATCTCCAACGATCAGGTCAAAATAGTCATCGAGCGTATTATTGCGCCCATCGGCAGGAGGATAGACGAGTCTGTCCCGATGGTGGATGCGCGCCTTCCGGACGGATCGCGCGTCAACGCCATTATCCCGCCGCTCTCTTTGACGGGGCCGTCGTTAACTATCAGAAAATTTCGCAAAGAGAGGTTTAAAGCGGAAGAATTGATCGAATTGCATACCTTAAACAAGGCGATGGCGGATTTTATTCAGGCCGCGGTCACCTGCAGAAAAAATATTATTGTCTCCGGAGGTACGGGTAGCGGAAAGACTACGATTTTAAACATACTCTCGGCGTTTATTTCAAACAACGAGAGGATTGTTACTATTGAGGACGCCGCAGAATTAAAACTTAGCCAGGACCATTGGATCCGCCTGGAATCACGGCCCCCGAATATCGAAGGGAAAGGCGCTATCACTATAAGAGACCTTTTCCGGAATACCTTGAGGATGCGCCCCGACAGGATAATCATCGGCGAATGCCGCGGGGTGGAAACTCTGGATATGCTTCAGGCGATGAACACCGGCCATGACGGCTCAATGACTACGGTGCACGCTAACTCTACCCAAGATGCCCTTACCCGTTTTGACTCCATGATACTTATGTCCGGGGTGGAGCTCCCAATTAGGGCCATACGCGAGATGATCGCTTCCGCCATACACATGATCATTCATACTGCCCGTCTCTCCGACGGAAGCCGCAAGATATTGCAGATTACCGAGGTCTGCGGGATGAAAGACGAGTCCCACATAGATTTAAGGGATATTTTTATCTTTAAACAGACCGGGATGGATAAGGAACATAATGTCCTGGGAGATTTTCAGGCTACCGGTTACGTCCCGTCATTCATCAACGAATTCAGGATCAAAGGCATCCCTCTGCCGGAAGATATCTTCCGCGCCCAATAAAATAAAACCATAAAACCAGGGACACCCTTGGAGCCAATCGGTAGGGTGTCCCCTAAGAACCTAATATATGAAAATAAGCAATGAAAGTAAAAATACCACAGTAGCAGATAAGGCGGTTATGGCGGACAATATTTTAACAAGGATAAAAGGGCTTTTAGGGAGAAAAGAATTTTCTGCGGGAGAGGCTTTGGTCCTGCGGCCATGTAACTCGGTACATACTTTTTTCATGCGATTTCCAATCGACGTGTTATTTATAGATAGAAATAACTATGTGGTAGGAGTAGTGTCTGCGTTAAAGCCTGCGAGGCTGAGTAAAGTATTTTTTCGCTCCGCTTGCGCTATAGAGCTCCCCATCGGTACCATCCAATCTGCCCGGATTTCTAAAGGTGATCTCCTCTCCATTATTTAGGGACACCCTTCGAGCCAATCGACAGGGTGTCCCTGTTACTTACTTTAAGTTGAATCGGGTAAATCCAGCAGGGCGTTTTTATTTCCAAATACTCTGTCTTTATAGCTGCTCCAGAGATAATCTGCCGGGCACTTAACTATACCGGCCCTCACCGGGTTCGCTTCTACATAAGATATACAATTGATCAGGTAATCATCTTTTTGAATCGCCATGTTTTTAAACCTGCCTTGCCATAAGTGACCGATTTTTTCATATTTCTTATTGAACCATTTGGTATAAGTTTGGGTTAAGCATTGCATAATCTTTGCCAGGTCTTGGGGATTTTTTAGCTCCACCATTATATGAACATGGTTAGGCATCAGGCAATATCCAAAAACCTTGAATCGGAATTTAATCTTGTAATGTTTTAAGATTCGTAAATATTCTTGGTAGTCCGATTCTTCAAGGAATATTCGCTCTTTTTGATTACCGCGGTTTATAATATGGTACAGTACGTTCTCTAAAAGTATTCTCGCTCCCCTAGGCATAGAATCACCTCCTCTGAGTACAATAGACGAAGAAGTAGGGTAAATCTAACTATGGATTTTCATTTGGGGACACCCTTAGCTTTGGTATGTAGGGTGTCCCTGCTTGGGATAGAGGGGTGTCCCTAGGAATTGAACCAGAGGCGCAGGCCGTCGCTTAAGCGGATAAATCTTTCGTTGAGGCGGCGGCAGAGGTATTGCAGGTCGGAGAGATATGCGTAGTTTTGGGGGATCTGGAATTTTACCGCGACACAACTTCCTTCTTTTTTGAGGTTTACCTTTAAATCGTAGAAGCGCAAGCGCGTTACCGCGAAATCCTGTTTTTCATATCCTTGCGGAAGAAGGTGCCATTTAAGGAATGAATCCAAGGTGGATAGGTAATTTCTGGCTATAGTCCCGGCATCTTTTAAGGCAGAGAGTTCTTCGAGCCCAAAGTACTTCGGATTAAAGAAGGCGCGCGCCTCCGCGGTATAAGTGAAGAGTTCGATCTTGCGGCTGTAATCCTGGAATGCCTCTTCTAAATTCGGCCAACGGGACAGGTATGCTTCACATAAAGCCGCAGGCGCGGCCTTTTCGCCGGAGAGATTGCTTAATATTATCAACCGGGTCTTTTCTCCGGGGCTCATCTTCAAGGCGCACCCTTTTAAATTAACCCCTGTCTTGGTTTCCGGATTGATAAAATCAATATCAAGCTGGGCGCAGAAGACGTCATTTTTTAGGGCCTGCGAACGGTAGGGCTTGAATTCGCCTATTTTGTTTACCTTACGGCTGCCCACAAACTGCCACGGCCAGGCGCCGAAAATATAATAATATTTCTGGGGTAGGTCTATCGCGATGTTTTCGATATCCTCAAATCTATTCCCGCAGGCGGTCAGGCGGGTTATTTTTTTATTTACGCCCTCCATCCCGGCAATGAAATTGAAAAGGTCGCGGGAGGGGGTATCATAACCCGGTGCCATAAATATGGAGATAGTCTTGCCTTCGAAAAAATAATCGTTAACGCTGCGTTTTAAGTCGGAAGCGGTTGAAGAAAAATCATAAGGTATGTGCGGGGTAGACCATATGGAGTGCAGCTGCGCATCCAGATAAAGAGTGTTTCCGTCGGAAAGGTTTACTCTTAGGCAGCGCACTTCTTCGAGGGAATTGGCTATTACCCTGGCGATATCAAGCGGCAAGGTCTTGACGGAATTTACCTCCCGGGCGTAATCTTCCAGGTCTTGGGCGGATACCTTTATGCCGGTTAAGGGTTCTATGTCTGCCGGGAGGCAATTAGGGAGTTCGGAAAAAGTAAAGGCCTCGGTTTGGGCGGGGAAGGTATCGTCGGAGCGGTTAAGCCTCTTTTTGATGATCTCGGCTGCGTCGTAATTGCCGTTAATAAGATAATCCGCCGCTTTAAGTAGTATTATCCCGCTGCTTACCGCTTCGGTCAGCTCGACCTTAGCAAATTCCTTGATAGTCCTTTGGATTATTGGTTCGGGCGCCGGAGGAAGAGGTTTTTCAATGATCGGTTCGGCTGCAGGCTCTGCTGGCTTCTCAATGATCGGTTCGGATATTTGTTCAACAGGTTTTTCGATTATTGGCGCAGGGGCTGGCTCAACAGGTTTTTCGATAACCGGTTCGGGGATCGGAGCCGCGGGCTCTTCTATAGCAGGTTCAGATGCCGGCGCGGAAAGCAATAGAGCAGGGGCTTCGATGCGCAGCTTCCGCTTGCCCTCTGAACTCCTGCCCACCGGCATGCTAAGCCCGGATTCTTTGAATATAGCATTAATGCTAGATTTAGAGACTTTGATCTGGAATTTCTCATCAATAAGGCCGGAGAGGTTCCGGCAGCTGATCTTCGGATCAGCCTTTTTCTGCTCTAAAATAAAGTCTTTTATTTGGGGGATTAATTTATGTACAATACCCATTTTTTCTCCAGATTGGACATTTCTAAGCTCAAAAAAAGTATACCATTAATGTCCAATCTTGTCAATATTTAGATTGGACATTGATTTGTCAGGTAAGAATGTTGAGAAATCCGAGGAAATGGATTATTTCGAGGTGGGGGTGGGTTGTTAGGGGCGGGGAATATTAACGTATTTCTAACTACCCGGCTTTTTAGGTAAATTCTTTTAATCAGTACGGTTACAAAAGTAATTTTGGCGCGAAATTTCGAAACCGCTTTCTCGTAACCCCTAAATAATATTGACACTTACCTCTATTAATGATATATTTTAAATACAATATATAGTAATGAATTAAAAAGGACGACAAGCAAGAAGCAATTCCGCTTGGGGGAGAGTGGATGCGCATGGCCACGGGACGCTGCTCGTCACAAGTTCGATTTGTCTTTGTAGAAACCGGGTTACCGACAAGCAGAATTCCAGCTGACGGTAGCGCGGTTTTCTTTTTTAGAATAACTTCAGCACAAACTTAGGAGGTGGTGAGATGTTCAAGAGAAAAGGGCAGTCGACTCTGGAGTATGTGATTATCCTGACCGCGATAGTGGCAGCGGTAATCATAGCATCCAAAATGGTGGGCGGCAAGGTCGAGAGTTCGCTTAATTCCGTATCGACCAAGATGGATAGCAAGGTTCAGAATATGAATCTCGGCGGGAACTAAAACTTTTTTAAACCAATTTAAGGGGGGTGAAATATGTTTATCCAAATGAACAGGAGCAGGGCGCAGACTACGGCAGAATACGCCATACTTTTCGCTATCGTCGTCGGAGCTTTCATCGCAATGCAGGTCTATATTAAGAGGGGGTTGCAGGGCCGCATCAAGGATGTGGTTGATGCCCGCGGCGGCGGAGGGGACGTAGGTAACACGCAGCTTACTTTTAACACCGCGCAGTATGAGCCGTATTACCTGCAGTCTAACGCCCAGACTACCCAGACCAGCAACGAGAGCGAAACCGCAGGTTTAGGCGGCGGCGTGAACAAGACGAGCAACCAGCGGACCAACGTTACCAGAGAGCAGCAGACGCTTTCTGTCAATGGTACGGGACAATAAG
>Ga0172375_10002289_pt1 | contig 30028 bp, 25 predicted proteins | sample LakKiv1m_FD_114537 | JGI IMG/M metagenome (GOLD analysis project Ga0172375, IMG submission 114537) | Freshwater microbial communities from Kabuno Bay, South-Kivu, Congo - kab_092012_11.1m | ecosystem: Environmental > Aquatic > Freshwater > Lake | place: Democratic Republic of the Congo... | reverse complement strand
TATTTTTTGTCGCCGACTCTGATGTCAAAATAATAAGTCGTATTGGGCGATAATAATGTCAATTCGATTGAATGCACTTTGGTCATTTGAATTTCTGGCGCATAAAAAGTCAAGGACGTTGGTGACGTACCATACTCAACTACTCCTTGCGTATCCACTCCGCTTGACCAACTGATTTTGGCGGAATTTTGTAAAATACTGGCGATAACCACGTCACGCGGCTCAGAATCGGAAGCGCGCGTAAATACACCCTGAAAAATCTTAAAGCCAACAATAATTAGTAAGATTGCAATAATTATTCCTAGAACTATCGAAGTAAGTTTGGTGGTTTTGATTTTTTCCATTTTATAATAAAAATTTAACAACAACTCCTAAAAATAAAAGAATGGTCCCGGGAACAGCAAGTTTAACTACGTTATCAAAAACTCCGGTTTTGGGCAAAGTTGACGGTGCAGGAGTAGTTGAAGTATAAGCATGATAATCGGAAGCGGGAGTTGGAGTAAGAGTAGTTGAGGTTGACCCAACGGTAATTGTCACCCTACTATTTTCGCTACAACTAATAATATTAGTGGCGTTAAGATCGTTTTTGATGATTTTTGAAGGACCAGTAGTAGTGCTTTCGCAGTTATATTTAATATCGGTATTACCATCTTTTAAAGCTTTGAATTTGACTGTAGCCAACATCCCCGATCCGGTTTTTGAAGAAGAAGTATCGTTGACCATACCGGCAACATAGATACTGCCTGAAGAAATTTGCGGCACCACCGAAGGAAAAAAGCTTCCATTGGTCACACTTTCCTCTTCAAGCATGGATGCATCATAAGTGACATAAGCGTCGGCAGAAATTATTTGATCTGATCCAGCATCAACCAGCATTTGAATTTCGAAGGTATCACCGGTATTAACTGAAGCTGAGGTTTTATCGAACTTCAAACTGGCTGCAAAAGCACTGCCTGCAAAAATAAAGAAAAACAGGAATAGAATAAAAACTCCTGAAGCGAATTTTTTCATTAGATTACCTTTAAAAATCGGAATAGGATAAAGCTGATAAAATAAAATAATACTAATTGGAATACGGGCAAGTAAAGGGAAAGAAAAACAGTGATGATGCTAAGAATGAAAAAAGCTTCGTTATGAATTGCCGGAAGCAAACCTTTAGTCAGCAACATTAAAATAATCAAAGTCAGTAATACTTTTTTATCAAACCACATCAGCGGCCAGTTAAAGGCAATTGCCAAGCCCAAAAAAATTGCCGCAACGATTAAAAAAATCTCTTTGGTATCGAAATAAAACGGTCCGATATACATAATTTAAATATAAATTATTAATTTCGGGAAAGCAATAGGTTTTTATTTCGTTTCTATATGTAATAGTTCTACTTCCTGCTCTGAAGGTAAATCAACTCCTTTAGGGATCCTTATTTTTATTTTTTTCCCGTTGATTATATAAGTATACTCTACCCATTCTATTTTATTAGAATCAAAAACTACTTCCACATGAGTATCATTACTCCTTGCACTTACTCCTTTTGCAATTGATTGCATGGGCAATTTATTTAATTCTTCTTTTCCTTTTTGCATTTGAATTGCGATTTTAGTTTGAGTTTCAAAACCGATTTCTTTTTTAACTAGATTCTTAATGTTTAAAATATTAATCAAGTCAGAACTTTGGGCTAAAAAATATTTTCCTAAATTTTGCTTGATTCTAGGAGTGTTTGCGAGAAACACTTCCCTATTCAAAATAATACTAATACCAAAAGCAACGGCAATAATTCCAAAAAGCTTTAAATAAGTTTTAAATTTGTACATAAATTATTGTAATGTATTTTGATTTATTTCATACAAAAAAAAATAACTTCTATAGTTGTCTTGATTTAAAGCATCTCTCGCCTGCTGTAACCAAATATTGTCTACACCAGTCTTACTTAAATCAATACTAATTGAATTTTGTGATCTCCAAATATTTCCACTTTTATCACTTACAGTAACGCCTATCCCTGTATATTTTTTATTAATATCTATTTCAAATTGAGTATATATGCTATTTATACCAGTAATGTTATTATTTATAGTAAAAACATCACTTGAGCATATTACTCCACCTTCATATATTAAAGTTACCAAAGCTTTTCCTGGCGAATCTATTAAATTTCCAATTAATGTGGCATAAACTAAAATTTTATATTTTTTATTTTGATTAACTAAGCAATACTCATTCTTATTACATGTTAGTGAAGATTCTTCCACCCATTCATTAGTTACCACATTTTTACAAAAAAACTCACACTTATATCCAGAATTTGAATCTTGGCAAACTGGAGAAAAAGTAAATAACCCTTCTAGTTTATTTTTATAGCACTTATCTGTTCCTATTATCACTCCAGGACTATTCCCACATGTTTCAGTAATATTTGAACTCAAATAACACGTTGTCTTACCTACTGTTAGTTTACTTTCGCCCACACATTCTTTTTTATTAATATAGTTCTTTTCTCTAACTTGTTTGTCTGTATAAAAACAGAGCGTATCTCCACAACACATTGTATCTTTAATACATTGCGTTATTTCCAAAGGTTTTGAGCAAATTATTGTAGGATTTACTGTTGGAGTCACGGAAGTCACTACTGACGTTGTAAAAACTCCAGGTTCGTTTCCTTCTGAAGGTCCAACAAAAACAGGTTTTTGCGTTTGTTTTGTTTGTGGTTGAATAATTGGTAACCAAGTAGCAGAAGCTGATGGATTAGGCTTATGTGGAGGATTTGTAACGTTAACAGGCGCGAGGGTTGGCTTAACGCACCGATTGCTAGCGTTACATACTAATGAAGGATTATTACAATAATATTTTCCTCCTCCTGGAACTTGACAACATAAATCTTCAACTTTATTACAAGGTAACGATGTAGGAGTAGGAGGATATAAACATTGTTCTTTTGGTATATAATTAGTTATATTATTAGAATCCGCTTTGTTTCGTGAATAACAACCTTTTTTCTCAACACAACACCGGTGGCTTCCGTCATAACAAGTAGTCTTTGGTGCTTCTGGAGGACAATAATCAATATCTACTCCACATGTTTTTTCATCATCTTTAAAACAATTATAACTACCACAGTTCATACAGCGTTTACCTAGGTAACATTCTCCAAATTTATAGCCATTACATGTATTGCCTTTATCTATTCCCCAATATGAAACAGTGGGAACAGCTGGTTTAACTGTTGGAATATTGCATGGAGAACAACTACTATCAGATGAATTATGATAATAATTTGGGCATGAACCGTTTGCTCCACCTACTCTACCTGCACCAGCAGGACAACAGTATAACGGATCGGAATAACCAGCTATTTGTTTTTTTACATCTTCGGGAGCATTACATTTACTGGTTGTTATTTTTGTTAGTATCACAGTTGGCTTTTTTATTGGAACACTCGTCGGATATTTATAATAGATATCATCAGCTCTAGCTTTTGTACTACTTGTCTGTTTATTTTTCAACATCAAAGAAGAGGTTAAAGTAGATACTCCTAAAAAAATCAGTGTCCCGATAGCAATAATGGTGGCAATCTCCCCTTTTTCCCATCTCTTTATCATATTTTTATTCTACTCCATAAACAACAACTTTTATACCTTGTATCGTATATTCTTTTTGTTTTAAATTAGGGTTGGTTTTGTCAATTCTGATGTAAGTTTTTTTAGTAGCGGCATCTTCACCGGCATAAACACCAGATGTCACTTCCTTGAGAGCAACCGATGCGGGAATAATAACTGTAGAGGATGGATTTGTCTGGTTATTTTTGTTAGTAATAATATTACCAATATATGCCACTATCCGATCAGGTGTGCCGGCAATATTCGTGGGCAGATTTTTAATACTGGCGATAAATAACGGATTAATCCTTGGCGTATTGGCCAGAAAAACTTGGGGAGACACTAAAGTGACCAAACCAAAAGCTACAAGTAAACAAAAACAGAGTTTTAAAATTGATTTAATCATTTTTTTATAATATTACAACAATAAGTATATGCATTTGTTTTTATACCTGAATAGCCACACCATAACTGAGAATCATTTGATATCTTTCCTTCTTTTAGTAGCTTGTCTGTTATAAAAAATGTATTTTCTCTTATACATTCATTATCGTTTTTACTACTACATCCAAACATATAAACACTTTTTGGACAAGTAATCAAAATGTCACCATTCCCATCTTCTTCGATTTGTGGTATATCTATCGTTGGAATTGGTGGATTGGTCGGAATTTTTGTCGGTAAAGGAATATTTGTTGGTTTAACTGTTAGAGAAGATGTTAGGGCTTTTGTTTCGGTAGGAGCAGGAGTAATTTCAATGGACGGTGTAACTGATATTGTTTTACAACAATATTGCGCCCCATCGCTACTTTTTTTACCTGTTTTCTCACAGGTATCTATGTCAGGTTTGATTTTTTTGGCTCCCTCAGTTTCCCTATCAACACAGTTTTGTTCCCCTTTTAAAGGACAATAGAAACCCCAAACAGTTCCGCACCATTCTGGTTCTTGAACTACAGAAAGTGTTATAGATGGTATGTAAGGAGTAACTGTTGGATTAGCTATCGCAGAAGGAATTGGAGTAATAGTTGGCGCAATTGTTTTTTGACAATCACTTCTGGGTTTACCTTCAGTATCATTAGGATTATTTGAATCATAACATGTATTTGTATCACAACATTTATGGATACCATTGCTACAAGTTGTTTTTGGCCGATTAGCAGGACAAGAGGAATATTCTTTATTAAGATAAAAACATGCATCGTCATCTAAGAAACAATTGTAACTAGCATTTTTACCACATTGTTTACATCTTTTAATTCCATAACATTCACCTAATTTATATCCATTAGCACATTCTTTATCGGTAAGATCTCCCCAAGCTGGGTCAACAATGATCGCCGAAGTAGGTTTTGGAGTTGAAATTGGAATATTTGAGGTAGGAGGAAGGCAACTTTTAATATTTTTTGTTATGCATACAGAATCAGCTACTACTTCATTTCCACAATATCCTTTTCCACTACCAAAAACTTTACCGTTTATAGCCATACATTGAGACCCATAACACTTCCATTCTTTCGCAACACACGATACTGTTGGCACTCTTGTCGGGAGGTTAACTGAGTAAGACTGTTGGTAAGGTGGTTTAGTTGTTGGTTTTACTGTTGCTTTTGCTGATGCGTTCGTACTACTTATTTGTTTATTTTTTATCAACAACGAAGAAGTTAAAGTTGACACTCCTAAAAAAATTAAGGTTCCAATAGTAATAATAGTGGCGATTTCACCTTTTTCCGATCTGCGAAAACAATTTTTCATGGATATAAAAAATATAATAAAAATTGGACTAATATGCAAGGGTTTGACAATTGCATTTTCAACTTCTATAATACAAACTATGTCAGTCTCCAGTAAAACCACATCAAAAGTATCTTTAAAAGATCTTCCTGATTTATTGACGATAAAAGAAGTTGCCAGTTTACTTCGCATCTCAGCTCTTACCATCAAACGTTGGGGTAAAAAAGGCAAGCTACCGGCGATCCGCATCAACTCCCGCGGCGACAGAAGATTCCGTAAAAGTGTTGTCCTAAAACTGCTTGGTGTTGACGAGGAAGAATAAAAAATGTAAATTAATACTATGCCTCAAGAAGCTTCTTTATCAACCGAAGTCAAAGAAATTATTCCTACATCAGATTATATTGGCTTACATGCCCGTTTAATTCATCAGGACAAATCGGTCTTAAGTCCTAATAAAACTAATCTCTCAGAATTAAAACCGGAGGATTTACAAAATTTTGAAAATAGAGATTATGCGATTTTCAACAACGCTTCGGTAAAAGAAAGAAAAGAAAACACACAATCTTATGAAGATTGGAAAAAAGATACGCTCACACTTTTTCAAGATAGTCGTGATTTTTTTACAAATTCGGAACAAGGAAAAAAGTGGACGGAATTTTTTAAAAAGGCCTTAGATATTAATTTCGCCGAGATAAAAGAAACAGATATTGATAACTTAACTAATAAATATTTAACAGGCAATAACTCAAATATTAAAGAGTTTGTCAAAGACATTATTTCAAAATATAAAAAAGAAGACGGCAAAATTGATTTAAATCAATTAGAAGAAAATGGGGAAGCTCTGGTTTGGATCAGCGGCGTTTTCGGTAGTAATTCCGCTGAAGTAATTAACCAGTTGGTACAAGCAGAAGTTGAACTTGTCAATGAGTCTCAAACCCTTATTGAAAAAGCCAATCAAAAAATAGACGGACAGTTACGTATTAATCAATTAAATGAAGAAGAAAAAAGCATGCTGAAGTTCCTTTCTTCTGAATTGCCTACTGAATCAATCGTTGATAACCAAAATGAAAACCTTGAAACTGAGGAAAAAAATGAGGCAGGATTGTCTTTGCAAAACCTTGATGCAAGTCGAAAATTAATCGAAAAAATGCGTCAAGAAAAATCCCGAAAACCAGATGGAACTATTATTACTGATCTTGATTTAGAAATAGCGCCTAATGGTTACTTTAATCCTTCTCAAGTTGTTGTGGCGATGGAAGACAAATTTAATTTACCGATGGCTATTTATGCACCTGCCGGCCATGCCTTTTTAGTTACTAAAGGACCATATTATGATAATGAATTAGGGTCTTACGCCATAAGAATTTGGAATCCCTTCGGTTTAAGAATTAACGGAGTCAGTACTTCAGGAACGGAAAAAATAGCAATTAATTATGATCCCAATAAGCCAGAAGACCTTCAAAACATAAATATTTATGCCAATAGCTTGTTTTTTCAACAACATTCAAAAAACCCGCAGGAAAATGATTTGGAATCTTTGTTAGACCAGACCGGGTTTAAAGATATAAAAGAATCATTAAAAGAAATGAAATTCATGCCCTTACAAGAAGATATAACAAGCTGTGTTCCCCTTTGCGTTTTTGACGCTGCCATTTTAAATGCTTTAAAAAGTCCAAATTCTACCTTCCGTGAAGAAGGTCTACAAAAATTAGAGAATTATTTCGGATTTAGAATAAAAACTAAAGAAAGCTTTGAGCAAGAATCTAAAATTAAAACCCTGCCCTTAACATCTGAGTTAGCTCAAAATAATCCGGGATTATTCAAAGAAAGTCTTATGAACATACTGGAAAATAAGTATCCGCGCATTTATAGAATTTGGGAAAAACTTTGTTCTGACAAAAGATTTGCTTCGCTTGAAAATTTAAAAATCGATGCCCAGAATTGGGAAAGTTCAGCTGACCACAGTAATGGAATTACTATTGGCGTTGCCCCAATGCCAACTGGTTTAAAATACCGAATAATTTTCGATGACCATAGATTTAATTATGAAGATGAAGTGATTTACCGTTTTATTCACGAGATGAGTCATAAACTAATTCCATATCTTGGGTTTATTAATAATAATCAATCTGAATTTAATCACCTTTTGGCTACTTTAACCCAACAACGAACCCAAAATCCTGACCAAGGTCTGTCGTCTTTAGCTAGTTTAGGGCTTTATAAAAACTTAGGCCCTTTAACACAAGCAAGAGAGGATATTACAGAAATGGTAAATATGTATCTTCAAGATCCGGATTACTTTAAAAAATATTTAGCTTTTATGTCTAATATCAATTATGCGCAGATCAGAAAAGAAGCTCACTTGCTTGATATTGACGATAAAATGGCTCAAGTAATTTTTGAAACTATTGAAAGAGGACTCGCACCTTTTCTCGCAGAAATAGAAAAAACCGGAAAAAATTAATTCAGCGGCGCGGGTTTTAACGACTCTGGAGGAGATGGCTGGCTATTTTTTTTAGCCAAATATATTGCTCTAAATTCAAAAAGGGCTTTAGCGACTTCTTGTTCCAGATGTAGAATATTATTTTCCAAAAACTGATTGACTTTTTCTTCAGTCGGACTTTCATCCAATACTTTACCAAATTCAATTTGCTTTTCATCTGATAGTAAATCAAGAAAGTGATGATTGATAAAATCTTGCACTTCAATCAATAATATTTCCCTAGCTTTAGACACATCTTCAGGTTTAATATCCGGATCTGTGTATTCTCTTAATAGATCATTGACATAAGATAATAAAGCGACTTCGTTGCGGGTTTTTTGATCAAGGGGTTGGTTATTTTGATTTTGGTTGTCCATAATTTATGGTAATTAAACTATTAATTAAAGTCAAGCAACATTACTTCTCCCATAATTTGGGCGCTCTTTGATTTTTTTTGCCTCTTCTTCATTTACTTGAATAAAGGCATTATTCTTTAAAGAGTATATTTTTTCATCGTCTGTAATAAAATAACAATCATCATTAATTGTTTGACCTTGATTTGCTTTTATTTCTCCAAAAGTACCATTGGGAGAAATAAATTTAAAGAGATGGTTGCCGGTTTTTTGAGATCTGATTATCATTCCTCCTTTTTCATCTTGATATGTCTCATATCCTGTTACCCCTCCTGATGCATCTCGACATAATGTTGCCCCTTCCAGTGTTCCTTCTTTTTCCTCAAGTGCTCCTAAATCTTTTTTATTTAACTTCAAAAGATTAAGGTCTACCTCTGGTTGATTTTTCCACGTCTGAATATCATTTTTTAATTCTTCAATATACTTTTTAACTTGTGCTTTGTGTTTTTCTTCATATTCTTGTTTTTTCACTTTTTCTTCTATGGTCGAATCTACTTCTTCGTTATTTTCCGTTTCAACGCTTTTATTTTCGGGGGTTGTCTCTTGTTTTTTAGTTTCTTCTCCTGGTCTTTTACTCGGTCCGACTGGAGTCCGAGAAGTTATAGGTATTAGATCGATAAGTGTATTATTTTCAGGCGCCTCCATTCGAAAACCAGGCTCAGTGGTCTTAATTATTGTTTGGATATCATTTAGAAGAGTCACCGATCCGGGAAGTGTTTCGCTTTCAATAGGAGGTAAATTGGAAACTGTATCATGGATTGAACCTATCCCTACATCAGCCTGAGAGAAAGCTTTCAAGTATCCATGAAGTGTTTCTCCAGTTTGGAGAATATCAGTAGAAGGACCAGTGTATTTGTAATTACCCGAAATATATTGTCCGAAAGATATCGATCCTCGCTGAGGTCCTCGAACCAAATCCGGATTCAATAATTTTAATGTTTTTGTTCCAAAATCTCCTCCTATATTTTCACCTTGACCATAAAGATTACCAGAATCATATTTACTTAATTCATTTTGATCGACTACAATCTTAGCAAATTCTCCCAACTGCAGACGTGTACCGTTTGGCAGTGTCACAAAATGACTCGGATCATGATCATTAGGATCCAGTCTAAGAAAATTGTCATTGACACCATCTGCGTTTGTGTTAATTACTACGGAACCAATTCCACGAACTTGAAATCTGGCATATAATTGGTTTTTTGCTACTAAATCATCTACGCTAATCGTATCATCCCCTTTATGTGCGACTACTTTTTCTATACCTATTTCCAAAGCGTTTCCTTCTTTTTTTAACTGAATATGCCCTTCTCCTCCTTCATTTTGATATTCGGTGTAACCAATTTTTGATGCATGTTCGTGCCAAAACTCCTGAGGATGAATTACTTCTACTTGAGGAGATTGACTTAATGCCTCGTGTCCTGCGTTAATTTTTATATTGTTTGGATAATTATTGATCCCTCCACTTATCTGCCCGTGAGAATCGATATTGGCGTTATCAATTAAAATCCGACCATCATCTGTCTTTAAATCAAATTTATCGCCATCTTGCACCCAACGAGTATGATCGGGTACTGAAATATTAACTCCGTTAATTGTTTGTTCATGACTTCCTCCTCTTGCTAAAGTAGTGACTCTTTCTTCATGAGCTGTATCAAGGCTGTTATCATGAATAAGGTCAACTCCTGTCCTTTGATGCAATGCTTGAGAAAACTCTTGCCCAGTCATTACTCTCCCCGCCTGATTAATAGTGAGTTCTGGCTGACCGTCATGATTAATGTCTTGGAAACCAAAATGACTGTTGCGCAAATCAGCTATCACACTATTAGTCTTTAGATCCAATATAACTCTATGATCAGAATCGTATCTTAATCCTGCGGGAAGTTGTATGTTTACACCATCGATCTGCACGTTGTGCACAGATGTAAAATCAGCAGGTGGTTCAAAAAACTTATTTCGAACAAATAAGAATCCATCTTGAACTTTCGACACATCGGCAATCACATTCCCACCTTCTTCTTTTAAAGGAATATTTCCGTGAATAATATTTGACCAATCTTGAACATATTCTGTAACCCCTCCACCTAAACCTAAATGTTGAATATCGCCAATTACACTTTGAAGCTCGCTAGCAATCCCTCCATAAATAGCACCGGCAATAGGAGCTGTTGCCATTGTTATTAACGTAGTTGATAAAAAGCGTTTTGCTTTTAGTTTGCTCATATTTTTTTCTTTGGTTTTTAAGGCATTTTCTTTTCTGATATCAATATCGGCACTACCAAACGATGCCAGCAATTTGTTAACGTCATCTTTAGAAACATTTTGTTTTTGCAACCATTTTCCCACATCTTTTCGTTGTGCTTCTTCGCTGCCTAATCGCAATTGCCCTTCCGCCAACAAACACATTTGATCATATAATTTTGCAAAATCATTAATATTTCCTGTAGTTAACATTAATTTTTGTGCCAGTTGAGGATTATCCTTAACTGCAGAAAACAGTTGAATTTTTGCTTGCAAGATTGCGTTTCTCAACTGAGCTGCTTCTGCTTTATCCAATCCTTCGGTATATGTAAATAGATTCTGCACATCAAATCCCAAACCAGCGGTGCGCGATTTATCAGTTAATCTTAACCGAGCGTCAGCCGCCAGTAGTTTTTTGTACAAACTGCTGATTTTATCGTCTTGCGAACCTTCTGAGCTTAAATTATTGATTAAATCATTTAATTCTTTTGTAGTTGTAACTGCCGAAACCGTCTCCAATAAAGTGGTTTGAAGTTTTTCCCTGACTCTTTTGTCTCCCATTCCTTCTCTACCAAAAGCAATCTCCGCCGATACTTGTTCCCTTTCCAGTTGCAGTTTTCCTTTAAAATACGCCCAACGGTGACGATTTCCAAGAACCGGGATTTTTAAACCTACTTCACTTACCCCAGCCGTCACTCCTACAAGTGCTACTCCACCTACACCAGCAACAGGTGCAAAATACTGACCAATTTTCAAAGCTGTTTGAGGAATTCTAAGCAACGATGCGGCTGCCCCTGTTAAAGTATATCCGGCAGCATAAGCCACAGCGTAAGGAACTATTCCTAAGATTTTTGATGTTTCATAAGCTCGATAACCTAATTCTGTTCCTCGAGTACTCATCACCCCTAATTTACTTTCGAGCATCTTTCGAGCTAGATTTTCTGTAATTTTTGCTCTTTCTTTTTTTGCACCTCTTACGTTTCCCCATTCACTATTACCGGCAAAAATGTCTAAGTTTACTGATTCCCATTTGGGAATTCCGTTTTCATTTTTTTGTTGCAATAATGTCCAATCTTCAGCTACTTGCTTGGCAATACTTAAAATATTATTGGCTATCTGGTGATTTTTTAATTGATCTTTTAATTCCGCAGGTAATAGATTGTTAAATTCATCACTTCTAAAAAACTTGTTTGTTTCTGCTAATAATTCTTTTTGTTTTTGTTCGATAACTGCCGTATTGGTAATATTGGAAACTGCTTGAGCATAAGTTGCGATAAAACCTTTTATTTTTTGACTTGCTTGTTGATTGACCTCTTTTGAAAGAACAAATCTTAACTCTCCTTGATCTAGAGAGATAATTCCTTGTTCATTGGCAAATTTTAAAGCTTGGTCTCTAGTACAACCTAGACGTTGTTGTAATGCTTCCAAACTACCAAATCCTCCAAGACTGGCAAAACGCAAACCTTCATCGTCTTGTTGTTTGAAAGCACTTGTTTCACCTTTAGTCATTCTTTCCCATTCTTTTTTAAAGTCAGCATCGACATTGGAAGAATTACTTTTCAGCAAGTTTATCTGTTCATCAATCCATTTTTTAGCCAAACGTTGTTCTGAATTTTGAAATAAACCAGTGGTACGAGTAAATAGATCGGTCGCTTCACTAGCTAAACGGGTAAAGATATTTTTGTTGCGCATCGCACTCCCTTTTCTTAAAGCAATGGTAATCATTTCGCGACTGACACCGATCGGAACAGAAGGATCAACCCCTACTCCTTTACTTACTTTTACCATTACATCGGCACAAAAACGTTCATTCTGCCTATCATACCAATCTTTAAGGACTTTTTTTCTAAAAATAAATTCAATCGGGTGGCCTATCATTCTCAATACGCTTACTTTATCAAGAGGAGATTTAATCAGCTGTCTCTTTTCCCAAAGTTCCTGGTCTAAACTGATTGCGTGCGAGGAAATCTCTCCGTGATTTATCATGACAGCGTTAGGTGCCTCAACAACTGCAAGATTATATTCCATAACCGGAGTTCTTTCATCACTTAAAGGAATTACAGAATTTTCCCCTGGCTTATTTTCGTTTTTTTCTTCATTAAGGGGAACCGGCGTTAATTCTTTTAGCTTACTCTCTAACTCTTTACCAGCCCGAGAAGAATCTTCAGATTCAGGAGAAATTTCTTTACCAGATTCAGTGGTTTGAAGTGGCGCAACTGAAAGATTTGGGATGTTCCCATCTTTTGAAGCACTTATACCAATTCCTATTGCTTTGTGATAGCGATGATATTCTCCATCTTCTTTCCAGCGTTTGGCATAAATTTCTGCCGGTATTTCTGCTAATTCAGGTTTAGGAATTCGTGTAAGTTCCATTCTTCTTTCTAAGTAATCTATGCCTTTTTGAGCTGTACCTAAAAAATCAGGCAGAGCACCGATATCTTTTTCGAAAGTAGATCTAAATTTTTTAATCATTGCCGAGTCCTGAGCTGAAAGATTTAGCCGTTTAAAAGAAGGATTTTGTTGATATAGATCAATTAATTTATTTAATTTGTCTTGATTAAATGGAGGTTTAAGATCTTGCATTAATTCGTAAGCTTTTTTTTGAAAAATCTCATCATTGCCAAAAGGATTACTGGGTTTTTCTCTTTTTTTCATTGCTTCTGTTAGCTTATTTAAATATTCTTTATACTCAAGCTGAACTTTCCTTCGTACATCTTCTTTTATTTTTTCATCAGGCTCAATCTTCATCCTAGCTAATAACGGTTCTATTTTTTCACTAAAGCTAACTATTTTTTTGATGCCAGTTATCGGATCTATAATTTCAGAATATGGAAGAGAAGCAAAAGCATTGCTCAGAAGCAGAGCGGCGCGATTATCTCTCTCTGCTTGTTCCTTCCTAACTCTTCCATTTGGAGTATCTTCATAAATAGGAGCGGAACCACCGATTTCAACCACTCCTCTTTCAAGAGAAACTAACGTAGCAATATCAAATTTGCCTTCTTTTTTAGACATTTCATATTGCTCCATTTTTTCTTTATTCTGGGAATCGAGTTCTAAATAAAGCATTCCCTCAGCTGCCTGCAGTAATTGAGGAGTGATAACTTCACCTCTTAGTCCTTTATTAATCAACAGTTGTGATAAAGGATCTTGTTGTTTCTCAAAATCACCCAAAAAAGTCAATCTGTTAATTACGGCCTCAAGTATGTGAATTTGATGATCTCTATCAGATTCTCTTTCTTGTTTTGAAACAAGATCGGATAATGTTTGTTGAACGTCCGCGCTATTTATAAACGATTTTACTTTATTCATTCTTGATCTGAGGTCTTTTACTTTATCACTGTCTTGAGGAGAAGGCTCGCTAGCAGCTTGTTTTACATCTTCAAAACTCACTATTCCAGAAATATTGTCGGGATAATCCTCAACAAATGGAGAAAGATGATTTTCTAAAATAACCTCTTTTGTTTTAATCTTTTTAGTAATGTCTTTTTTTCCACCTTCTTTTAAATCTTTCGTATCTATTTTTTCGTTGAGGGAGTCTATTTCCTGATCATGATCTGTATTATTTTCCAGATTGAACTCTCTTTGCTCAACTTCTTTTAAATCACGTGTGTCTTTTTCTTCTTCTGGTAACCCTCCCACCTTTTCTTCTAACGCTCCATCTGTAATTATTTTTTTTAAATTACCCTCAGCTTGCACTGCTTGGATTTTGTTTGTAGGAAATACCAATCCAATCCTTCGTTCAAGATTTCTTTCCCCTTGGAACCAATCTTCTTTCATTCTTTCTTCGTCATTGGGATTAGTCGAAGCGGAAAAAGGACTTTCAGATACACTTAGCGCCTCTAATTGTTTTCTTCCTTCAACTAGATTATTAATTCTTTTCTTTATTTCTTTAAGTTTAAATTTTTCTTTATAAGAAACACTGTTTTTTTTAAGAATATCTAGATTCTTTCTATACTCTTCCAATTCTTTTCCCTGCTCTTTAGTATTATTCGTATTTGCGTTTAATTTTTCAATTTTATTGGATAGAAAATCCAGTATTCCCTCTATCGGTATTTCTTCTTCACTTATCTTGCCATTATTTAATTTTACTTTTATTTTGCCATTATTTACTATTTCCCCTTTTTTTATAACTTTTTCCTTTCCAAAAGTAGTGATACGCCAATCGTCAAGTTGCCTTAGTTCATTCTCATTAAATACATTTTTTTTGTCTTCGTTTTCTTTAGTAGTTTTGTTCAACCGAGCTGTTAATTTATTTGTATCTTCGGAAAAAGCCTTATACGAAGCATTAAAAGCAGATAATACTTCCTGACGTGAATAAGTATTCAGTCTAGACGTTTCTAACGCTTTATCTATCTCAGAAGAATTAGTTTCAGGCATTTAATTATTTTACTTAGTTAAATATATTTATTCATTATTGTAGAATAATCTTTTATTGTCAAGTAGTAAATTTATTGGCCGTTTTGTTGCCCACCACTTAATTCCTTAGAAGAGCCTTTGTAGATTAAAAAAAGTAACGCTGCTAAAGCACCAAGTGCTTTTAACAAAGGCGTTCTTTTGTTCTTGTCTTTTTCTTTCTTTAAAGCATCTAAGACTGTTTTTACATTATCTCTTTCATCTCCTTCCGGTATCAATTCAAGAACTGTGTTTTGAATTAATCCAGGATCGTGTGCATTTTCCAGTTTTTTGTTGATAAAATCCAATGGATCGTCTTGAGCACTTTTTAGATCAGCATCTTTAGCATCATTTCCTAGCAATTTTTTTGCCAATCCTTCTATATAATTCGGGACATTTTCTTTACCTGTTTCCTCAACAAATTCTTTACGCTGGTCGGTTATTTCGATTACTTTCTTATTCAGCTTTTCTTTTTCTTCTTGCTCGACTGCTGATAGTTTTGGTTTATTTAATTTAGCAAGCCTTTGTTGAATTATAGCTATGCGTGCATCGCAAAAAAAGACTTTATTTTCTTTTGAATTAAAGTCAGGATTTTTTTCAAGATCTCTAATTTTCTTTTCTGTAATATCTAGCTGAATGCCAACTATTTTGCCCTGTTCACCAGTTAATGGATTAGTTTTTCCTTCTCTTTTATAATTGACAAAATCTCCCGTACTTAGTTCTTTTAGTGCATTTTGTCCAGTTATAGCTCCTTCCGTTACGTCATTTACAATTTGAGCAACACCGTTTTGAACCTCTCTAGGAGTAACTTCATTTTGTTGAGAATTAGGCGGTGGTTGTGCTACACTTTGTTCTACTGCCGCCGGTGCTCTTTGTTCTGTTACTGCTGCTCCTGCCATAATTTAATTGAAAACTTTAAATGCTAATACTTTTTTTACCATATCTTGCGCCTCATCATAATGACCGGTTTTTATCAAATCCGATACTTGAGTCAGGGCTTTTTTTTCATATTTTTCTTCATATTCTTTCATGATCGTAAAAACTACTGGCGACAGTTCCGGAAAATTATCATCAAGCTTGACTGCATTACGATAAAGCTCCTCGAGAGTCATGCCTTCTTGAATTAAATCCAGAGTATTTTTGGCAATGGCTTGAATTTTTTCTTTAGTGATATTTCCTTCTTCCGCAAGCTTTTTTATAGTTTTCAAAACTTCAATTTCAATCAGCTTTCTAAAATCGTCTTGCTGTGTTTTTGGCTGCATAAAAATATTTTAACTGTTTTTTTCTAACTTTTCCATTACCTTTTCCATACTAGCATCAAACCCTTTGTAATCTTCCGCCGCTTTGATCGGGTCGATCACATTAACTTGCAGACCTGTCCCTAGCTCAAAACCAGCGCGATGAACAAAACGGGGAATTACCCGGACGTACCAACCCTGCTTTGGATGAATGTAGTAGTTGTAACTAAAGGGAATGTTAACAAACTGGCTTTTGCTGTGGATGGATTTTAGCCGCTGGATAATTTTCTGCATAATTTCTGCCAAGTCGTCAATCTGTTCGTCATTGATGTCACCGTATTTTTTGATAAATACTTTGGGAGCAATCCAAACTTCATAAGGCCACTGGGAAAACTCAGGACAATAAACATTAAAAAAAGTATTTTCCATGACTAAATTAGCTAAAGGTTCTTGGGCAAGTGTGTCTAAATTAATTTGTCCGGGGATTACCACTAGTTGTGAATGTGGATGTTTTAAAGAAGCTCCCGCACGTTCGCCACTATTGCAAAAAATTATTACCTGGCCTTTTTTGCGGTGAAAGTTAAAACGTTCACGATAGGTTTTAAAAATTAATTTGATCTGTTCCAACAGCAAGTCTTCAATATTATACTCACAATTGGGGGAATGAATAATTACTTCATGAATATCAGTAACTGGAAATTTGTTGGGTACAACTCTTACTTTCCAACCCGGAGTATCTTTTTCTCCTCCGCCAATCCGGTATACTTCAGGTGGAGTAAGTTTTTCATTTCCCTCACACAAAGGACAAACGCCAATATTTTTTTTCTTTTTTAAATCATCTTCCGGACGATTTACCCGATTCGGCGCAACTATCACCCATCTTCTGCTGGAAATGTCAGGAACATATTTGGACATATGGATAAATTTATAGTATAGAAAACGCTATCATATTACAAGTCCTATTGGTAGAATAATTGTATGAAACTAATCGTCGGCTTGGGAAATCCGGGAGAAAAATATCAAAACAACCGTCATAACGTCGGTTTTATGTTTGTTGATTTTCTTTTGAAAAACCTTACGACCCGTTATAACCTATTACCTATAGCCTTTAAAGACGATAAATATCTCCAATCACAAACGGCTGAAGTTGAAGTCGAAAACAAAAAAATTATCCTTGTCAAACCCCAAACTTACATGAATAAATCCGGCATTGCCATTCGTTCTTGTGTTAATCGTTATTCAATAAATATTGCCCAAGACCTTATCGTGGTTCATGATGATCTGGATATTCCACTGGAAAAATTTAAAATCCAAAAAGGAACCGGTCCTCTACTCCATAACGGATTAGAGTCAATTGAAAAAAACATTGGAACTAAGAACTTTCTCAGAATTCGCATCGGAGTCGACAACCGCCCTTTGGAAAATCGAATTGACGGCGAAACATATGTATTGCAGGATTTTAAAGAAGAGGAAAAGGAGATGATTAATAAAAGTTTTTCTAATATTTTTATTAGTCAATATGTCTTCAAACGTTAAGTTACCGATTTTATACGATATTCCGCAACTAAAAATAATTAGCCAGAATTTTGCTAATGAACTTATAAAAGCAGAAAAACAACAGACAAGCAGTTTAGCATATTGGGAGTATCCTGATTTTAGAATTCCTATAAAAAATCGGGAGTTTTTACAGATTGTAAATATTGGGGGAGAAAATTTTTGGAGTTATTTGTTTCAAAAAACTAATCAAGATTTGATTACCTTGAAACAGAAACATTTGGTATTGCCAAAATTTAAGAATAAACAACAATTTTTAACTTTTTGCCAAAAACAGCTTTTTCCTCAAACCAAAAAATTAATCCTTAATCTCGCCTATCCTTTACGCCCTTTTATCAGAAAAAACAGAATTGACGGTTATTTATGGAATATTAACAAAGAACGTTCTTTTACTGATTTTCTTAATGCGGCTGTTGGGAAAGAACTGGAGAATTTCATCCAAGCAAAAGCAAAGCGGAAGATAGAAGTTAATTGCCTTAATGATACTATTTATCTTTTGCTTACTCATTCTCCTCCTTACAAAATAAGTTTAGTTGTTGGAACAGGTGTTAATATGGCTTATATCAACCGACATTCTAAAGCTGTTAATTTGGAGGTAGGAAATTTCAATAAATTTTCACCAACTACAACCGGTAAAGTTATTGACAAAAACTCTCTTTACCCTGGCAGGCAACTGCTCGAAAAAGAAGTAGCGGGTGGTTATTTATTTAAACATTTTAACTTAATTGCGCAAGCGCAAAATCTGGGTATAAAAGTTGTTTCAACCAAACAGTTATCTAACTTATGCCTAGAAAATAGTCCTGTTGCTAAGCTTGCAAAAAAAATTGTTGAACGTTCAGCTTCCTTAGTTGCTGCTATATTAGCCGGAACAGCCCAATATTTAAATACAAATTCCTTATCTATTGTTGTTGAAGGCTCAGTTATGACACATGTTTATAACTATCAAAATTTTTTAATTAGATATTCACAAGCTTTAGGACTTCAAGAACTTAAAATTAACTTAAATCAATATTCTCCAAATAAAGGAATAGAAAAACTGTTAATATAAGTATTTATATGAGCGACAATCAACTTACACCACCTTCCCTCAAACACTTTATTAAACTTACTGATCAAATAGGGATGATCCAACATTGTATTAAAAATAAACCTGATTTAACTCACGGCTATGCTACGGATGACAACGCACGTGCTCTTATCGCCATTAATGAATTAATTCTTCATAATCAAGTACCGGATCTGCTCCATAGGCAACTCCAACGTAAGTACTTTAATTTTCTAAAAAGAGCTTATTTCCAAGACGGATTTTATTGCTATTTAGACTCCGATGGTAAACCTTTAGAATTTGGACAAGGCCCTTGGTCAACAAGAGCAACTATGGCAATTGCCCATTTACTACACCATAATTCCTCTTATCAAGATGAAGCAAACGCTTTTTTTAACCAATTATTACCAATAATACTAGATTATCAAAAGGTAGATTTCCAAAATCTTTCTTTACGATCGTTAAGTTTTGTTGTCTTTACCATATTCTATTACCAACAAACAAAAAGTAAAGATCAGACAATAATGGCTAATCTAATTAAAATTTGCCAGCAAATCAATTCGTATTTCCAAACTCGTTTTAATACTTATACTAATAAAGACTGGGTTTGGATAGATAATAAAATAACTTATGATAACGGTAAACTAATCCAAAGTTTTCTACTAAATTCCATATTACTTGGTCAACCTAAAATAGCGGAACCCGGATTAAAAATGCTGGATTTTTACCTTAGCATCACTTATAAAAATAATTATTTTCAAGCTCCTGGCAATAAAGGTTTCTGGACAAAAAAACAACATCCTCTATTTGATGAACAAGCATTAGAAACTTATTCTTTGGTTGCTGCCTTAACCTCAGCATTTTTATTGACAAATAAACAATATTACTTGGATATTGGCTATGATGTTTATCAATGGTTCTACGGAAAAAACCGACTAAATATCACTATGTTAGATACTGATACAGAAGGAGTTTTTGACGGACTGAAAGAAGCTAATCGTAATTTAAATCAGGGAGCGGAAAGCATTCTTTCATTAGTACTGGCGTTTTTATGCTTGAAATACCGCATTAACCTTTAAATATTTATCCGTGCAGCAATAGATACTTAAATAGATACAAATGCTTTAAGGCAATTCTCGACCAGATCATTTTACGGCCATAACTATAAGCATTTTTTTCCAATTTTTGCCTAAGCAGTCGATCGTTATACACCTTGATCACCATATCAGCCAGGCTATTTGCATCTTTGACCTGGCAAAAAAGTCCTCGATTGTTAGCGAGAACTTCTTTTGCATAAATATAAGGAGTTGAAATACATACTTTTCCTGCCCCGATTGCATAAGCTAATGTTCCTGAGGCAGTCTGTGATAAATTTACATAAGGAGTGATGTAAACATCCATTGCCTGAAGATAAGCAATCAACTCCTCCAACGGCAAATAACGATTAATTTCAATTACGTTTCTAGTCAAAGCAAGTTTTTTTGCTAATTGATGCAAATAAGGTCGGTATCTACTTTTATAGAACGTCTGCTTTTCCCAAATATTAAATAACGGATGAGTTTGACCCATCATTAGGAATTTGACATTAGGAATTGTTTTTTTTATTTTAGGCAACGCTTTAATTATATATTCTAATCCCTTATTTGAAGATATTAAATTGATTGATCCGAGTAAAAAATCCTTTGTGTTGAAACCTAGTTTTCTTTTAGAAAATTCTGAAGGAATAAATTTAATATTAGGAACTCCATGGTAAATAACCAAAATCTTATCTGCAGGAATGTCGTATTTTTCCTTTAATCTGATTGCCGCTTGATCAATCATTACTGTACACACTTTTGAGTATTGCGCTAATTTCTGCACTATATATTTTTGATGCGGAGTTGGATCATCCAACACAGTATGAAAAGTCGTCACAAGCGGTTTATTCAATTTTCTTACTAAGGTTAAAATATAATCACCATTATCTCCTCCAAAGATCCCATACTCGTGCTGCAAACAAACAATGTTGGTTGAAGATTTGTTCAAATAATCAGCAGCTTTAATATAATCTTCTTCCATATTTCTATTAATGCGAAACTTTACCTCCCAAGGGTAATCAACAGATTCTTTTTCCGGATCATCTAATGCCATTAGATCACAAAAATGATAAGGGTTAAGGATATTAATTTCGTTCGTTAAATCTTTAGTATAAGAAGCAATACCACATCTCCTAGGAATATAGGTGCTGATAAAAACCATCTTAAGGTCGTAAAACCCCTTCGAAACAACTCGAGATAGTATTGAATTAATTGCCGGCTTATTTTGATGCACCATTTGATTTATTAATTTGGCAATAGATATTATTATAACAAAAATGTTGCCTTTTTTTCCAATATTTGTTACTCTTATTTAATTTAAGATTACCATATAAAATGAAACTTAAAAGATTAAGTAATCAACCAATTCTCGCATCTAGAGTACAAACAAAGTATTTATATAACCCCACAAAAATATTTCCTAATTTTGAACATTGGTGGGAAATGCGCTCAGTTTTTAATCCAGGAGTAGTCCTTATTGATAATAAATTCTATATTCTTTACCGCGCGCAGGACTTCCATTTTATTTCCAGGTTTGGTTTGGCAATTTACGATCCGATTACTAATAAAATTACTTACCGGTCCGATTTTCCAGTTTATGAAATCACTAAGGAAAACGACTTGATTTTCGGAAGAATTGGATGTGAAGATGCCCGTATTATCCGGATGAATGGAACAGATGAATTCCAAATATTTTTTACTACGGCAACTATCAAATCCATTACTAAAGATAATTATCTTACACTGCAAAAATCAATGCCTTATGGCTGGTACGACATATATACTGCACAAAGTACTACTAGAGACTTCCAAACTTTTACTAAACAAAATTTTGTCTTCAAAAAAAACCATGTAAAAGACGTTGCGCTTTTTCCGGAAAAACAAAATGGTAGCTATCTCTTATTGACACGTTTTTTTCCTTCGATCCAACTTGCTGTCAGTAAGGATTTGAAAACTATTGATAGTATTACGACAATGTTGGATCCAGGATCAGCAGCTTGGGATTCAGAAAAGATTGGAGTTGGCCCTCCTCCTATTAAAACCGATAAAGGTTGGCTCTGTATCTATCATGGAGTAGATAAAAACAATGTTTATCGTTTGAGTTATTTTATATTAGATCTAGAAAATCCTACTAAATTAGTCTATCACCACCGCGAGCCTATCTTAGAACCTGAATTAAGCTGGGAAAAAGAAGGAAATACACCGAACGTAGTTTTTTCTAATGGCGCAGCAGTTTTCAATGAAGAATTATATGTCTTTTATGGTGCGGCTGACAAAGTTGTTGGAGTTGCTAAAGCTCCTCTTAAAGACTTTATAGAAAATCTATAATAGTTTCTTTAATTCATTGACAGTTGAAGTAAATATACTTTTAGCCAACATAGCATTTTTATTATGTAGTTCTTCTCTACCAAAAACTGCTGTTAACTCATAATTTTTAATTGCCCGATCTATCATAAAAACGGCTAAATTCATTAGTTTGATTAATTTTTCTTTCCTATCTAATTCAGGTAAGAAGTTCAAAAAGTTATTCCATGGAAAAGAATTTAATAAACAATATGAACCAAATTCTGTTATATCAGCCAAATGATTCCCGATAAAAAAAGGCGCTTGATCAATTAAACATATTTTATCCTCATTTTCACCCACGATAATATTCCCAGGATTAATATCGCCGTATAAGGGAACTAATTTTATAGTAAGTTTTTTACTTAAAGTTGAAACAATGCTCTCTGCCTCATTTAGATCGTTTTGCTTAATTACTGAGTTAATATTTCTTTTCGTTAACTGTTCTTGTCTTTTTTTTAAATCTTGAATAAAAGCAATAAACCAAGAAAAATCTTTTACTTTTTTCCACGGTTGATTATATTTCGTATAATCAGGAATTACTTGCTGCAATTCCATCACGCCTGAGAAAACAGCGTTAACTAAATTTGGCCGGAAAAATTTTTCTTTTATTGCGTCTAAATAACCTAACGCTTCACCATTAATATATTCGATAATAATATATGGATATGGTGATTTACTGTAACTCAATATTTTCGGAAAAAACACTTTTTGTAGAGGTTGTCTGCTTACAAAATCAAAAAAACTTATCTGACCTGTAAAATCATCAATTTTCTGGTCATTAAGCAGTATTTTTAAGAAAACTTTTTTTTTATCTTGCCATAATGCAGGAGTCGAATAATAATCTTTCCAAAAAATAACTAAATCTTTCTCTGCCATCGCCTTATTATATTCATAATTATATTGTGGCTTTAGCTTGTTTTCTTTAAGTATCTTTTGTATTATCTCATTATCAATCATATATTTATGATAGCATATGGACTCTGTCAAATCTATTCTCTCAAAATTTAACCCGCTTGAAGACAAATATATTTCTCGTGAATTCCAAACGTTCGGAGTTTATTTAGCTCAAAAACTGCAAGATGAAAAAAGAAAAGGCTTGTATATGAAACTGGCAAAAACATTACCCCGACCAGTACTGGAAAAAGCGCTCCGTTTTGTCGTAGATTCCAATGCCCGTAACAAAGGCGCACTTTTTATGTGGAAATTAAAACAATTAGGAATTTTTGTGAAACCTCCTACAAAAACTAAAAAAACATAAATCAAAAATATCCATATGCCCAAAAGGCCGTATTTCCTATCCCCTTTTCTTCAAGAAACTGGGTTTTTATTTTCACCGATTCATTATCTTCAAACCAAACAATATGAAAGTTCATCTGGGCTACATTATCAACAATTTCCGAAGTAATATAATTTACTTCCATCTCTTTAGCTAAATCGTCGCGCTTAATAATACAATCCTGCCATTCACATTTGTCAAGGAACTGCTTTTTTATTTCATTATATGTTAAAGCTTTAGCCTGTCTGATCGGTCTTTTTTTCTCATCAACTAACCATTCGTATCCATACATACCAAAAATCATGGTAATTTTTTCTTCTGAAAAATATACTAAATAATCATCAATCATCTGTTGAAAATCATAACCATATTTTTGTTTTCCGGAAAAAGGAAAGTTGGGGCCGGGCTCACCTTTGCTTTTATGAAAATCGTATGCCATTATAAAAATACCGTCCGTGTTTTTTGACAAAAATTCTAAATCAAAAGGTCTTTTTCGATAAAAAACATCTCCATAAAGGATAAGCGAAAGCCTTAAATGATTACCTTTAACGATCGTATAAAATTTGTTAACAAACTCGTTTATTTGTTTCTTTGTCTGGTCTTGAAAGAGACTGAACAATTCTATATCCAGCGAAATTTCCGAAAACTTATATTCATTTGCTATATTTACCGCTTCATCAATTAATTTATTTTGTACGTCGGTATTTTTTAATATTGATTCATTAACATTGTCATCGATCATTTTGATGACGAGTATTTTTTCCGCAGAAATTGAATCAAGATACTTTAATTTATTAAAAGCATCGTCTTCGACCACTCCCTGGCTATCAGGAGTTAAACCGAAATATAGTATTCGATCATAATCTTCTAGATTTAATTTTTTATCTTTCGTCACCTGCCAACTAGGCAGGAAAATACTTTTTTGTATTTTTAGGGAAGTTGTTTTTTTTAAAGTCGGTAACAAATTTGTTTGAGGAACAACATTTACCTGTTTCTTCTCCGGATTTTTTTTATAAACAATTTTAAAAACACCTAAAATAACAATAATTGCCAATGTTAAGAGAATTATTTTTTTCATAAAGTTGTAAATTACATCTTACAAGTTGCCTGCATATTTTTCCAGTTGACAAACTATTTTTTTTTCTTCATAATGAAAAATAGTTATGAAAATTACTGTTTATACCATTTCTGATTGTCAATATAGTAAGCAAGAAAAAGATTATTTAAAATCACATAATCTTCCCTACGAAGAAAAAAATCTCGAAGCTAACAAAGAATTTTTAACCGAGATGCTTGCGGTTTCCAATAATTTCGCCGGTACTCCGGTAACTAAAATTGAAAAAGATGACGGTCAAATTTCCGTGTTAAAAGGATTCACTAAAGAAGAATTTGATAAAGTACTTGGATTTGAGGTTAAGAAGCCGGAAGAAACTACAAAGCCAACTCCAGTTCAAACGGCACCAACACTTGATGTTCCTCAACCGCCAAAACCAATTGAACCTGTTCCTGTCGAACCTGTAACTGAACCAATAAAAACTGAGTCAGAAGTAATAAAACCGATTGAAACACCTGCTCCGATGCCAATTTCTCCTCCTCCGGTAGATATGCCACCAGTTCCTCCTGTTGAGAATCCTCAAAAACAACAGTTAGATTCAATCTTAAATAATTTAGAAAAGAAAGCTGATCTTCCTCCTGCCAATCCTGCAGAAGTTACACCTCCTCCTGCTCCCCCAGCCATACCTGATTTGAAGATATAAACTTGCAGGTCTGCCCCGGCTCGAACGGGGAACAAGGGTTTTGGAGACCCCTATGATACCATTTCACCACAGACCTTTGTCAGAACGTTTTGTGCGCCTACCCCGAATCGAACGGGGATCAGAGGCTCCGCAAGCCCCTACTCTATCCGATTAAGCTATAGGCGCTAAAAATCCTAAGTATATTTTATCATAAAATTACCAGCTACCGCCCCCACCTCCACCACCGCCGCCACCTGAAAATCCGCCTGAGGAAAAACCAGAAGAAAAACCTGAACTGGAGTTTGTACTGGAAATCGTTGATTTGATCGATGAGAAAGACGAATTAAGACTGCTTATTAAAAGTAAGGAATTGAAATTCTGATTACCGTAGCCTTGATACCAATCCGGCTGCTTTAGATCTATATCTTTAAATCTGTCTGCCCAAATTTTTTCTACTCCAAAAATAATTGCATAAGGCAGCAATTTTTCAAACAGCATCTGATTTTTTGCCTGAAATGCCAGCTGTCGTTCCTGAGATTGAAGAAAGTTTTTTAAAGATAAGGCGATATTTTTTTGTTCCGCACCAAAAAGCGTCCTTTTTGGCATTGATCTACCAAAAATCATAGCTGAAAAAACCAATTGAAAGTTAAAGGTAAAAGCCGCTAAACCTGTAATTATCAGATAAAAATTACGTATCGAATTAGGGTTTTTGGGAAAAAACCCATCTGCTACCTGTTGCTCATAAACCTTTTTTTTAATGGCTTCAATATCTGCAACTAAATTTACGTCTTTTAAACGGATTTCTTTTTCCGTAAAAACTGCTTTCAAAAAATCTTTTTCAAAATCCATTAAATCTTTATTGTTAGGATCCTTGCCTTTGATAAAATAAAAGTCTTTCTTTTTTTTCTCGACAATCTTAAAATAACCTCTACGCGCTAAGTCAACAATCATTCCTGAAATATCACGCAAATCCACTTGTTCATCAATTAAAGTACCAGTCTCTATTGGTGTTAACAGACGCCCTGATTTTGATTTTGGCGGATCATACCAAGCAGTAACTACCATATTTGTAGTTTTAGGATCACGACCGTGTAAAAACCATTTAATTGGTAGCCAAATCGGGTAAATTATATACCAACAAAAAGCCATTATCCCTAAAATTGTTAATAGTATTTTTCCGAAAATGGTTGAAAAAAAATCTACTGCTTCTCGTGGCTCCAGCACTGCTGCTATTCCTTTAGGAAATCCTAAAACTACTGAAAAACCTTCTTTTACCTGTAATTCTTTTTTAACAAAAACATTCATTCCGGTTTCTTTCTTCTCAATTTCACAAAACTGACTGGTGCTTCCATATGTCCCCGTATAGCAAGTCGATTTTATTTGGCTTAACTCAACTATTTGCGGCAGTTTAATATCTACTGATGCTGAAGCAATAGGAATCTCCCAAGCATTACCAACAACATTCCAGTAGAGTTCATCATGTTCGGAAAAATAAGTAAGCGCACCGCTTACTTTGTAACTGATTACGTAGGTTTTTGTTCCGGTGACGTAAGTATTGGCATCGCCAATTTTGATACTCAAATCGTCTCCAATATTGGTTTGACTATAATGATATTTTTTGCCCGTAGCATCGACTATAGAGACTCCTGATATTTTTAAATAAAATTTTTTATTACCGCTATTGATTTTCGATAAGGGAATTGTTCTGTAAATACCGTGCTTACGCAAATCTCCAAAATCATAAACAATCTTCTCTTCTACTTGAATCGTTCCATCTTGATTGATGTTAATTTTTGCATCAAAATTACTGATTTTTTCCTCAGCATCAACTTTACTACAAACCAGCAAAAAGAAAAACACTGCTAAAACTATTTGATAAACGAATTTTTTCATATTTTAGTTAATTGTACTAAAATTACCGAGTTTGGTAACATTAATATTTCTTTGTTTAAAGTTCCTTCGTTGACCATAATTGGAAAATTCATTAAATCGCCACGCAAGCCGATCATTTTAAATTCATATTCGCCATTATCAAGACCGGTAAATTTTACTGGGACAAGTTCTGTGTTGGTATTTTTTTGGTCATAGTTCGTTAAAATCAAATTAATTATTCCGTTTTTAAAACTAGAAATCCCACGAACGTATGTTCCTTCTCCAGTTAAAACTAATCTTTTATCGCCAAGATTGTTTAACATTTTTAAAGCATGATAACGCGGTTTTCTTTGCAAGTTATTGGTTAAAATTCCCCACCTTGGTGCAGATCCATCTTTAATTTCAAAAGCAAAAGCTAATTTTACTTGTTGCGTCAACAAATTAATAATCGAAGTAATGGTATGAGCAGCACTAATTTCCGTGTCGGCAATTGGATTAGGATCAGAATCATATCCCCATTCGCTGATTATTTTTTGGGTAAGACGGTATTTTTCATATTTCTGATCGGTACCTAACCAAGTATTAAGTTTATTTACATCATCGAGATAATCATCTGGGTTTTTTGTGTAATGATGCCAGGAAATAAAATCTAGGCGCAGATTATTGTCGATGATATAGTCAAGAAATAACAAAGTCCAGTTTTTATAAAGTGCGGTTGTCGCTGGTCCTCCCAGAAAAAAATGATTGACATTTTGAGCAACACTTGCACCTTTGACTGTATTTAAATACAAAGTCAAATAATTTTTTTCGTCATTATAAAGACTCCATTGGCCAAAAGTTTCCAAATCCGGTTCGTTCCAGACTTCGTAATAAATATCGGTGAACCATTCCCCTGTTACCGATCCGCAAAGGCGCATATCTTTCCCACTATAACGTTCAATAGTTCTTTGAACGATTAAAGACCAATCTGTCCAGTTGTTGGGAACTGAAATTAAACTTCCATCTTTGGAAATATCCGGCGGCATGTAGCCTAAAACAAAAAAGGGTCTGGCTCCACTGTGATAAATGTCACAAACAGTCGTATCGAGTTTTGACCAGTCAAATACTAATTGATTATTTTTATTACGTTTAGTTACATCATAAAAATCATAAATATGATCCAAACGAATATAACGGGGGAATAATCCTGCAATATCTGGCACGGCGTTCTCCAACATCCTTACTCCTTTTTCCTCTCCTCCTTGAGCAAGTGCTTTCCAGTTAGTAAAAATTGGTCCGGCTATGGACCTTGTATCAACAACAATGTTTGCTTTTGTTGGTGCGGCTTTGGAAAAATACTGAAAAGTAATAAAAAGAAAAACCGGAAGCAAAATAATTAGGATAATTCTAATTATCCAAATACTCGTTTTTTTATAATTTTTAGGTTTTGCCATTTGAGTTTATACATATTGTATACTAAAAAGATGCGTTACGAAATTGCACCTGAAATAAAAAAACAAGTTGATTTTTTAGTGGAAAAACTAAATTTAAAATTTATCAAAAAACAAAACCTTCATTGTATTCGCAGTTTTGATGCTAAAACCAGAGCTTATGCGCGTATTTGGGGCATGTCAAAATTATTTAAAGAAGTTGCCGGCCTTGAACCAAATTACATTATCGAAGTAATCTCTAAAAAATTCGATAAATTACCTGAACGAGAAAAAATTAAGACGCTGATTCATGAATTAATGCATATTCCCAAAACTTTTTCCGGTGCACTCCTCTCTCACAAAGGCCCACATCACAGAATTAACAATCGTGAAGTAGAAAAAATTATGAAGCAAATTCAACCATGAAAAAAATTAAGTTCTTTTTTTTATAATCTTTGCGTCCGTTATTTTAAGCGTTTATTTTTACTTTTACTTTCCCGACCGCGTTGCTAGTCATTGGAATTTCCAAGGAAAAATAGATGGATACATGAATAAAACGTTAAACGTAATTCTATTTCCAGCTTTATTAATATTGATGGGAATTTCTTTTCGTATCTTTCCTAAAATTGATCCTTATAAAAATCGCTACCGGGAATTTTTTCCTGTTTATAGCTTTATTTGCAACTTAATCATGACCTCGATTTTGCTTCTATATTTTTTTACTGGAATTTATAATTTGGGTTATCCTATTAAAATTAATATTGTAGTTCCAATAATTATTGGTTTGTTAATGATAGTAATTGGCTCATTAATGAATAAGCTTAAAAGAAATTTTATGATCGGAGCACGTACTCCTTGGGCAATCACTTCGGAAAATGTTTGGAATAAAACTCAAAAATTTGCCGGCCGGATGTTTATCGTTTTGGGAATAATAATTATAATTACGCCTTTTTTAGGCATGTTTTGGGGTGGGATTACGTTTATCGCAGGTATTTTATTAACAACTTTGGGTACTTATATTTATTCCTATCTTGAATTTAAAAAAGAAAATAAAAATAAATAAGTTGATACTAATTATTAAATCTCCCCAAACCCAATTCTAAACTTTTTTTAAAACTTGCAATAAACCATTTAATAGTAAGAAATATATAAAGAATATTGATTGAGAAACTTAGAGCTATATATGTCCCATTTACCGACCCTGTACCTAAAAGCGATCGCATTGACTCAAAAATGTAGGTTGTTGGGAAAATATACGCAACTGGTTTAAGAAATGATGGTAACATTGCTAATGGAAAATATACAACGCTAAGAGGAAGTAAAATTCCGGGGAGAGTCCAAATCACAGTCTGTACTTTTGGACCCCAGCGCAAAACAACACCCGCCGAAAGAAAACCTACCCACCAACCTGTCATCATTGCACAAAGAAAAAAAGGAATAATCCACCATCCTAAAACCAGTACGTTTACCGAATAAAGTAAAAGAATTACCAAAGCAATCACTATTACTGTCAAGTACTCATTTTTTCGACAACTTTTTCTAAGACTTTTTGTTCCTGAATTAAACGATACTTTGTTGGCGACATCTTGAGGGTTGTGTGAATTCTCCCCTGGTTGTAGTAGGCAAT
>Ga0172375_10002288_pt1 | contig 30028 bp, 19 predicted proteins | sample LakKiv1m_FD_114537 | JGI IMG/M metagenome (GOLD analysis project Ga0172375, IMG submission 114537) | Freshwater microbial communities from Kabuno Bay, South-Kivu, Congo - kab_092012_11.1m | ecosystem: Environmental > Aquatic > Freshwater > Lake | place: Democratic Republic of the Congo... | reverse complement strand
CCGTGCCGTATGAGAGCGCGTCGTTCAACTGCGGTGGTTCGACCGATCTCTCGGGTGTTTACATCGACGACATCGCCGTCAGCGTCCTCGACGCATCCGGAACGCGAAAGACCTTTGGGCTCGAGGCGTGGGAAGATCCGTCGGAGTGGGCTTCGTGCCCTTGGATAGCTCCGTGGAACGGCTCCGAATTCCAGGCAGACAACGACATCTACTCGGTCGCTCGGGGTCTCCAGAACGAGTACACGGACTACTATCGCCTGGTGAAGCCGCTGGTGGCCCGCGATGGAGTGTATCCATTCGAGGTGCAGGAACTGGAGACCGAGGATTCGTTCACCGATCTTCTCGCGCTCCTTCAAATCGACCACGCAGCAGACGTGGCGGTCGCGCCGAACGACACCGGAGCCTTGGTGGGTTATGCGCCCTCGAAGCTCCTGCCGCCGGTGTCGGCACTTACCACCACGGGAGAGGACGTCAGCGACCTGGTCTCCGCTCAGGACGACAATGGCTATCCGGCCTACAGCGGCGACGCTGTCGTCGTCGATTTCGGTAAGGTCGACGTCTCGCAAGGCGCTGCGCTGGTTGTGCGTGTCAAGGGTTTCGTTCTCGGGGAAGGCGAGCAGAAGCCTTTCACGGGTCCTCCGGCGATCATCGTTCAGACCCGCGACGCGAATGGAAACTGGCAACAACGCGGACGCCTTCGACCGCGTTACGACTACTCCGTGGGAGCCTTCGATCTCTCTGCGAATTTGACGAACGGACAGTCGGCGGTAGTGCGCTTGGTCTCCGTCTCGCACTCGATCAAGTATCACGCGATCGACTTCGTAGGTCTGCATGCCGGCGCGCAGCCGGCCTTCAACGTGACCGAGGTCACTCCCAGCGCAGCATCGTTCGGCACGACTGACATCCTGGACAAACTCACCGCGGCGGACGCTGATCGCGTCAAGATGTCGTCCGGAGAAAAATTCTCGGTGGAATTTCCTGTCGCTCCTCGGGCACCGCAAACGGAGCGGGATTTCGTGCTGGTGGCCAAAGGCTACTACGTCCCCAAGAGCGGCTCTTACTTGATCTACACCTGGAACGGGGCCGCCTGGGTATTGAGGGACGCGTTCAGCTACCCCGGGAGCGATTACACCAGGGAGTTCGACCTCTCGCTCTTCCTTCCCGACCCGGCCGGGGAATACAAGGTCAGGGTCTGGCAGGACTACCAGTACGAACCGGCCGGCATAGACTACGTCAGCCTGACGGTCGGAGCTTCCTCTCTGCCTCTCGCCAGCGCATGGGATTACAGATCCGACACGAGCATCCTCGACCAAGTCGCCGCTTCGGACGACTACCGCGTCGGTTGGAATGGGTGTCCGCGCGACCGTGTCACCCAGTTCGCGTTCACCGCTGCCGAAACCAACCTACCTCCCGGCGTATGTCCGGTCGAGGTGTCGAGCGCATCCCCGCCGGAGATCTCGTGGTCGTATAGCGATCCTGAGCAGCAACAGCAGACCGCAAGCGAGGTCCAGATCTGGACCGGCCCAGGTGCAACCGGAACCATCGTCTGGAATCCGCCGGTGTTCGACGACTCGAACGCGTCGGTCCTCTACTCGGGGCCGGCCCTGGCACCGGGTGTTTACTACGTGCAGGTGCGTGCCAACGACGGCAACGCGTGGGGGCCGTGGTGTGAAACCTCGTTCGAGATAACGGGCTGCCCTTACGACTGCGGCGACCCGTCAGAAGTACACGGAGTCATCACCGCCGTCGATGCCGGGTTCATCCTGCGGACCTCGGTCGCACTCGAAGACTGCGCTCTGTGCGTCTGCGACGTCGATGGCTCGGGAGAGATCCTCTCGAGCGATGCGCTGGCCGACCTGAAATACGCGGTCGGCTTGCCGCAGTCGCTGGACTGCCCCGTCGATAACCCGACGACGAGTACTACGACAACGACGCAAGGCCAGTAGAACAGACAGTCGGGTCGGATCGACGACGGAAGGGCCCGTGCGCACCAACGCACGGGCCCTTCCGCTTCTTGCACGATCGGGGTTGGGTGACGACGCGACGCGTTTGCGGGCGAAGCATCTACCCTGCTTCGTAGGCGCCGGCTTCGCCCGCGCCACTTCTCGTTACGCGCTTCAGCTTCCTCGGATTTCGCTCTGTCCGCCCAACCAGGGACGCAGGGGTTCCGGTATCTCGATCGAACCGTCGGCGCGTTGATATGTCTCGAGCACGGCAATCATCACACGCGGCAGCGCCAAGCCCGAACCGTTCAGCGTGTGGACCAGGCGCACGCGTCCTTCGCCGTCACGGAAACGAATGTTGGCGCGACGTGCCTGAAAATCCGTGAACAGCGAGCACGAGCTGACTTCGAGCCACTCTTTGCAGCCAGGTGCCCACACTTCGATGTCGAACTTGCGCGCAGCGACGAACGACAGATCCCCGGTGCACATCTCGACGATGCGGTGCTGGAGGCCGAGACGGCGGCAAACGTTTTCGGCAGCTCCGAGCAGACTGAACAGTTCTGCTTCCGAAGTCTCAGGATGAACGAACTTCACCAATTCTACCTTGTCGAACTGGTGGCCGCGTTTGATACCGCGTACGTCGCGGCCGGCCGACATCTTCTCACGGCGAAAACACGGCGTGTAAGCCACGTACCTGATCGGCAACGAAGCTCCGTCGAGGATTTCGTCGCGATACAGATTGGTGACCGGCACTTCGGCGGTGGGTACGAAGTAGTAGTCTTCTTCGACGTCACGATAGAGGTTGTCGCCGAACTTGGGCAGGTTGCCGGTGCCGAACAGACACTGCTCGCGCACCATCGCCGGCGGATAGACCTCCGTGTAGCCGTGCTCGCGGGTGTGCAGGTCGAGCATGAAACTGATCAGTGCCCTCTGAAGACGCGCGCCGGCCCCCATCAGAACGTAGAACCGCGTGCCCGAGATCTTGACGCCGCGTTCGAAGTCGATGATCCCCAGGCTGGTACCGAGATCCCAGTGCGGCTTCGGTTCGAAGTCGAAGGTGCGCGTCGGAGCCTCGGTGCGCAGCACATTGTTGGCGCTGTCGTCGGGACCGGCAGGCACAGCCGGGTGCGGGAAATTGGGCAGTTCGAGCATGCGGCGGCCGAACTCGGCCTCGGCTGCCGTCAGTTCCTTCTCGCACGCGCCGAGACGTTCTCCGAGAGTGCGAACCTCGGCCTTGGCCTGTTCCATCTGAGGCCCCGGCTTCATCGAACCAATCTTCTTGGAAGCGATCTTGCGCTCGCCGCGCATCGATTCGACTTCGGCGATCAGATCACGGCGGCGACGGTCGAGATCGATGACGCGATCGACCTCCTGTGCCGTGCAACCCACCAGCGCGAGGCGCTCACGGGCAGAGTCTGGCTGTTCGCGGAGGATACGGATGTCGAGCATAACTTGAGTAGTCCCCAAGCGAGCGGCGCGACGGCGCGCACCTAACCGCCGCGGCGGCCCGGCGGGCACACGTCGAGACACTTCGCGTCAAAAGTCGAGCGCGCAGTCAAAGGCATTCACGACGTGCGTGCAAGCCAGGCTGCGGCCGTCCACCGCCACCACGTCGAAGCGGGCCGGAACTTCCGCAAGCCCGGAGCGTGACAGGAAATCGAGCGCCAACCGCGACAACCGCCACTGCTTACGAGCGTCGACGGCCTCGAGCCCCCCTGCCACGCCGCTGCCGCGCCGTGCCTTCACCTCGACGAACACCAATGTGTCGCCGTCGCGGGCCAGCAGGTCGATTTCGCCGCGGGCCGTGCGGACGTTGCGGCCGAGGATTTCGTAACCGCGGCGGCGCAGGAACTCCGCCGCTGCGTCTTCTGCCTCGCGGCCGAGCCGGTGACGCGGGTCTGGAGGTTTGCGCCGCCTCGACCGGCCGCCGGATCCGGACTCTACGGTCATCCGGACAGCCTGGGCCTCCCACCGCCAACCTTCAATGCTACATACGGCATCGTTGTTCCCGGAGAACCGGGGATGCACGAAGCAGCCCCGACTGACTGACCTTCAGCACCGGTGACGTACCGACGGTCGCGGTGTACATCCTTGGAGGTCTCGGCCCCACGAAAAGCCGGCCGGGAGAGCGCAACCGTCCCCCACCCCGCCCGCACAGCACCGTTTCAGCAGACGGGCGCGGCAAAGCAAGAACCTCAACCCCGTTGACGGGCGGGTTCCAATCGTGCTTAGTAAGTGGCAAGTATTACTCGGTCGGTGACCGTCTGCGGGCCCGGATCTGCAAGAGTCGCGCAGGCTCGTCGGCCGCATCGCAGCCACCCAGAAGAAGCACGAGGACAGGGAGGGTACGCAAAATGAACCGAACGCGTTACATGATCGGCGCGATAGCCGCCACGGCCGTGTTGAGCTCGTTGCCGGTAAGTGTGGCCCACGCCACCGCAGTAAGCCTGGCCCGAACCGAGATCGGCGTCGATTACGTCTCGGCTGGTATTGGAGGCCTCGGCCTCGGGAGCGGTACCGGGACCATCACGATCGGCGGCGTCAGCGGCACGGTGCGCAAAGCCTTTCTTTACTGGCACGGCATAGACGGGAGCGCGATCGGCGCCGGCGACGGGATCTACGACAACGCGACCATAACCCTGAACGGCAGCCCGGTCACCGGCCTCTCGCTCGGCGACGCATCGACGAACTGTTGGGGCTCGGGGTCGAGCCGCGGTTTCTTCGCCGACGTCACCAACCTCTTTACCGGAAACGGTGCCTACACCGTCGATGGCCTCAACGCTGCGCCGGGACACAGCGGCAACGGCGCCTCTCTGCTGGTGATGTTCAACGACGGCAACCCGAGCAACAACCGAGACCTCGTGTTCTTCGAGGGTAACGACTCGGACATTTCGGACTTCCCGGCCACCGACCCCAACGGCTGGCAGGCAACCCTCAACAACATCAATTACGGCGGCGGCGCGGTCTATGCACAGGCCCACGTCGGCGACGGACAGGACTCTCCTGACGACAGCATCACCTTCGCGTCCGGAGCCGGCAGCGTCGTGATTCCGGACACGTCCAACCTGTGGGACGGCAATTCGACGCCCACCGCGGGCAACAGCCGCTCGCCCTACGGAAGCATGTGGGACGTACATACGTTCGACATCAGCGGCGCGTTCGGAGCGCCAGGCAACTACACCCTGGATTTCAGCGGAATGGCCGCTCCCGACGACTGCCACAGCCTGACCGTCATGATCATCGATCTCGCCGCCGGCGCTGCCCCCTGCGGCAACGGCACGCTCGACCAAGGCGAGCAGTGCGATCCCAACGAGAGCGTCAGCTCGTGCGTCGCTCCGGAAAGCTGCCTGACCAACTGCACCTGCGGCTGCGTAACGGACTTCGACTGCAACGACGGCGTGCCGTGCACCGCGGATGCCTGCGTCCAGGCCACCGGCGAGTGTACCCACATCGACAACTGCGGCACGACGACCACGACTCTGCCGCCGCCGCCGACGCAGGCGTGTTGCATGACCGGGCCACAAGCGGCGGGCCAGTGCGTGGACATACCGGTCGAGATTTGTGCTCAGTACCTGGGCGTTTCGCAGGGTTCCGGCACGAGTTGTCAGGATCTCGGGATTTGCGCGGCCCCGAGCACGACGACGACCTCCAGCAGCACGACAACGACAACGCCGCCGCCCACGGGTGCCTGCTGCGTAGCCGGCCAGTGCCGCGTGGCGACTCAGGTGCAGTGCGACGTCGGCACCTACCAGGGCGACGGCACCAACTGCGACACGCCGGGTATCTGCGCCGCGTGCGGTGACGGCCTGATCGAGCAGGGCGAAGAGTGCGACGACGGCAACACCGCCGCCGGTGACGGCTGCGACGGCAAGTGCACCGTCGAGCAGTGCTGGGTATGCACCGCCGAAACGGCCCCGACCACGACGCTGCCGGTACTCCCCGGGCCTTCCATCTGCACACACGACGACGGCGCTACGTGCGACGACGGCGACATCTGCACCGTCGGCGACACCTGCGGGGGCGGCACCTGTAGCGGCAACGCGGTGTTGATCCCGGCCGCCTGCAAGTGGGTAATAGTCGGAGATACCGGTGTCCAATCGCGCACGCGCGGCGAGAGCGCTGTAACCGGTCACGTCTGCGGCGGCCGGGTCCGCCTCGGCGAGTTTTCCACCACCAACGGCGACGCTGTGGCAACGCTGGCCGCCGGCGTCGGCATCCAGATCAGTTCACACGCGGCGGTCTCAGGCGACATCGTCACCGGTGGCAGCGCGGTCAACGGCAAGCCGCGCCTGGTCCTGCTGCCGGGTCTGACCACCGACGTCGTGGCCGGCGGAACCACCGCCGTGCAGTCGGGAGATCCAACCGCGATCTACGACACGCTCGGCACCAACGCGCGTGTCAGCGACTGCGCTGCGGCGCAGGGCGACTTCGCCGCGGGTGATTCGCTGCTTTCGCTGCTGCCTGCCGGCCCCGATCTCGGCGACAAGACCATCGCTGCAAGCACTTCGTTCACGCTGACGGCTACCAATCCCGGCGGCCTCAACGTATTCGATTTCAAGACGCTGGTTTCGCGCACCGACGGCACGCTAACGCTCGACGGCGCCGGCAACGCGGGCAGCATCTTCGTCGTGCGCGTGAAGAAGAAACTCGACCTGCGGCTGCGCAGCAAGGTCGTGCTGGCGGGCTCTACGGTGCCCGGCAAGGTGATCTTCTACAGCCAGGGCAAGTGCCGTTTCGGCTTGGAGCTAAGCGGCGCCGGGACCGTCTTCTGTCCCAAGGGCAAACTGGCCATGAACGCGCGAACCAATTGGCAGGGTGCGCTGATGGGCGGCAAGCGCCGCGTCGAAATGCGCAACAGCGGCGTGCTGATCCACGCGCCGCTGCAAGTCGGTCCGTGAGGACCGACGCCGGATTGCCGGGCCGTGAGGACCGACGCCGGATTGCCGGGCCGTGAGGACCGACGCCGAGTAGCCGGTCCGTACGGCAGCGCCGAATCCGTGTAGGCGCCAAGTCCACACTGCCGGTTGAGTTGGCTGCCCGTCTGGTGGCAGCCTGACCGGCCGGCGGACCAAACGACAAGGGCCGACCTCCCGCAAGGGGCGCCGGCCTTTGTCGTTGACGGGCTCAGGGCGCGCTTGGCCACCGATCCGACTCCAGTTGCCGCGAGGCCTCGCGCCCGATGGAACCTGCGACTTTGCGCCTCGCCCTACCGCGTGTTAATCGCACGCTTAGTGTCGATAGACGAAACCGTGATCCGGCGCGTCGCCGCGCTGGCCCGCCTGCACCTGGGCGAAAACGAAGTCGCCCGCCTGACCGGCGACCTCGGCCGCATCCTCGGCTACGTCGGTAAACTCGGCGAACTCGACACCAGCAACGTCGAGCCGACTTCCCACGTGGTCGCCATGAGCACTCCGTACCGCGAAGACGCGGTCACCACCGGCGGCGATCCGGAGGCCGCCAGCGCCAATGCTCCGCGCCGCGACGGCCACTATTTCGTGGTGCCGCGCATCATCGAGTGAGACGCGAGTTGAGCGACCTCGGCGAACTCAGCATTGAAGAAGCCTCGCTGCGCTTAGCCGCGCGCGAGATTTCGTCGCGGGAACTTACCGAGGCGTGCCTGGCCCGTATCGAGGCCACCGAGCCGCAGGTCGGCAGCTTCCTCGAAGTCACCGCGCAGTTGGCGCGTGAGCAGGCCCAGAGCGCCGATCGCCGGCTGGCGAGCGCGCCCGCCGGAGATGCGACCGCGCTGACCGGCATCCCGATCGCGCTCAAGGACATCTTCCTGACCAAAGGAGTGCGCACCACCTGCGCTTCCGCAATCCTCGAAAACTTCACGCCGACCTTCGACGCCACGGTGGTCGCGCGCCTGCGCAGCGCCGGAGCGGTGCTGCTCGGCAAACTCAACATGGACGAGTTCGCGATGGGTTCGTCGTGCGAGAACTCGGCGAGACAACTCACGCGCAATCCGTGGAAGCTCGACCGCGTCCCGGGCGGCTCGTCGGGAGGCTCGGCAGCCTGCGTCGCGGCGCGCCAGGCGCTCGGCAGTCTCGGCACCGACACCGGCGGATCGATTCGGTTGCCGGCCGCCTTCTGTGGCGTCACCGGCATCAAACCGACCTACGGAAGGGTCAGCCGCTACGGCGTCATCGCCTTCGCTTCTTCGCTCGACCAGGTTGGACCGATGGCGACCACCACGCGCGGGGCGGCGCTGTTGCTGCAGGCCGTGGCCGGCAAGGATCCGCTCGACTCGACTTCGATCGACGCGCCGGTACCGGACTACGCCGCCGCGATCGGCGCCCACCCGAGCGTCGCCGGGCTGCGCGTGGGCATCCCGCGCGAGTACTTCGTCGAAGGACTCGACGCCGACGTCGAAGCCGCGGTACGTGCCGCGATCGCGAAGCTCGAAGGACTCGGTGCCACTGTCGTCGAAGTTACGCTTCCGCACACCGAATACGCGGTGGCCACGTACTACATCGTCGCTACGGCAGAGGCCTCTTCGAACCTCGGACGCTACGACGGCGTGCGCTACGGACGGCGCCGCGGAGAAGAACAGGGCCTGCGCGAAATGTACGGCGAGAGCCGCGACCAGGGCTTCGGCGCCGAGGTCAAACGGCGCATCATGCTCGGCACCTATGTGCTATCGGCCGGCTACTACGACGCCTACTACTCCAAGGCGATGCGCGTGCGCACGCTGATCCGGCGCGACTTCGCACAGGCGTTCGAACGCTGCGACGTCATCGCCACTCCGACCGCGCCGGCCACTGCCTTCGAGATCGGATCGCGCACCGACGACCCTCTGAAGATGTACCTGTCCGACATCCTGACCATCTCCGTGAACCTTGCCGGACTACCCGGAATGTCGATTCCGTGCGGCCGTGACCGCGCCGGTCTGCCGATCGGGCTGCAGCTGATCGGTAGACCTCTCGACGAACCGACGCTGCTGCGCACGGCTGCTGCCTACGAAGACGCCTGTGACTGGCACCGGGCCAAGGCGGAGTTGAGGCCGTGAGCCCCGCGCGCAGTTTCTACGAGGAAGGCGGCTTCGAGACCGTCATCGGACTCGAAGTGCACTGCCAGCTCGCCACCGCGAGCAAACTCTTCTGCGGCTGCTCGGCCGCTTTCGGCGCCGACCCCAACGAGCACACCTGCCCGGTGTGCCTGGCAATGCCGGGAGTACTCCCGGTGCTCAACCGCCGCGCCGTCGAGTACGCGATCCGCGCAGCGCTGGCCACCGATTCCACCATCAACGGCACCAGCCGCTGGGCGCGCAAGAACTACTTCTACCCCGACCTGCCCAAGGCCTATCAGATCACGCAGTACGAACAGCCCTATTGCGAACACGGCCGCGTCACCTTCGACGTCGACGGTGCCGAACACTGCGTGCGTCTGACGCGCATTCACATGGAAGAAGACGCCGGCAAGAGCATCCACGACGCGCACGCTTCGTGGTCGCTGGTCGACCTCAACCGTGCCGGAGTACCGCTGCTCGAGATAGTCAGCGAACCCGACCTGCGCAGCGGCGCCGAAGCCGCCGCCTATATGCGCAAGATGCGTTCGCTGGTACGCTACCTGGGCATCAGCGACGGCAACATGAACGAAGGCAGCATGCGCTGCGACGCCAACGTGTCGCTGCGCAGGCGCGGCGAGAGCGTGCTCGGCACCCGCGCCGAGATCAAGAACCTCAACAGCTTCCGCGCCGTCGAACGCGCCATCGCCTACGAGATCGAGCGTCAGGCCGAGATCCTGCTCGGCGGTGGCGCGGTAGTGCAGGAGACGCGGCTGTGGGACGCCGATCGCGGCGTCACGCGCTCGATGCGCAGCAAGGAAGAGGCGCACGACTACCGCTACTTCCCCGAGCCCGACCTGCTGCCGCTGGTCATCGACGCAGCCTGGATCGAGCGCGTGCGCGGCGAGCTTCCCGAACTACCCGACGCACGGCGCGCGCGCTTCGCCACCGCCTACGCCTTGTCGGCTTACGACGCCGGCGTGCTGACCGCCAGCAAGGAGCTCGCCGATTGGTTCGAGGCCGCGGTGGCCGCGCACGACAATCCCAAAGCGCTCGCCAACTGGATCACCAGCGACGTGCTGAGAGTCGCCAACGAAAGCGCGGCCGAAGGCGAGACCGACTTTTCGAAGCTCCCGTTCGCACCGGGGCACCTCGCCGCGCTCGTGCGACTGATCGACGATGGAACCATCAGCGGCAAGATCGCCAAGACGGTGTTCTCGAAGATGGTCGAGAGCGGCGACGACCCCGCCACGATCGTCGCGCGCGAGGGCCTGGTTCAGGTAACCGACGAGGGAGCGATCGCCGCGCTCGTCGATCGCGTCGTCACGGCCAACGCCGACAAGGCCGCCGAGTACAAGTCCGGCAAGGACAAGCTGTTCGGGTTCTTCGTCGGTCAGGTGATGAAAGAGAGCCAGGGCAAGGCCAACCCGGCCTCGGTAAACCGCCTGCTCAAGCAGCGTCTGGAAGTCTGAGCTCTGCTGCGTCGCAGGAGAGCGACCGACCCGGCTGTGCGCGACACTTCCACAGATCTTTCCTTGGACGACGAAACGCGTCTCGCACCTGCCGCGACGCTGGCGATCGTCGTCGTCCACTACAAAGACCCCGCTGCGACAATAGCGTGTCTCGACAGCCTGGCCGAGTTCGCCGAGGCTGCCGAAGTCGTGCTCGTCGATCAGCCGCCCACGCGCTGCGGCTCCCACCCCCTGGTCACACGCCACATCGAGACCGGCGCCAACCTCGGCTTCCCGGCCGCCTGCAACCTCGGCGTGGCCTCCACCGGCGCACCGTTCGTGCTGCTGATCAACAACGACGCGGTTCTCGCCACCGGCGCTGCAGCGCGGCTGCTACGCGCGATCCGGGCACTCCCCGACGACGCGGCCGGCGCGTGCCTGAAACTGCTGTGCATGGACGGAAGAACCATCCAGAGCGTCGGCGGGTTGGTGTTCACACGCGACGGGATCGGGTTCCCGCGCGGATTCGGAGAATGTGATCGCGCCCAGTACGACCATCTCGCCGCGTGCGAAATCGGAGTTCCGTCCGGCGCTGCGGCACTGTTTCGTACCGCAGCGTGGCGCGAGGCCGGCGGCATGGCCGCCGAGTTCTTCGCCTACTGCGAGGACGGAGATCTCGGACTGCGCCTGGTCGCGCTCGGCTACACCTTCGCGTCGTTCTCCGACGTCGTCGTCCGTCACGCGCTTTCGGGAACCTCGGGCGTGCACTCGACGTTCAAGGCGTTCCATGTAGAGCGCAACCACTTCCTGGCGATGTTGCACACGGCGCCGCTGACGCTGTTGGCGACGTTGCCGCTGCTGACGCTGCTGCGCGTGGCGTGTCTGGCTATCGATGCGCTGAGAGGGCGCGGTGCCGGCGACGGGATGCTGAGTTCGGCCTCCGCGTGGACGCTCGCGACCACGCTGCTGAGGGCGTGGGCTGGAGCCCTCAGCATGGCCCCGGCCGCGTTCGTGCGCCGCCGCGCGTTGCTCGGGCTTTCACCGCTGGCGGCGCGCCGGGTCGGTCTCTACCTGCGCAGCCACCGCGCAAGCTTCGCCGATCTGACACGCTCGCGCGACCCACAGCACTAGCATTCATCAGGAAGGATCCGCCTTGCGGGTGGACCCTCGTGAACATACTGCGCAGAAGGGCTTTCGAAGACTTGCCGTCAGCGATCGGCGCCGGAGCGTTCGACGAGGTTCGGAACCACGACGCCGAGTTTGGGCAGCGTCAGCGGGACCTGAGGTACCGACATGATGTCGTAGACCATCGCTTGCACCAGACCGAAAAACCCCGCGGCGGTGGTGAACGCGGCGAGCATGACCGTGCCGGCGGTGGCCGGAACTCCGTACACGGACGAGTGCATCCAGCTCCGCAGCCCGAAGACGACGCCGAAGATCGCCATCGGAAGCGACAACGCCAGCAGCAACGACACCGCAGAAAAGTCGAGCACGAGATAACGCAGGAAGATGCGCCGTACGAAACTGCGCGCGTGTTTGAGCGAAAACTCGAAGAGGCTGCGGCTCACCGACAGATGACTGTCTTCGGTCCCGTAGCGCGCCGGCATCGCGACGTCGACGCACACCGCCCGCACCAGCGAGAGTTCGGCCAGCATGCTCGATTCGAAGAAGAAGCGATCGTCGAGGTGATCCTGGTCGATCGCCGACAGCGCCTCGCGGGAAATCGCCGTGTAGCCGTTGGTGGGATCGAGAATGTGCCAGTAGCCGGTGGAAAGTTTGGCTAGGAACGACAACGTCGCATTGCCCACCAGGCGCACCAGCGGCATCGATCGGATCTCGCGCGGTCTCAGGAAACGGTTGCCTTTGGTGTAGTCGGCACGGCCGAGCGCGATCGGCATCAGCAACGCAGCCAGATACGCCGGATCCATCTGCCCGTCACTGTCCATCTTGGCAACGATTTCTGCGCCGTCGGCTATCGCCCGCTCGTAGCCGCTGCGCATCGCGGCCCCGACGCCGCGGTTTTCGTCGTGATCGATGCGCACGACGCGTGGATCGCCGGCGGCTGCCCGATCGACGAGAGCGCCGGTTGCGTCGCTGCAGCCGTCGAGTACGACGACCACCCTGCGCACGAAACTGGGAATGCTGCCCAGTACCGCGGCGATGGTGCGCTCGGCCTGGTAGGCCGGCACCACCACTGCAATCGGCAGCGAAGCCAGCAGCTCTTCGATCGATACGGCCACGGCCAGTTTAACCTCGACGGCAACAGTGAGCGCCGGCAGTGTCCGTGAAAAAACGCCCGGAGGAAAGGCGGTCGTAGGTCCAACCCGGCCCCCGTGCCTTCGAGCCAGTTGCGAAAGGCCGCGGGCCGGCAGCCAGCGGGCCACGTCGGCGGCCGATTGACGCCTCATCGGGCCACGGCCGGCCTCAACCGTGTAGCTTCGCCCTACTGCAAGTTGGCCAGCGCCGCGAGCAGCCCTTGCTGCCCCGTTATGCCCTTGTCCAAGCAGGCCGTCGCCCCGACGGCGCGGCTGTGCTCGACTTCCTCGTCCGTACAAGCCCCCGTCAGCACGATCACCGGCAGCGTCAGACACCGCGGCATGCTCCGTATCGCCCCGGTCAAGACGAAACCGTCCATCCCCGTCATGTTCACGTCGGTGATGACCGCGTCGACGGTTTCGCGCTCCAGTAGCGCCAGAGCTTCGGGTCCGGAGTCTGCCTCGAGCACGGTGAAGCCGGCTTTCGACAACAGACGTGCTTCGATGACGCGCTCGTCGCGCGAGTCGTCGACGACCAGCACGCGACCTGTGCGGAATGCTCCGCCCGATTGCGAGTCGAGAACCTCGCGGACCGCGCGCAGCATGACATCGGTCGGACACGGCTTGGTCAGCAACACATGCCCGCCTTCGAGCACTCCGTGGTGTGACAGAATGTCGTCGCTTGCGTATCCGGACGTATAGATGACCCGTACCCGCGGACGTAGATCAGTGAGCTGCGCGGCGAGCTGAGTCCCGCTCATCTCCGGCATGATGACGTCGGTCAGTAACAGGTGAATATCGTCGTCGAACGTCGCAGCCACTTCGAGGGCCTCTTTGCCGTTGGAAGCGGTCAGCACGCGATAGCCGTGGTCCTCGAGCACGCGACACACCAGCCGCCTCAGCGCCGCTTCGTCTTCGGTGTACAAGATTGTTTCGCTGCCGCCCTCCCTCGGTGCAATCGAATCGGCCGCCGCTTTTTCTGCCGGCTCGTCGACGCACGGCAGGTAGATCCTCAAGGTAGTACCGCACCCGAGTTCGCTCTGAATCGAGACGTGCCCGCCGCTTTGCTTGACTATCCCGAGTACAGTCGGCAACCCGAGTCCGGTCCCCTTACCCGCGGTCTTGGTGGTGAAGAACGGCTCGAACACCCGCGACAACGTCGCCTCGTCCATGCCGATCCCGGTGTCCGACACGGACAGCGAGACGTACGTCCCCTCACTCACATCGCGATGTGAGTGCGCGTAGCTCGCGTCGAACTCTACGGCGGCGGTTTCGATGGTCAGCTTCCCGCCGTCGGGCATCGCGTCTTTCGCGTTGACGGCAACGTTCATCAGCACCTGCTGCAGCTGGCCCGGATCCACTCTGACGTGCCCGGCGCCGTCTTCCAATACGATAGTCAGCTGGATGTCTTCGCCTATCAGACGGCCCAACGTCTCGCGTACCGCCGACAATTCCGCGTTGAGGTCGAGTATCTTCGGCTGCAAGACCTGCTTGCAGCTGAACGCCAGCAGCTGTTTGGTCAGCAGCGCCGAACGCCGCGCGGCGGCCTGGATTTCCTGGACCGGAGCTTCCAGGGCAGCTTGGCCGGCAACTGCCGTGGCCAGCAAATCGCAGTATCCGTTGATCACGAACAGTTGATTGTTGAAGTCGTGCGCGATCCCGCCCGCTAGCTGTCCAACGGCCTCCATCCTCTGTGCCTGGCGGAACTGTTCTTCGAGATCGAGACGCTCGGTGATATCGTCCTTGATGCAAATAAAATGGCGAATCCGCCCGTCACGGTCTCGCACCGGCGTGATGGTCTGGTGCTCGGTGTAAATAGTTCGGTCTTTGCGTCGATTGCTCAGGTCACCTTCCCATATCCGGCCGTCGAGAAGCGTTTCCCACATCTTCCGATAGAAGGCCGCATCTTGCAGCCCCGATCTGAGCAGTTCCCTGGGCGTGCGGCCGACGGCTTCGTCGGCCGTGTAACCGGTGAGTCGCGTGAACGCCTGGTTGACCCACTGTACGACGCTCTCGCGATCGGTGATGACGATCGCATTGGCCGCAGACTCGAGAGCCGAATCGCGCAGGCGCAACTGTTCTTCCGACCGCACACGCGCGACGAAGTGGCCGATCAGATCGCCGACTCCGCGCAGAAATGGAGCAGCGTCCGGATCGAAGCGGCTCGGGCTCTTGCTGAAAGCCGCGAGCACTCCGTAGAGTCCCCCCGAAAGTCGGAACGGCACGGCGATCGCGCTGCGAACGTCCTCACCCTGCAACCAAGGAGGCAGCATTCGACGCTCTTCGCTCTCCATGTCGTCGACGATCAGCGGTTCGTCGGCAAGCAACGGCCTACCGCAAAGGCCGCGTTCGTCCACCACCAGAGACTGATGTTCACCCAGCGGCCCCGCCAGACCGCGCACCACCAGAGTACCTCCGTCGGGCAGTCTTTCGAAGACGTGGCACCACTGTGCGTCGAGAGCCAGTGCGGTCTGACGCGCCACTTCGTTCAGAAACTCGACGATTTCGATACCGGTCAGCGTCAGATGGGTGAGTTGCGCGAGCACCGACTGGCGCGAAGCGTGCGCCTTCGCTTCGGTCTCGGCTCGCTGGCGTTCTGCGACCTCGTTTTCGAGGCGCTCGTTGGCGAGCCGTAGTTCCTCGAGCACTCGCGACGAGTCGCGGTCCTGTGTCACCGCATCTTCACAGATGGCGAACTGCCGGTTGACGAACTTCTCGCTGCTGCTCGTGCAGGCCTTGCCAGAAGCGGCGATGCCCGAAGCGAGCGGCTCCTTCTCGGGCTGCTCGCAAACACGCGCGGGTGCGCCGAGCAACGCGTCGATGCCGGCCAAAAGTGCACTTTCGTCGTACGGCTTGGTGAAATGACAATCGGCCCCGGCCTCGCGTGCACGCGCGCCCTGCTCCGGACTCGACTGCGTCGTCAGCAAGACCACGGGAACACCGCGCAACGCCGCATCGGCCTTGACCGCGCGGCACAAATCGAACCCGTCCATGCCGGGCACCGCGACGTCACTCATGATGAGCGCCGGCTTGTGCCGCCGCGCCGAGTCCAAAGCCAAGCGGCCGTTGTCCACGTGCACAACTCGAAATCCACCGCCGTCGAGTGTGAAGAAGAGCCTGTCGGCCTGCCCCTGATTATCGGTGACGATCAGGATCTCGCTGTCTTTCGGCGTACGAACTCTTTCGGTGTGACTGTCTGCCGTGTCGATGGTGGAGGTGAGCCTCGCGACAACCTCGAGAGCATCTCCGAGTTGGGTGCGAACGGTCGCGAGTTCCGCTTCGAGACGTGCCGCCCGTGCTGCAGGATCTTCGATCGGGAAAGGTGAAGACTTGTCGGACATCGTGTGCCTCCTCTACCGGCGTGTCCCGGTCACCCCTGCTCGTACTGACGTCTTCGATCATGCATCGAACATTCACGCAACACGCGTACGGCTGAGAATCGCGAGAGACGATGGGGTCGATCGGAACGACACAGAGAAACAGGCCGTTACGTCCACCACGCCGGCGGCTTCGGATCCTTCGGCGACAGCAGCGCACCCAATCTTAGCTCGTGCAAAGTATTCGTGCCGATACGGTAAGCGGAGCCAGAACCGATTATCGCAGGCGTCAGGACGCCGGGGCCGGCGCTACGCGGTCAGCACGGTTCGAGCATTGACCGCGCATCATCAAGCGACGCCGTTCGCTCTTCCTTTCACCGCCAGCCGGGTCGATGATCCGATGGAGGACGGAGGCGGGGAAACACCGGCATCCTCGAGCGCGAGTTGCAGGAACCAGCCCCGAACGAAAAGCAGTCGGAGGACTTCCCGATGCGCATACTGATCGCCGACGACGACAGCGAGTCTCTTGCCATACTGGCCACCGTGCTCAGAAAGAGTGGACACGAAGTGCTGGAAGCCCGTGACGGGGCCGCCGCATGGGATGCGCTGCAGCGGCCCGACGCGCCGCGGATGGCGATACTCGACTGGATGATGCCTCAGATCGACGGGCTCGAGGTGGTGCGCCGGGTCCGCACTCTGCAAAGCGACCGGCCTCCCTACCTCATTATGCTGACCGCCAGAGGTGACAGGACCGACATCATCGCAGGACTCGGCGCCGGCGCCGACGACTATCTGGCGAAGCCCTCCGACATCCGCGAGCTGCGCGCACGCGTCGAGGCCGGTCGCCGTTTGATCGAGATGCAGGACGCGCTGACATCGAAGGTCGAGGAACTGCGCCAAGCGCTCGACCACATCAAGACCCTGCGCGGCATCCTGCCGATTTGCGCGAGGTGCAAGAATATCCGCGACGACCACGGCTACTGGAGTCAGGTGGAAGTCTATATACGCGACCACTCCGAGGCCGAGTTCAGCCACGGCATCTGCCCGGAGTGTATCAAAAAACTCTACCCCGAATTCGCACAGGACGAGGACGGAGCAGAACACAAACGCGGATGAATCGGCGACTGAATCAGATCTGAGTCGTCAGTCGTATTCGACCACCGACCGGATCGAATCCCCCTTCATCATCTCGGTGAAAGCATCGTTGATGTCTCCGATCTTGATGCGCCGCGAAACCATGTTGGCCAGGTCGAGATCACCTTTCTTGGCCAGGTTCGCGAAGCGCACGAAGTCCTGGCGCACGTCGGCGGATCCGTAGATGGTGCCGATGATGCTCTTGTTCAGCATCGTGAGCATCGCAGCCGGTATCGACACTTCAGCGTCGAACGCGGGCACTCCGACCCAGCAACAGACACCGCCGGTGCGGGTCATGTCGAAAGCCTGCCGCTGAAGCGCGGCGACGCCGACCACTTCGAATGCGAAATCGGCACCGCGACCTTCGGTGAGGGCCATCACCGCACCGGTGGCATCTTGGACGGCCGGATCCACCGAGTCCGTGGCACCGAAGCGCGAAGCCGCCGCACGCTTGGCCTCGTTCAAATCGATGGCGATAATGCGGGCGGCACCGGCCAGCCGTGCGCCCTGAATCACCGACTGACCGACGCCGCCGCAGCCGATCACCGCGACCGTCGAACCCTTGGTGACCTTGGCCGCGTTGAGCGCCGCGCCGACCCCGGTGGTCACGCTGCAACCGATCAAGCAGGCTTGGCCGAGCGGGAGATCGGACGGGATCTTGACGAGCGCGGCCTCGTGCACCACCGACTCCTCGGCGAAGGTGGCCAGACCGCCCATCGCTCCGAACAAACGCGAACCGTCACTGCGCGAAAACGGGAAGCGGCTCATGCCGATGAGCTGGCCTTGCGAACAGACGAAAGGCTGGCCGTTCTTGCAGTAGAAGCACTCGCCGCAGATCGGCACGAAGTTACCGATCACGTGATCGCCGGGTCGAAGGCCGGTCTTGCTGTCAATGGCAGAGACGACCACACCGGCCCCCTCGTGGCCGAGGATGGAGCCGGGCGGCAGCGGCAACTTGCCCTCCCAGACCGACAGGTCGGAGTGGCAAACCCCCGAGGCCTTCCACTTGACGTGAACCTCGCCCGGCTGAGCCGGCGCGTCCAAGGTCACGTCCTCCACGCTCATGGGTTCGTTGTTGGCGGTAAACAGACAGGCTTTCATTGCCCGCTAGATAACCGGCACTCGGCGCAAAGTGAAGCCCCTCGACGGTCGCCGCGCTCGCAGTCGCTTGCCCCAACCCTGTCCGGGGGTCTAGTGTGCAGCGCCTGCGGTTGCCGGCTTGCCACGCCCTCGGGACCGCTGCGGCGGCGCGGCCGGCGGCTCACCCTGGGAGGGCGGGGTCCACAGCGTGAAAAGCATTCTGTCTGAACTCGGGGCACCCGAGCCGGTATGGGACTCGTCGGCCGCCAGGCGCCGATTCGAGATACGCAACCTGGTAGCCGCGCTGGCTACGAACTTCGTCAACGTCCCGCCCGAACAGATCGACTCGGCGGTTTGCGATACGCTGGAAGCCGTCGCCCGCTTCGCCGCGGCCGACCGCGCCGTCCTGGCGGTCTTCGAAAGAGGCGGCGCCGGCTGGAGCATCAGCCACGAGTGGTTCGGGCAAGGGCTGCGGCCATTCAAGGACCACGTCGCAGAGCTACCGGCGCTGCCGTGGACGCTGGCGGAGTTTCGCGCTCGGCGCCCGATCCGCGTCACCGCCGGGGCACCGGCAAAGTCGTCGGCCGACGAAGCCGAACGCGAGATGGTCGAAGCGCTGGGACTGCGCTGCGCATTCGTGATCCCGGTCTTCGTCGCCGGCAAGCTCGCGGGCGCGGCCGGCATCGGAGCGGCGAACGTTTCGAACATCGAGTGGCCCGAGGATCTGGCGACACTGCTCGAACTGCCGGGCCGTTTCATGCTCGATGCGCTGGCCCGTTGCTCGCGCGAACGAACGCGCAGGGCCAACGAAACATTGTGGCGCAGCTTCTGCGCCTGCGAAGTCGTCGGAGTCTTCATCCTCGACCGCAACGGCCGGGTTCTGGAGAGCAACGACACGGGACTGCGCATCGTCGGCCGTTCGCACGCGGAACTCGCGGCCGGTGCCGTCGAATGGGAAAACTTCACTCCGAGGGAATACCAGAGCCTCGATCTTCGCGCCCTCGAGCGTCTCGACCATGGAGACATGGTGATTCCATGGGAGAAGCAGGTGCAGCGTCAGGACGGAAGCCGTGTACCGGTCCTGGCCACGCTCGCTTCCCTCGCACCGTTCGCTCCCGAACTGCTGTCGCTGTGCATCGACCTCAGCGAACGCGAACGCGCTCAAAAGGAACTGCGGCGCAGCAACGAGTTCGACCGCTTGCTGGCTTCACTGTCGCGGCGTCTGATCACTCTGCCGTTCGCGTCGATCGACCAAGCCATTTCCGAAGCGCTGGCCGAGGTCGGCAGATTTTTCGACCTCGACCGTGTCGGATTGTTCGAGGCTGCCGCCGATCGCGACGTCGAGGAACTGCGGCTGGGCTGGCTGGCGGACCCGCACGAAGCGGTACCCGCGCGCTTGAACCAGGTTCGCCTCGAAGCGCTGCCGTGGTGGCGAGAACGTCTGCTCGCGGGCCGCACCATCTATCTGCCGACCATCGACAGCCTACCGCCCCAAGCCGACTCCGAACGCGCGATGCTGGAGAGCAACCGCGTGAAGGGGTTCCTCGCGATCCCTCTATACCCGGGGCGCGTCATCCGCGGCGCGATCCACTTCGCGTCGTTCCGACCTCTGGATCTCAGTGACCACCACTTGGCGCTGCTGCGCGTTTTCTGTGACATCGTAGCCAACGCGCGCGAGCGCAAGTTCGCCGATGACGAGATCCACTCGGCCCGTGAAGCCCTCGAACGTCGCGTCAACCACCGCCGGACCCAACTCGAAGCCAGCAACGCCGAACTCGAGGCCTTCGCGTACTCGGTCTCGCACGACCTGCGCGCGCCGCTGCGCACCATCGACGGGCTGAGCCTGGTACTGCTCGAGGATTTCGCCGCCGAACTCGGCGACGATGCACGCGCATTGCTCGACCGCATCAGGCAGGCCACGCTGCGGATGAGCCACCTCATAGACGCGCTACTGCAGCTTTCACGGGTGGCAAGAACCGAAATCGAGTGGAAACCCGTCGACCTGTCGGCGATCGCCGCCGAACTCGTCGAGAAGCAACGTGCCTGCGACCCTGGCCGCAAGGTGGAGATCGACATCGCACCAGGCGTAAGCGTCGTGGGCCACGCCGGGCTGCTGCGCGTCGCGCTCGGCCAGCTGATCGACAACGCATGGAAGTTCAGCGTGCGCCGCCCGCTTGCTCACGTCCGCTTCGGAACCGAACGAATCGATGGCGAATGCGTCTACTTCCTGCGCGACGACGGAGCCGGCTTCGACCCCGCGTCGGCGGGCAAGCTCTTCGGCGCGTTTCAGCGCCTGCACACCGAAGGCGAGTTCGAGGGCAACGGCCTCGGCCTTGCGACTGTTGACCGCGTCGTCCGCATGCACGGCGGCAGAGCTTGGGCGACATCCGAACCGGACGGCGGTGCCACGATATTCTTCACGCTCGCGAGCCAGACCGGAAGGGGGCGCGAGTGACTTTGCGAGAACCGGCACCTGCCACGCCGTCGGCTTCGGGATCGCCGCGCGTGACCGCAATGCTCGCTTCGATACGCAAACGTAGCGCGCAGATCTTCGACGCAGCCGGCAATGATCACGAACAGATCGAGCGCCACATCGAGTTCCAGACGATGGTGGCAGAGCTGGCCGCCGACCTCGTCAACCTTCCTCTCGAAAACCTCGACGAGAATCTCGTCCGCGCGCTCGAACGCATCGCGCGCTTCGGCGGTGAGCAAAGAGGATACCTATTCGTGGTCGATCGCGATGGCCGCTGGCACGTCGCGCAAGAGTGGCACGAAGAAGGGCTCGCGCTGCTCGCAGAGACGCTCACGGACGACGCACCGGTCTGGACGCTCGCGCAGCTGAGCGCCGGCCGAACGGTGTGGATCCGGACCCTGGCCGACCTCGCTCCCGAAGCGAGCGCCGAACGCGGTCTTTGCCGGCGATTCGGTATCCGATCCGCAGTCGTCGTGCCGATCCGCAGCGCCGACTCCGAGCTGTCAGCGGCCGCACTGTTCGTATCGCACGACCGCGAGGCGGATTGGCCCGACGACTTCCACCCACTGTGCGATCTGGCCGGCGGGCTGCTGGGCGGCGCGCTGGCGCGGCGGCGCGAACATGTCGGGCTGGGTCACAGCGAGGCGCGCCTGCGGTGCCTGCTCGACTCCGCGATGCTCGGTATCCTGACCGCTCGCCGCGACGGACTCATCCTGGACGCCAACGACGCGGCCCTGATGGTCACCGGCTACGACCGTCGCGCGCTGGAAGCAGGCGAAATGCGATGGGATGACATGACGCCGATCGAGTATCGGCACCTGACTGCGTCCGCGATCGACCAACTCGAACGCGTAGGTCACTGCCCGCCCTGGGAACAGGACTTCTATCGGCGCGACGGCAGCCGGGTGGCGGCATTGCTCGGGCTGGCGGGACTCCAAGACGACCCCGGAACGTTCCTGGTATTCGCGCTCGACGTGACGGCGCGCAAACGTGCCGAACACGAACTCACCGAACACAAGAGACTCGCACGCCTGATGACCGTGCTGTCCACGCGCTTCATAGGAATCGCCTCCGATCGCATCGACGACGAGATCGGCGAAGGACTGCGGGAGATCGCCGGCGTGGTCGGATTGGATCGATGCAGCGTCTGGCAGTTCCTTCACGAAGACAACAGCGAAGCCGAACTGACTCACAGATGGGACTGCAGGAGTGCGGCCGGCATGGTCCCGGCGGCTCCGCACGTTTCGATTCCGACTCTTGCACTCTGGAACGCCGCGTTCGCGAAACACGACTTCGTGCTGGTCCGCAACGGCGGCAACGACCTTCCCGAGGATTCCGCCGAGCGGCTCTACCTGAATCAGCGCGGAGTGCACTCGGCGTTGGCGGTTCCGCTGCTGCAGGGCGAAGACCTCACCGGGTTCGTCACGTTCGTGTCGCGGCGCAGCGACGAGGAGTGGTCGCAGTCGCGGGTGGCGCTGCTGCGCATCGCCGGAGAGATCATCGGGGCCGCCCTCCAACGCCGCCACACCGACAAACGCCGGATGGATGTACAAAGAGAACTGGAAGAACGTTTCGCCGCCAGGACCAGCCAGCTCGAATCCGTCAACCGTGAACTCGAGGCGTTCAGTCACGCGGTTTCGCACGACCTGCGTGCGCCGCTGCGTGGCATAGACGGGTTCAGCCGCATTCTGGTCGATGACCACAGCGCCCGGCTTCCAGCCGACGCCGGCAAACTGCTCGAACGGATCCGCACGACCTGTCAGCGTATGGACGGACTGATCGACGCGTTGCTGGCGCTCTCGCGCATCTCGCGCTCACAGCCCGAGCGAGAGCACGTCGATCTGAGCGCGCTGGCCGCGACCCTCTGCGAATCCCTGCGCGAAGGTGACCCGGCCCGGCGGATCACTTTCGTCGTGGAACCGTCACTGAGCGCATTCGGTGAACCTCGCCTCGTTCGCGCGCTGCTCGACAATCTGCTGCGCAACAGCTGGAAGTTCACCGCCGGCCACGACACCGCGCAAATCGAGTTCGGCAGCTTCCACGAAGGGCGGGTACGGGTCTTCTACGTACGCGACGACGGGGTCGGCTTCGACCCCTCACAGGCCCAGAGACTGTTTCAGCCGTTCCAGCGCCTCCACGCCCCGGGTCTCTTCGAAGGCTTCGGAGTCGGACTCGCCACGGTCCAGCGCATCGTCGCGATCCACGGCGGAAAAGTCTGGGCGGAAAGCGGCCCCGACCAGGGAGCCACTGTCTATTTCACGCTCGAGAGCGGCGACTGATCAAACGCGTCTCAGCTCGTGTAGGCCGAGTTGAAACGCACGTACTCTTCGGTCAGATCGCTGGTCACTACCGTGGCGCGGCCGTGCCCGGCTCCGAGCCGCACCGTCATCACGTAGCTATCGCGCTTCATCACGCGACGCGCGGCGGCTACCGCGTCGTCGGAAAGCACGGTACCGGCGCGCACCAGCGCCACTTCGCCGACGTCCAGTTCCAACGCCGCCACGTCGAAGCAGGCATCAGTGTTGCCGAGCGCCATCACTATGCGTCCCCAGTTGGGATCGGCTCCCGCCAGCGCCGTGCGCACCAGTGGAGAATTGGCTATACGGCGCGCTACGCGATCGGCCTCGGCGTCGTCGGCCGCGCCGGCGACCACCAGATCGACCATCTTGCTGGCTCCTTCGCCGTCACGCACGATCATGCGTGAAACTTCGTCGAGAACCTCGGCGACGGCCGCAGCCAACACCTGGTAACCTTCACCAGCGGGCCCTTCAATCGCCACCCCGGGTGCCTCTCCCGACGCCATCAGAACGCAGGTGTCGTTGGTGCTGGTGTCGCCGTCGACGCTGATGCGATTGAAACTGGTCGCGACCGCACTCTCCAGGATGCTGCGCGCCGCGCCGGTGGAGAGTCCGGCGTCGGTGAGCACGAAAGCGAGCATCGTCGCCATGTGCGGTTCGATCATGCCCGCGCCCTTGGCCATCGCCGCGACCGTGACCTCGCAACCGTCGAGACAGAGCGTGCGCGAAGCCCACTTCGGAAACGCGTCCGAGGTCAGAATCGCGCGCGCCGCCGCCGCGAATCCGCGGCGGCTGAGCCCGTCGACGCCGAGCGAAATCGCCCTCGCCATCACCCGGTGGTCGATCTGTACCCCGATCACCCCGGTCGAGCACGGCAGCACCAGCTGCGGTGCGATGCCGAGACGTCCGGCCAGTTCCTCGCAACTCCAGCGGGCCAACTTCATACCTTGCTCACCGGTCGCACAGTTGGCGTTGCCGGAGTTGATCATGATCGCCTGCAGGCGCCCCGAAGCGACGTGCTCGCGAGCGACGACCACCGGGGCGGCGGCGCACGAGTTGCGGGTGAACACCGCTGCGCAAGTACACGGGCGGTCGGCAACGACCAACGCGAAGTCGCGCCGGCCCTTCTTCTTGATGCCACCGTGGATTCCCGAAAAACGAAAACCACGAATCTGCGCGGGAGCCGCTGTGGGTTCGATCTTCACCGCCTCAAGCCACCTTGCCGTGACACTTCTTGTACTTCTTGCCGCTGCCGCACGGACACCGGTCGTTGCGCCCGACCGACGTGGACGCGCGCACTGGCTTGACGACGCCCTGCTGTTCGGCGCCGTGAGCGAACACCATCTGTTGTTCGGCGCGGCGGCGCTGTTCCTCCACGCGCTGTTCGAGCCCCAAACGGCCGGTTCCGGCGACCTCTTGCGAGGACTGACTCACCGCGCGCTGCTGCGCGGCAACCGCGGCCTGCTGGGCCGCCAGACGTCTCCCCATGCGTTGCTGCGCCGCCTGTTGGGCGGCAAGGCGCTGGGCAGCGACCACCTGATCCAGTTCGGTGTCTTCGGCCGCAGGCTCTTCGACCGCCAGACGCACCGTAAAGAGCTTCTCGATCGCATCCTGCTCGAAGCGCTCGAGCATCGCCTCGAACAACTCGAAGCCTTCGCGCTGGTACTCCTGCAGAGGGTTGCGCTGCGCGTAGCCGCGCAGGCCGATGCCCTCCTTGAGGTGGTCCATCGCCAGCAGGTGGTCCTTCCAGTGGTGATCGAGTCCTTGAAGAAGCAAAACGCGCTCGAGCTGGCGCACTACATCCGGGCCGAACTCGGCTTCACGGGCCTCGTAGACCTCGCGCACGACGGTTGCGAGACTCTCGGCGACCGAGTCGCGGGTGATGGTGTCGCGCTCGGCTTCGGGAACCTCGAAGTGAACGTGGAAGTGGCCGAACACTGCGTCGCTGAGGCCTTTCCAGTTCCACTCCGAACGCGCGCGTTCGGAGTCCAGGAAACTGCCAAGCAAAGCCTCGACCTGCTCCTGGGAAACGGACAGGACCTCGTCGCGCAAGGTCTCGGCGTTCAGGTACTCGCGGCGGCGTGAATAGACCACTTCGCGCTGCTTGTTCATGACGTCGTCGTATTCGAGCAGGTGCTTGCGAATGTCGAAGTTGTGACCTTCGACTTTCTTCTGCGCGTTCTCGACCGCACGCGACACCATGCGCGACTCGATCGGAACGCCTTCTTCCATCCCGAGCCTCTGCATCAGGCCCTGGATACGCTCCGCTCCGAAGATGCGTAGCAGGTCGTCTTCGAGGGACAGGAAGAAACGCGAAGAACCGGGGTCGCCCTGGCGCCCGGAACGCCCGCGCAGCTGGTTGTCGATGCGCCGCGACTCGTGCCGCTCGGTGCCGAGAATGTGAAGGCCGCCGGCCGCGACCACCTCGTCGCGTTCGGCGCTGCACTGGGCCCGGTAGCGCTCCAGCGTCTCGCCCCACTTGGCGTCTTCGTTACCAAGAACGCACTCGGCACGGGCCATCGACTCGGCGTTGCCGCCGAGCACGATGTCGGTGCCGCGTCCGGCCATGTTGGTGGAAATCGTCACCGCGCCCTTGCGGCCGGCCTGCGACACGATCTCGGCCTCACGCGCGTGCTGCTTGGCGTTGAGAACGTGGTGACGCACCCCGGTCTTCTCGAGTTGTTCGGCGAGCATCTCGGATTTCTCGATCGAGATGGTGCCGACCAGCACCGGCTGGCCGCGTTCGTGGCACTCGACTATTTCCTCGATGACCGCGGCGTATTTCTCGCGCTGGGTCTTGTAGACCACGTCGGGGTGGTCCTTGCGGATCATCGGCGCGTTGGTCGGCACCACGATCACGTCGAGGCCGTAGATCTTGCGGAACTCCTCGGCTTCGGTTTCCGCCGTACCGGTCATGCCGGCGAGCTTCGTGTACATGCGGAAGTAGTTCTGGAAGGTGATGGTCGCGAGCGTCTGATTCTCGCGCTCGATCTTGACGCCTTCCTTGGCTTCGACCGCCTGGTGGAGTCCGTCGCTCCAGCGCCGCCCCGGCATCAGGCGCCCGGTGAACTCGTCGACGATCACCACCTCGCCTTCGTGGATCATGTAGTCGACGTCGAGCTTGTAGAGCGTGTGCGCGCGCAGCGCCTGGTTGACGTGGTGCAGGATCTCTATGGCCGAGGGGTCGTAGAGATTGGAGATGCCGAGCAGTTCCTCGACTTTGACCACCCCCTCTTCGGTCAGCATCGCCGAGCGCTGCTTCTCGTCGATGGTGTAGTGGGTCTCGGCACTGAGGCGCGGAATCAGCCGATTGATCGCGTAGTACTTCTCGGTCGATTCCTCGGCCGGTCCCGAAATGATCAGCGGCGTCCTGGCCTCGTCGACCAGGATCGAATCGACCTCGTCGACGATCGCGAAGTTCAGCTCACGCTGCGCGTAGGACGACAGCGAGAACTTCATGTTGTCGCGCAGGTAGTCGAAACCGAACTCGTTGTTCTGACCGTAGGTGATGTCGCAGCGGTAGGCGCGGACCCTCTCCTCGTCGTCCATGCCGTGGTAGATCACGCCTACCGACAGGCCGAGAAAACGGTACAGGCGCCCCATCCACTCGGCGTCGCGGCGGGCCAGGTAGTCGTTGACCGTCACCAAGTGGGCACCGTGGCCGGACAACGCGTTGGCGTACAGGGCCAGCGTGGCCACCAGCGTCTTGCCCTCGCCGGTCTTCATCTCGGCGATGCGGCCGGCGTGAAGCACCAGTCCGCCCATCAGCTGGGTGTCGAAGTGACGCATCTCCAGACTGCGACGGCCGGCCTCGCGCACGGTGGCAAAGGCCTCCATGAGCATGTCGTCGAGAGGTTCTCCGCGTTCGAGCCGCTCGCGGAAGCGCAGCGTCTGGGCGGCCAGTTCCTGGTCGGACAGGGCCTGGATGCGCGGCTCCAACTCGTTGATCTGCACGACCACGGGCCTGAGACGCTTGAGGAAGCGCCCGCTGATGTCACCGGTCAGGAGTTTGCGAATATTTACAAGCATGAGTCGGGGGTGCAGGCTATCCGTACAGCAACGCGATCACCGCGGCCGCCCACAGGGCCACGGCGACTTGGAGCGGGCGATCCCCGAGGAGAGCTCCGGTCGGATCCCCGCCTTGCTCACACCCGTAGATCAAGAACAGGTATCGAAAAACCCCGAAGACCACAAAGGGAGAGGTCAGATAAAGCCGGCTGGTGCCGAGACGCGCCGCTACGTCGGCTGACAGCGTGTACTGGATGTAGACCCCGGCCACGCCTGCGGCCAGCGCAACGATGAGCAGATCCAGGGGGATCGTGCGGTACTGTTCGAGGACGCCTCGATGTGAGCGGGCCCGTTCACCGAGCAGCAGCAGTTCGTGGCGGCGCTTGGCCAGGGCCAGAAGCAGCGCAAGCAAGAAAGTGGTCAGGAACAGCCAGCGCGACATATGCGCACCGGCAGCGACCACTCCGGCCTCGGTGCGCAGCACGAACCCACCGGCAATCGCCGTCACGTCGAGAACGACCACTTGCTTGAAACGGGTGGAGTAGAGGCCCTGCAGAGCCAGGAAGGCAACTACGCACGCGACTAAGTGCCAGCCCAGAGCGGCCCCCGCACCAAGCGCAAAGACCGTCAGCGCCGCCGCCGCCACGCAGGCAGCGGCGGGCTGAATGCGGCCCGCAGCCACAGGACGCCGGATCTTCTCGGGATGGCAGCGGTCGCGCTCGGCATCGACGACGTCGTTGAGGATGTAGGCGGCGCTGGATGCGGCACAGAACACCACCAACGCGACCAGGCTTCGCAGCAGCGGCTCGGGTTGCAGCAAGCGCAGCGAGAACACCACCGCGGCCAGGACGAAACCGTTCTTGACCCACTGCCAAGGCCGCAGCAGTGCGATCCAGTCGCCGAGGGCCCGGGCGGCGGCCGTCACACCTGACGCTCCGTGGCAATGGCGGCGCGTATCCATTTCCACAGAGGTTCGATTCCCGCGCCGCTCTGTGAGGACGTCGCGATCACCGGCGCCGGCGCGAGCGAAGACCTGAGCGACTCACTCTGCCGCGACAATTCCGCGCGGCCGAGTTTGTCGGTCTTGGTCAACACCCAGGCGTAGACGAGCCCCACCGACGACAGATACTCGGCCAGTTCGAGTTCCTCCTGCTCGGGGCCACGACGGCAGTCGACCAGAATGAGCACGCCGGCCAGTTCCTCACGCGTGGCCAGATAACTCTCGACCAGCTTCTTCCACCTGCGTCGCTCGTCCTGCGAGCGGCTCGCGTAGCCGTAGCCGGGAAGGTCGACGAGAGTCAGTGCGGCGTTGACGTCGTAGAAGATCAGCCCGCGCGTACAGCCGGGCGTGCGGCTGGTCCGCGCCAGAGCCCGGCGTCCCGTCATGCGGTTGATCAGCGAAGACTTGCCGACGTTGGAGCGGCCCGCGATCGCCGTCTCCGGGTAGAGAGCGGACGGAATCGACGCCGGCGTCGCGGCCGACGCCCGGAATTCGGCGAGAGTGACCTTCATCAAATGACGGGGCCGCCTCCCGGTGGAAGCGGCCCCAAAGAAACAGCGCAGGAGTCTCGAATCACGATCAGCTGATACCGAGCCCTTTCTTGATCGCGCGAACCTGGTTGACGAAACTTTCCTTGATCGCGCTGCGCTGCACGTCTTCCGAGATCGGCAGAGCGATCTTGTCGGTCTGTTTGGCCTTATAGACGTAGAGGGTCTTCTGGCCGTCGGGAGACGCCTCGACGTGGTAGCTGCCCTCGATGTCGGCCATCGACGATGTCAGCGTCTTGATCTTGAGCGTCTTGGTCGCGTCGTCGAACTCCATGCGGACCGTCAGGGTCTGCAGGTTGTTGAGCGCCATGACGTGGAGTTCCATCTCCTTGACGTTGCCCTCGTCCTTGATGATGTCGCTCTTCTTGTACTGCTCGCTGTTCTGCGAGAGCTTCTCTGGGTGTTTCATCTCTGCCCAGACCTTGTCGATCGGGGCATCGATGCGCGATTGCATCTCGATGGTGAAGACCTTGCCGTCCTTGGGCAGACTGGCGAAGGCGATCTCTTCGATCGGGCCTTCCCACTTGACCGCCGCACTGCGGGCACGGAAGTAACCGCCGATGGCGTCGCAACCCACCACACCGCCCATGGCTATCAGAGCCGCAACCATTGTGAACGCACGGATATTCTTGTTCATTCGCTCGACCTCTCAGGTAGTACAAAAAACGCTGCGAACGCGGTTCATGGCGGCCACCGCTGCCGCCAACCCCGAACCTCGCGCACCAGCGCGCCGAGAAGTTAGCCCACCTCCCCGGTCCGAACAAACCGGCAGCGAATCAACGAGGCGACGCCGGCCGCTCGCGGCAACGGTTGCAGCTGGGATCCCGGCCGCTCAGAACACCGAGCCGCCGCTCGGCTCGGCCGAGCCGCCGGAACGGGATTCGCCCTCGGGCTCGTCGGAAGCAGCCAGATCGGCCGCCTCGCCGCCGCGCAAGGACGTGCCGTCCTTGCGAAGCCCGCTGAATTTGACCCGCTCCTCGCCCGACATCATCCCGGTGGTGAGCACGTAATCGCCGCCCATCGATGGCACCCAGATGCCGTCGGCCACATTGCGGTTGCCGCCGGTCAGAGCGTAGGCCAGCGAACCGGTGACCCCGCCGAGCACGGCGTAACAGACTTTGACCGGCATGTAGCCGACGTTGCTCAGCGCCGTAACGACGCCGATGCCAAAGTCCGAACTGGCCTGTCCGGCCTGCGAAGACTCTGCCCTGGCCGCAGGCGACGAGCACAGCAACGCCGCCGCCAAAACCATCGCCGAGAATCCAACTTTGGTTGTTCCTACCTTCATTTTTCCACCTCCACTTCCACTACCTCAGCCTTCGACCTTGACCACGATCCCTTCCGGCAAGCGCCGGATGAGATCGGCCAATGCCGCTTCGACGTAGGTTTCGTCTTTAGATTCGAGCGTGAGTCGCACCCGGTACTCCGGATCGGACAATTTGGGATACGAGCCCAGCGACAGCTCGGGAAATGCCGCCAGGGTCGCGTTGAGAAACTCGGCGATACCGGTTTCGTG